>Ga0208768_1000291_pt1 | contig 35562 bp, 47 predicted proteins | sample AntAceMetag02UK1_FD_184760 | JGI IMG/M metagenome (GOLD analysis project Ga0208768, IMG submission 184760) | Saline lake microbial communities from Ace Lake, Antarctica - Antarctic Ace Lake Metagenome 02UK1 (SPAdes) (version 2) | ecosystem: Environmental > Aquatic > Non-marine Saline and...
AAGCGGGACATGGCAAGGTGTTTAAACAGCATCTTGTGGGGCTGATTAAGTCAACAACAATGGAGATATTGAAATGAATGATTTTAAAATTACTAGTATGTGGTATGTCGATGACATACTTTCACTCAATGACACCTTATCAGAAGAGCAATGTATTGATGTTTTAAAGCTGGGTGAAACATACCACGATGCAAATGTGGGTTATAATTGGGACTATTGGGAAGCTACAATTGAAACTTACTTAGCTATAGTTAAGAGAGAAAACTTTGTCCAAGATTGTAATAATGAAACATGATTGGATTTTATACTGTATAATTGCTATTCTATCCTATTTGTGTTATGGTGCATTAATTACGTGGCTGGATTCTTGAATAGGTATTTGAATAGGTAACACAGTTAATTTGCCATTCATAATCAATCATTTAGCATTTATTATGAATAGGTACCTGAATAGGTAAATTATAAAGGGGAAGTAAAATGAAACCATTTAATAGTAGTAGATTGAAAGTAATAATTGATGTAATGCAACGGGCGTTGGATGTGGATAAACCGTTTCATATGGAAACTTGGCAAGACTCTTGGAATGGAACATCGACTACGGAAGCAGAACTCCACACCTGTGGTATGTCCGCCTGTGTTGGTGGACATTTAGCAGTAAGTCCAGAGTGGAAGCACCACGGTGGTGAGGTTGGTGATGGTGGTATACCCGTATATTATGGTGCTGTTGGGTTTCAAGCGATTGCGGATTATTTAGAATGTCACATTCAATGCGCGGAAATGATTGTAAACCCTGAGCAATCTGAATATTTTTATAAGGTGTACTTTGAGGCAGTGACCCCACAAATAGTAGTCAACAGATTAAATGAATTATTAGAAAGTGGGGATTGGTAATGTTTTTAAAATTTATTATCAGTTTGGTGGTTGTTTTCCTAACATCTCGCATTATGCAAGCGGTTTAACTATCTTTCAATGCCTTTAACAGGGTATTGTGGGGCTATCTAAGCCAATATACAATTTACAACACAACAGGAGATACATATATCATGGCACTAATCAGAGTAGTAAACGAATCAGAAGGTATGAGAATGTTATTATCAGATGAGTATGCTAATTGGACTTACTACCAAGCACAGGCATTACTTGAATACTATGAGCAATACAGTGAGGACACAGGGAAAGACTTAGAGCTTGACTTAGTAGCCATTAGATGTGAATGGGCAGGTTATGCCAGCATTAAAGAAGCCCTTGAAGACCATGGTAGCCCAATCACTTGGGAGGACTTACAAGAGCAGACAGGTACCATTGAGGGGCTTAATGATGGTTCTGTGTTAGTCCATGAATTCTAAACTTAAACTTTACAACGAAAGGTAATATTATTATGATGTTAGATTTTAAAATTACTAGCTCTTGGGACATTAAAGACATACTTTCACTTAATGACACCTTAACAGAAGACCAGTGTATTGATGTTTTAAAGTTAGGTGAAAAATACCACGATGCTAATGTAGGTTATAATTGGGAATATTGGACGGCTACAATAGATAATTATCTTGCTTCAAATGAGAGGTATTAAAATGTTAGATACAATATTTATGATAGGTAACTTTATATTTATGATGATTGGCGCAATGGTGTGCATATTTATATTATTAGTTTGGTTGAATATCCTCAAGGATAATGATAAGATTAATAAAGAGTATTTAAACAAGAAGAAAGATAAGGGGTAATATTATTATGATGTTAGAGCTATTGTTTTGGATGTCACTAGCTGTTTCTTTTATCGTGGTACTAGTAGTTATACACTACTTAATTTGGGGAGATGATTAAAATGGATGATTTTAATGATGATGATAATAATAATGTTGAGTTTTACGAGGATGATATTAACCATCTAGAGTATGCAGAGTTACAAGAGTTCGAGCAGTGGCTTGACGAAGTAAATAAATATAACGATTTAGTTGACTTTGGGGTATTTCCATGATACAATCGAAGAATGTTAGAGGGGTTGGAAAAGAGAGAAAAGAGAAATACAAATTAATATTATTAAAGATAATATATACATTAATAGTTTTAGTGGTTGTATTTGTCTTATCGTTTACGTTACATACATAGAGGGGGTATAAAATGATTAGTTCAAGAGTTCTAACTACAGGTTTTAGGACAGTACAAATTGATATTACTACGGAGCCAGACTTTAAAGCTATGTTATCTGCCTTACAAAAGTTTAAAGAGGTTATGGAGCAAGATGTATCATATACCTTTGTGGAACGTTGTGTTGTTTCAGACTTAGTAAGGGAGTTAGGGTACCAAAGTGTCCTTTGATGGCTTTGATGATGACTTTGATGATTACTATGGGGTTACTATAGAGGAGGAAGACACCCCATACACATCTGTACAAACTAACCAGTTTTCAGGTAGTGATATAGTCTACCTAGTCATAGAGTCATTAGTACAAGATGGACACACACACGAGGTGACTTTATACGCAAATGGGGAGGCTCTTGATATGAATGACTTAATTGTTAATATTAAGACTACTACGGTAATACAATGAATAAAGGTACACCAGTATATAAAACTTCCTGTCCTGAGTGTGGTAGTTCTGATGGGAAGCAGATATTTGAGCAAGAGGATGGGAGTTTAGATGCGTTCTGTTTTGCGTGTCTAAGCGTTTCTAATGAGCTAAGTGAGGGGGTAGGTATGGTAGGAGGTAGAAAGTCCGTTACAGAGCCACTACGTGCGTCTGAGGGCTATATTACAGTAGAAGAGATAGGCAAGTTACCTAGTGATGGCTTCAGAAGTATTAAAAAGCAGGTTGTAGACCTCTTTAATGTTAAGGTTGGTTACAGTAAGAGTGATGGAAGTACGATTGTTAAGCATTACTATCCTACTACTAAAGAGGGATTAGTAACAGGGTACGAGGAACGTACTGTATTAGATAAGGGTTTTCGTAGTGTAGGTGACAGAAAAGGAGATGTAGAGTTATTTGGAACAACACTAGCTAAACGTAATGGGGGTAAGAAGTTGTTTATTACTGAGGGTGCTTGTGATGCTATGGCTTTATACCAAGCTATTGTTATTCATACAGACCCTAAGTATAAAACATTTAAACCTAGTGTAGTATCTCTAACACGAGGGGTTACCTCAGCAGTTAAGGATATTCTTAACAATAGGGCGTTCGTAGAGTCTTACAATGAAGTTATTTTAGTGTTAGATAATGATGATGCTGGTAAGAAGGCTGTTAAGGATGTTCTAAAGACCTTTCACACCTTCAAGGTGGCAGAGCTACCCCTTAAGGATGCTAACGCTATGCTGGAGGCTGGTAGAACTCAAGAGCTGTATCAAAAAGTCGTGTGGGATAGCCAACCAGTACGACAAGGTGAAGTGTTGGATGTGTTAGACTTCATTGATAAAGCTTTAATTAAACCTGAGATGGGTATCAGTTTTCCATGGCCTACAGTCACAAAGGCTTGCTTTGGTATCAGGCCACATAACATTCACATAGTTGGAGCAGCTCCTAAGATTGGTAAGACAGACCACCAACACCAGTTAGTAGAACATTTGATTTATAAAGAGAACACTAAGGTTGGTATGTTTGACCTTGAGAATGCACCAGCTAAGACAGCTAAGAAATTAGCAGGTAAGCATGATAAGGTTGATTACAGTAGACCAGATATTGAATATGATATAGAAGACTTACGCAATACGCTAACAGATATGAATGGTAGGGTAAGGTTCTATGACAGGTTAGCTAGTCGTGATTGGAATGATATACGTATAGCCATTGAAGAGATGCACCTACTTGATGATATTAATATCTTTATCATTGACCCATTGACAGCATTGATTAGTAGGTATGCTAGTAGTGAAGCTAATGATAAACTCAATGAGATTATGACCGACATGGCAGACTTGGTTATGAAGTATCCAATCTCAATCTTTTGTTACAGTCATGTTAACCCTAAGCCTAAGACCTCTACACCCCATGAAGCAGGTGGTAAGGTACTAAGTTCAGAGTTTACAGGTAGTAGAGCGATGGAGAAGTGGGCTCATTATGGTCATGGTATTAGTCGAGACAGGACAGAGGATTGTGAACCAGCTCGTAAGAATATGAGTGAGTTCAGGATGCTATTTGATAGAGACTTTGGACAAGGGTACAGTTGTGATGTATACTTTGATGAGAGAACAATTACTTACTTAGAAGTGAAGGGGTACTAAAAAATGAACGTAAAAATAGTAGGTATTACTCAACCTTTAGTTGAGGGTATGGAAACAGCAGAAGAGTTGGTGAGTTACTGTGCTAGGGTATCTAACCCTGATAACCAAATGAACTTTAAAACAAGTGGGGGATTATTAAAATATTGTATCAATCATAAGCACTTCAGTATCTTTGAGATGGTTAACGTAGTAATGGAGGTTACCACCACGAGAGATATTGGCAGACAGATTCTAAGACACCGCTCATTCTCCTTTCAAGAGTTTAGCCAACGTTATAGTCAAGCTAGTCCAGACTTAGAGTTCAGGGAGATGAGGCTACAAGACACTAAGAATAAGCAAAACAGCATCAGCAGTGAAGATAGCATGGACTTTAGGGGTATGCAACAAGATGTGTGGGCTGTTGCAGTCTCAGCCTACATATATAGTTTAAACAACGGAGTAGCTAAAGAACAAGCAAGAGCTTTACTACCTGAAGGTCTTACAAGTACCTCTATGTATATGAATGGTACACTACGCTCTTGGATTACCTATTGTACTGTGAGGTGTGGAGTTGAAACACAAAAAGAACATAGGGATATAGCTAAGAAGTGTGCTATACTCTTATTTAAGGATTTCCCATTCCTAAAAGAAGTTATGGGTGATGTACTACAAGATGACTATTCAGCAGAGGATTGAGTTGTATGGAATGTGTATTTGATATTGAGACAGATGGTCTAAACCCCACAAAGATACATTGTATGGTGATAGACGGGCTAGCTATTACAGATTATCAAGAGATGAGAGACTGTTTAAACAAAGTGTCAACCTTAGTTGGTCACAATATCATACGATATGACATACCTGTATTAGAAAGACTACTAAATATAACTATCAAGGCTACGTTAGTGGACACATTAGCATTGTCTTGGTACTTATACCCAACGAGGGCTAGGCATGGGCTAGCACATTATGGGGAGGACTTCGGTATCCCTAAGCCTAAGGTTGATGATTGGGAAAACCTACCACTAGAGGAGTATGTGAACCGATGTAAGGAAGATGTGAGGATAAATACCTTACTCTGGAAGTTACAGAAGGGGGACTTAGATGCACTATATGAGGGTAAATACAATGACTTAGTAGAATACCTAACCTTCAAGATGACTTGTGCCAGGGGGCAAGAGGAGGAGAGGTGGAAGTTTAATGAGGTACAGGGGGAGGAGTTACTATCCTTGATGATAGAGAGACAAGACACTGCTAAAGATACATTACATTCTGTCATGCCAGAAGTTCCTAAGTATACTAAGAAAGTTAGACCTAAAGAGCCCTTTAAGATGGATGGTACTTTAAGTGTAGTTGGGGTACGTTGGAAGGAGTTAGTAGAAGAAAAGAATTTAGGGTTTGATTACCAAGGGGAAGTGCAAGTATTCCAGAGGAACTTACCACCTAATGCTAGTAGCTCTAAGCAGATTAAGGATTGGTTGTTCGCTTTAGGGTGGGTTCCAGCTACTTTCAACTTTGTAGATGATAGACAGGTACCTCAGATTAAAAACAGTAGTGGTATGTTATGTTCTTCTATTGAGAATATGATTAAAGACCACCCAGAGTTAGCTAGTCTATCAGACTTGGGGGTACTTGGACACCGTATAGCGATTGTTAAGGGGCTCTTAGAGTCAGCTAAGAAGGGTTATGTAGTGGCAGGTATACAAGGCCTAACAAACACCTTAAGGTTTAAGCATAAGACTTGTGTTAATATACCTAGCTTACGTAAACCTTATGGGGAGGAGATTAGAAGTTTACTAACAGTTAGAAAGGATACTAATGAATTAATTGGTAGTGATATGTGCAGTCTTGAGGATAGGACTAAGCAACATTATATGTGGAGTCATGATGCAGAGTATGTAAAAGAGATGATGGTAGAGGGCTTTGACCCACACCTAGACATTGCAGTAGCAGCTAATATGATGACACAAGAGCAAGCTAACCAATACAAAGAGGGAGGTAAGACTGAGGTACTAGATAAGATTAGGTACAACGCTAAGACAGCTAACTATGCCTCTACCTATGGTGCTGGTGCAGCTACTATCGCAAGGCAAGCAGGGATGAGTGAGAGGGAAGCTAGGAAACTACATAAAGCTTATTGGGAACGTAATTGGAGTGTTAAGGCTATTGCAGAGGAGAGTATAGTAAAGAGTATTAAGGGTAAGACGTGGTTGTATAACCCAGTGAGTAAGTTTTGGTACTTCTTAAAGGCTGATAAAGATAAGTTCAGCACCCTTAATCAAGGGACAGGTACATTCTTATTTGATATGTGGGTTAAGGAACTAAAGAAAGGTGGGGTTAGGATACTAGGGCAGTTCCACGATGAGGTCATTGCTGAGGTTAAGCAAGGCCAACAAGAGAAGGTGAAAGAATACTTTAAGCTAGCTGTACAGGAAGTTAATAACAAGTTCAGCTTGAACAGAGTCTTGGATGTAGATGTACAGTTTGGTAAGAATTATGCAAGTATACATTAGCTTGCTTTATAGTATAGAATGTGTTACAATAACAGTTGAGTTAAACAAGGAGAAATAAGAATGGCTATCAAGAGAACAAGTGCAACAGCAAGTACAGACCAGAACGATATACTACCAGAAGGTGAGTATGAAGGTCGTTTAGTTTATGTAGCAGACTTAGGTATGCAGAAGCGGGAGAAAGATTTTGGTGAGGGTGTACGAGCACCTATCCAACAGTTAGCATTAGGTATTGAGATTCTAGGACAGACTCGTACATATGAAGGAGAGACTAACCCAATGCTTATGTGGACTAATGGCTTCAACATCCTACGTACTCTAACAGAGATGGGTAATGAGCTTAAGCGGTTTAAGGTATTCTCTTCTTCAGCTAAAGAGGGACAAGTAGCAGACTGGGATTCTGTAATTGGTAAGCCTTGTAGTGTTCAAGTTGTTCACCGTGGTGGGTATGCTAACATCAAAGAAATCCTAGCCATCCCAGAGAAGTATCAGAAGGATGTAGCAGAAGGTGGTATTACTGATGGGTGTACTGGTGATGTAGATGATGAGAACAACCCAGCACAGAAGGCTATGTATGGCTTACCTCGCTGGTGTGTAGATAACAACCGAGCTTCTGGTGAAGAGGACACAGCTCCAGACTTCTCCTAATAGGGATTGCGCCTATAGCTCAATCGGATAGAGCACCAGCCTTCTAAGCTGGGGGTTGCAGGTTCGATTCCTGCTGGGCGCACCAAGAAAGGTAAGACTATATGAAACTATTAATAGACTTAGACCCTATAGTATATAGAGTAGGGTTTGCTACACAACATAAGATGCCAGATGGGGAGATAGAAGCAGAACCAGTGCGCTATGCTTTGTACACTGTAAAGAGGTTTATGACTTCCCTATTGAATGATACGGGACCTGATGAGTATGTAGGGTTTCTGACAGGAAAGGATAACTTTAGGTATACAATAGATTCTGAGTACAAGGCTAATAGAAAGGGTGTGAGTAAGCCAGTACACTATCAAGCAATAAGAGATTATCTAGAGAAGAACTATAACACTGAGATTGTAGATGGGAAAGAAGCTGATGATGCACTAGCTGAACACCAAACAAACGAGACAGCAATAGCTACAATAGATAAAGACTTATTGATGGTGGCTGGGTGGCATTACAACTACGTTAAGAAAGAGTGGCAAACAGTAACACCAGAAGGGGGTACTAAGTTCTTCTACAAGCAGATGTTGATGGGAGATAAGGTAGATAACATTCCAGGAATTAAGGGTATTGGTCCTAAGAAAGCAGAGAAGCTGTTGGACGAAACCAAAAGAGAAGACTGGGATAAGTTAGTAGAAGAGAAGTATGAAGAGTTCTTTGGTGATGGGTGGTTTACTAGAATGGTACAGAACACTCAGCTCTTGTGGATGATTCAAAAAGATACACTAATGCCAATGAACATAGAAGGGTACGCTAATGAAGCAGAAAAGTAACAGATACCGAAGTAAGCTTGAGACTCGCTTAGCTCTCACCTTACCAGAGGGATTTACATATGAGTGTACCACTTTAAAGTATCGTAAGAGGACTAGTAGGGAAATGGTATGTCAAGGTTGTGGTGGTGTTAACATCTTGCAGTATGCAACGTACCTTACAGACTTCAGGTTGCCTAGTGGCATTTACCTAGAAGCAAAGGGTTGGTTCAAACCTAGTGACAGAACAAAGATGGAATCAGTAATTGCTTGTAACCCAGACGTAGATATTAGAATGGTGTTCCAATCAGATGGATGGACTACCAAACTAAAGAAGCAGAGATACAGTGATTGGTGCAACAAGAGGGATATTAAATATTGTGTTGGTGAGATTCCGAAGGAGTGGATGCTATGAGTGAAGAAAGTTTAATTTGTTATTCTTGCGGTGCAGAAGGGCCTGAGTTTGAGGTAGTAGATTACCAGAGGGTTTGTTCTGATTGTGGGGAGCCTATGGTAATGACCATAACAGAGGTTATTGATTTACTAAATGACCTTAGACTAAAAGGGTTGATTAAAGATGCTATCATGGCTGAACATGTTGACGAAGACTACGGAGTTAAGGAGTTAGACTTTGAAGAGGACCAAGGTGAGTTAGAACATTCCTTCAGGGCTTTTGAGAAAGACTTTAAAGATGAGTATGGAGAAGACTATGATTAATCCGATAGCTTTAACTTTAGTAGGCCTCATGACAGTAGTGACAGCTAACGCAGCACCTCAGGAGGTAGTAACTGAGGTAACAAAAGGGGTGTTCCTTACACTAACAACCACCCCATGTACTATGTATGACCCACCCCCTAATGTATTTCTGTTCCAAGCTTATGCTGAGGATGTAAATATTAAGCAAAGGGCAGAGGGTTGTTTTTCAATAGAGAAAGATGGTACTGTGGTTATTAACTTAGTCAACACGAAGAACAATAATCAGTATGGGTATGTACTACCTATAGGAATTTTTAAGGAATTGGTTTGGGTATCTTTAACCCGTGACAATTTGACACAGGTTGGAAAGGAATAGTAAAATGAATGTTTTAAAAAAAAGTATTTCGGTGTTAGTGTCAATATGTTTATTTTGTGGGTTTGCATATTTGTGTTTTTGGGCGACTAAGAATTTCAGCTACTATTTTATGTATGATAGTTTGGTACAAGAAACTATCTCCGAGAATGTAAAAGCGGAATGTTTAATTATAAATAAGGAGTAGTACAATGAAAAGATTATTAATCGCAACAGCTTTACTTGTAACATCACTAAGTGCGTATGCAGTGTGTACTTCTAACACTTTCATCGACCCTAGTGGTAAGGTGGTTATGTGTACCACTTGCTGCTTTGGTGCAAGTTGCACCACCACTTGTTTTTAGAAAGGATTAGGCTATGAGTAAACGAATTATAGTAATACCAGATACACAAGTTAAGTTGGGTGTACCAATGGACCATCTCAGGTGGGCTGGTGAGTACATAGCAGAGCTTAAGCCAGATTACATTGTACATATTGGTGACCATTGGGATATGCCTAGCCTCTCCTCTTATGACAAAGGCAAGAAGTCCTTTGAGGGTAGGCGTTATAAGGATGACATAAGCTCAGGTAATGAAGCAATGGACATACTACTAGAGCCTATCAAGAAAGAAATGAAGAGGTTGAAGCGAGGTAAGAAGAAGCAGTGGACACCAAGGTTAGTATACTGTATGGGTAACCATGAGGAGCGTATCAAACGGGCAGTAGAGTATGATGCTATCCTAGAGGATGTCATTGGTTTTAAAGATTTAAACTTAAGTGATTGGGAAGTGTATGACTTTCTAGAGCCAGTCATCTTAGAGGGTGTAGCTTTTGCCCACTACTTCACTTCAGGTGTAATGGGTAGACCAGTAGCCAGTGCAAGAGCTTTACTAACTAAGAAGATGATGAGCTGTATTATGGGGCATGTTCAGGATAGAGACATAGCCTTTGGTAAGCGTGGTGATGGGGTTAGATTAACGGGATTGTTTGCAGGTATCTTCTACCAACACGATGAGAGCTACTTAGGGTATCAAGGAAACGGTTCTTGGAAAGGAATCTGGACATTGAATGAAGTAGAGAATGGTAGCTTCGATGAGATGCCTATTAGTATTAGATACTTGGAGGATAAGTATGCACGACAGGACTAACAACCCAGACTGGTTCCTAGACAAAGTAAGGAAGATAAAAATGACAGAGAAGACAAAGGAAGTAGTAGCTAAGGCTTTTAAAGATATACAAGTAGGTGGTGACCATTACAAGAAGTACACCATCCAACCTTGGGATATTGTAGATGAGTATAAACTAGGGTTCTATGCAGGTAACGCCCTGAAGTACCTACTACGAGATAAAGATAATAAGAAGCAAGACCTAGAGAAAGCTAGACACTATATAGATAAGATGATTGGAGACCTACGAGAGTGAAAGCTTGGGTAGACACATTCCCCCCAATCAATTTATACAATTACAAACTAACAAGGAAACACGCAATGGATAATTCACAAGAACTGTTATCAAACATTACAGTCTTCAACAAGTACGCAAAGTATGTAGATGGTCTTGAACGTAGAGAGACATGGGCAGAGTTAGTAGACCGTAACCTTGACATGCATGTACGTAAGTACCCAGACTTTAAAGGGGAGATAGTCTCTGCTTACAAGTATGTATACGCCAAACAAATACTACCTTCTATGCGTAGCTTACAATTTGGTGGAAGACCTATTGAGTTGAGCAACAACCGTATGTTTAACTGTGCCTTCTCACCAGTAGACCACCCTGCTGTCTTCAGTGAGACTATGTTTAATCTACTAGGTGGTAGTGGTGTAGGCTACTCAGTACAGAAGCGTCACACAGAGCAGCTACCAACCATTGTAGGGCCTCTAGAGCGTCAACGTAGGTTCTTAGTAGGGGATTCAATTGAAGGCTGGGCAGATGCCGTTAAAGTGCTAATCAAGGCATACACTAAAGGTAAGAGTGACCCACAGTTTGACTTCCGAGACATTAGACATAAGGGTGCTAGGTTAGTAACAAGTGGTGGTAAAGCTCCTGGACCAGACCCATTACGTATCTGCTTAGATAAGTTACGTAGTGTACTTAATGATGCAGTGGGTAGAAAACTACAACCACTAGAAGTACATGATATGATTTGTCACATTGCAGATGCAGTATTAACTGGTGGTATACGTAGAGCAGCTTTGATTAGTCTGTTTGATAAAGATGACTTAGATATGCTATCAGCTAAGGCAGGAGCTTGGTGGGAGTTAAACCCTCAACGTGGTAGAGCTAACAACTCTGTGGTGTTACACCGAGATGATACCACTGAGGATGAGTGGAAGGATATCTGGAAGAAGGTAGAAGACTCAGGTAGTGGTGAGCCAGGTGTGTTCTGGACTAACAACTATGACATGGGTAGTAACCCTTGCTGTGAGATTGCCCTAATGCCTAACCAATATTGTAACCTAGTAGAAGTAAACGTAAGTGATGTAACAAAACAAGAGGAACTAAACGCTCGTGTAAAAGCTGCAACCTTACTTGGTACACTACAAGCTGGGTACACAGACTTCCACTACCTTCGCTCTGTATGGAAAGAGACAACAGAGAGAGAAGGCCTACTAGGTGTGTCTATGACTGGGATTGGAAGTGGAGCTGTACTAAAGTTAGACCTGAAAGAGTCTGCAGAAATAGCTAAAGAGGAGAACGCCCGTGTTGCTAACCTTATTGGTATTAATATCAGTTATCGGATTACTACTGTTAAACCTGCGGGAACTACCTCACTGGTCTTGGGTTCAAGCAGTGGCATACACGCTTGGCATAATGACTATTATATTCGTCGTATGCGTGTTGGTAAGAACGAGCCACTATATGCCTACATGAAGTCTAAAGTACCAGACCTAATTGAAGACTGTGTTCATAAGCCTCACTTAGAAGCAGTCATGAGCTTCCCACAGAAAGCACCTAAAGGGGCTATGTTAAGGACTGAGAGCTACAAAGACTTACTAGAACGAGTACGGAGATTTAATCAGGAGTGGGTTGGCAATGGTCATAACAAAGGGGATAACACACACAATGTAAGTTGTACTATCTCCTTGAAGGATGATGAGTGGGAAGAGTGTGGACAGTGGATGTGGGATAACCGAGAAGAGTATACAGGTATTTCTGTACTACCATACAACGGGGGAACATATCAGCAAGCACCCTTCACAGATTGTACAGAAGAAGAGTATCATCTAATGTATGAGCAGTTAGCTAAGATAGACTTGACAGAAGTAATAGAAGGAGAGGATAATACAGAAGCTAAAGATAACCTTGCCTGCTCAGGTAAGTCTTGTGAAGTATAACTAAGGGAGGAATAGATAATGAAATGTCACGGTATGTCATGGAGTTGGATTCCAGGAATGGGGTTGGGGGTTGAGTTTCCATCCACCCCCTCACAAGACATTACATTCATTATGACATTAGACTTCGTCATTGTGAGAGTAGTGTATTATATATTTAAAATAGAATAGAGAAGGGGGCTTAATTGCCCCTTTTTTCTTCTCTTCTTTTTATTTGTAGTTACCCTTACTGTTGTAACCCATCTCTCTCATTTTAATCATAACACCTTTAGTTACAATCCCTTTCTTAAAGAGTTCGTTCAGTACCTTTGGATTGTTTCCTATTGTCTTAATAGCATACTCAGCTCTCTCTTCAAGAGACAACCCCTTGACTACAGTATCATAAGCAGAGACCCCTCTCACTTTAGCTTTCCTATTAGCTACGTACCTATCCCTTAAAGCTTTAGCTAGGTTCGCATCTGTCTTAAAGACTTCCCCCACCTTCTTACTAAACTCTTTAGGAGTAGCAGTGTCTAACCCTAACTCAGTAAAGATGTCAGCAGTAGTTGGTTCTTTATCAGGGGCAGGGATATTGATTCTACCTTCTAACAAACTTAGTATATCAGAACCTTTTGTACCAGCTTCTTTCAAGATACCAATTATTTTATCTTGGTCATAACCTAATGCTCTCATACTACCTATATTCTCTAGGGTATTCTTCATGTTGGCAGTATAGTCAGCTGAAGCTTCCTCGTATGCTTTAGCCATTGCCTGTGGGCTATCATCCCCCTTGTTCCGCATAGAGTTATACGCTCTAAAAGAGTCTCTACCAGCAAAGATGTTAGACCTAACAGTTTGTACTGAACGTTCCTCAATATTAAACTTATTATTTCTAATACCTACTAACCTTAAAGCCATCTCTTCTCTAGTAAACTCTGGGTCTAAGCCCCTCTCAAACTCCCTAAAGACTCCAGGCTCAAGTATCTCATAGAGGGTGTGAGCAACTCTCTTACGAGCATTCACTAGTTTATCTGGAGAGTTAGAGATAGTTCTACCATACTCATCCCTGTTTGCTAAGCCTCTAGAGGCTTCTTGTAGTAGGAAAGAACCCTCACCTATAAAATACTCAGACAGACCTTCTGCAATGTCTCCTGCAGGGTCTTCCCCTAGGCCAGCGTTAATAAGGTCTGCTATCATAGCATGTGGAGAAAGGTAGGATAAGTTCATATACTCACCAGTCTTACCATCCTCACTCATCTTAAAGCTAAGAGACTTGCCCTTATCCCAAGGAGCTACGACAAGGTTAGTTAATAATTTCTCTTTGTCCTCAGTAACACCCTGCTCTTCATTCCACGCTCTTCTTCCTGCTTCCGTTGCACCTACTACTGCTGTTAGTGAAGCCATACGTTTAGCTCCTTCTAACTTCATAGCAGCGATGTTAGGTTGGTTTGTAATCCCTAACTCTTTTCCAAACGTACCCATCATCATCTGCTTTGATACCTTTACTTGGTTTGTAATGTTTCTAGCAAACTCTAAAGTAAAAGAAGCAAACTGTGGCATAACACCTATACGAGAAAGAGTCTTAGCTGAGTCATTCAACCTAGCATAGTTCTGGAATGTATCATTTGTTAAGTCAGCAGCTCTTTGTTTAATACCTTCACTATCCATATCAGGGAACAGCTTGCCTACTACTGCCCTATTATGAACCCACACTTGGTATCTAGCAGCAGTATCCGTAGCAGAGTAGACTTTACCTACAGGGGTTAGTTTATCAGAGAGTGCTGTAGAAATCTTACCAGCATCTAACGTATCCCTAACATCAGATACTAAGATATTAGCATTAGACAGACCAAACCTTTCCATGTCCCTCATGTCAGTAAGCATAGCTTTCCTAGCTGCTGGGCTACCACCACTAGCTAAGTCTTCTACTATATTAAATTCAGACAGTGCTAACTTAAGACCTTTGAAGTAAGCTCTATTAGGTACAACACCCATACCTAGCATAGTAGCCATACCACCATACGCATTCACTCCGTAAGAGGATGGGTTAAATAGAACCTTAGTTGCCTTAGCAGCACCAGTACCAGCAAACCAGAAGTCTTGTATCATGTCTAAGAGTTCGTTAGCAGGTCTTTGTTCTTTAGTAAGGTAGTCCTTAATCAGAGCTTGGTTGATAGCAGGAGGTACATGTAGACCTGTGTCTAAGTTCCCTCTAACTACTAAAGGTATCCAATGAGCTGGTGCACCCTTCTCAGCGGTAGCTAGACCTGCTTTCTCTAGTGTCTTAGCAATGGCAATATCCCCAGAGTTCCTCTCTACAATCCTAGTTAAAGAACTTAGAGTACCTCTAATCCTCTCACCTGGTTCTGTAATCTCTCCAAGGAATTCTCTCTCTGCCTCTCCAACATCTGCACGTTTCCTAAATACACCTTCTAAAGCTTTGTTCTTGTTATCACCACTTACAGACCTAGCAAAAGCACTACTATCTAATAGGGATTGTACTTTCTTAGTTGCTATCTCTGTAGCCTCTGCCCTCTTTACATTACCCTTTAGCATTTCTTTCTCTGCAATCTCTTCAACCGCAGCCGCTCTCTGTTGTGCACTAGGTTCATATTTACTATCCGTAAACATTTTATACTCTCTAGTGTTGTAGTTCTTATTCTTGTAGCTATCTTGTACTATCTTACTTAAGGCCTGTGTCTCCTCTCGAGTCATCTTAAGAAAGCTATTCTCATCTAGTTGGTCTATCAAAGATAGTTGTGATTCAGACCTTAGCTTGTCATAGAACTTTAAGTCTGTCTCTAATAGAGTTCCTTTTAAGGAGCTATCCATAACACCTGTGTCTAGGTACTGATTTACACTAGGTAGTAGGGTTGGGTTCTTCTCGATAGCTGTTGATACACTTCTCTCTATCCTAGATGCAGCAGCTATGTTACCTGTAGTAAGGTTAGAGTGTTTGATAATTAAATTCTGAACTTCTTTACCAAGAGTAATAGATGGAGTCCACTTTGCAAAAGTCTTCTGGAACCAGTTTAGTCCACCAGACTCTTTCCTTAGTAACTCTTCAGCCTCAGCAACTTCCTTAGCTTCGTCTGCTAATACTGTTTTCTTAGCTACATCTTTTAGAGGCATGTCAGTTAACTCAGACAACTCCTCACGAGTAATGACACCCTTCTTAACTAACTCATCAATCTCTGCTGGTGTCTTACCCTCTATCTTTTTACCAACCTTAGAGGCAAACATACCACTAATTGATTTAGAGACTTTAGGGGATACACCACCTAACACCCCACCGAATGTAGCACCAGCTAACCCACCTGTCAATAACTCTTGAGGTGTAGGCATCCTATCCTCATCTATCGTAGCACGAGCTGTAGTATCACTAACACCAATGACAGCACCTTTAAACGCTTGGTCCTTAGCAGCTTCAGCTATTAACTGCTTAGTTATAACAGTACCCTTCCCAATGCCCTGTAAAGCCTTGCTAGCAGGTATTAAGTTAGCAGCACCCGCTACTAAGGCCCTACCCCAAGAAATGCCTTCAGCACCCTCTATCTCTTGTGCTGCGATGTTACCTGCAACACCACCAGCAAATGCAATAGGAAGGTAGCCGATACCAGTAGCAGCCCCCGCAACCTGTGCCCCTGCTCCAATAGCAATTTCAGCAGCTAGGCCTTTAGCTATGTCCCCACCAGAGGGACCTGCTGCTTCCGTAGGGGGAGTGTATGCCGTGCCTTGAGGTAACTCATCCACAAAGGATAAGAACTCTTTAGAGTCCCCATCAAAGGTGGCTATCTTTCCATCGTCTTGCTTCTGATACAAAGTTGTCATAGTGTGTGTGTGTTACCTTATTTATTTGAATACAGGACGGTTGCTGGTGCCAAGAGACTCCCTATACAACTGCCAGAGCTGTTTGTCTTTTTCTACTGCAGTGCCTCTAACTGAGTTAACTCTAAAAGGGTCACCAGGTCTTGACTTCCTAAGCCACGCATCTCTCTCTGCTTTATTAGTTTCTGCAGGAGGTGTTGTAATACCACTAGTGAATACGTCAGCACCCTCTACCTGCTGAGGGATTGTAGGGTCTTGGTTAAATGTACCTGGACCTGCTGTTAGCACACTTTCAGGAGGGGCTGCACCTTCTCCTTCTCCCACAGTATTACTACTAATACCATTTAGTATTCTATCATAGTGTTCCCCTACCACACCAGCCTTGGTTGGGTCATACTCCCCTAGCAAATCCTGAGAGTTTTTATAAATAAACATCTCTCTCTTTATACTGGCATCTAAATCTTTTTTAGCAATATCTTCTGCATCATTTGCCCTAGCTGCTGTCATCTCTGGAGACTCACTCTTGTACTTACCAGCTAACTTATTACCTAAGGCAGTTGCTAATGTTTGCAATGCGTAATCTTGGTCTGCATACTCATTACCCATAGCAAGGTTTCGTTGGTAAGAATTTTGCAGTGCCCCATATTGCCTATCTCTTGACTCTCTTTGTGCTCTAAGTATATCTTGTACGGTTTGTCTAGCCATAATTATTTACTCCCTAATAACTCATAATCCACTTGAAGGTAACCATCACGGTCCTACTGGTGCTGCTGGTCCCATCATATAGGCACTACCTAAAGAAGCAGCAGCCCCTAAGAGACCACCACCCTTACCCCTTTTCTGTGGGGTAGCTTGAGCTAGTTGTGCACCTGCCATAGCAGAGTTTGATAAAGCTCCAGACCTAGCTTGCTCGATAGAGAGACCTTGGTTAATCAGATTCATTTCTAGTTCTGAGATACCAGCACCTTGACCCATTAGACCAGCACTACCACCTTGTAGGTTTTGTAGGTACTGTTGCTGTGCGCCTTGATTCATACCGTAAGCTCCACTAGCAATGCCAAACAAACCTTGTTGTTCAGCTAAGGCTCTCTGTCTAGAGTCAGCACTAATACCAGCTAAGGTTTGAGATTGAGCTCTACCTAACCCGAAAGCATCAGGACTAACCATACCACCTTCACCAGCACCAACACTACTACCAGACAACATTAACCCCATACGACCACTACCGAAGAGGTCATTCTTGAGGTCTTGTCTTTGTTGTGCAAACTGAGGTTCTAGTAGTCCAGCCTGTTCTGTATAATATTCTTTAGCAGCAGCTCTAGGGTCATAGTCAAACGCAAAGTCGTCTGGTCTATCCTTGATAGCTGCTAGTAAGTCTGGCTGGAGTCCTAGAGCCCCTTCGTACCCAGCTTGTCCTAACGCTGCTATGGTAGGGTCAAGTTCTACATCCGCACCAAAGCCACCACCAGGAGTTGTTGCACCAGTAGTAGTTCCTGTGGAGGTTGTTAAGGCATAGGGCTTAAACTCCACACCAGCTAGGGGGGCAGCAGCTCTAGGCTTCTTGCCCTTACCACCACCACCATATAAGATAAAACCACTATTTTCAAACCAAGGCATAAATGTCTCATAGTAAAAGGGCTCTAATAAATCTACTAATAGTTCTTTAATCTTCATGTTCTTATCTCTCCACTGGCAATTCATAAAACGTAAATCTGGATTTGTATCCATCTTCCTTAAATACTTTACCCCAACCAACCCTACCGTAAGACTCTATGATGTCACAACCGTTAGTCTTTGCGAACTCTTGTATATCTTTTAGCATAGGTGCTTTCCACAAAGGTAAATCTTTACCCCCTGTGAAGTGCATGATTAAGGCTCTAGTCTGAGGGTAGTCCATTACCTCTGTGATAGAGAAGCCTAACACCTCTTCCCCCTCATGAGCTAACCAGAACTGCTGGCTACCCTTTTTATACTCTGTTCTAATATCATTAGTTGTGAATCTACCGTAAGTATACTCAGCAGCCACTTCCATAAAAGGTTTTACTTTAGTCCAGATACTATCTAAATCTGTTGGGCGTATGTAGGTTATTTCCATTTAGGCTGTTCGCTTCCAGTAGTATACAGTAATAAATGGTTGTAGGTTAGCATTAGTGCCACTTGAGCCAGTAGTGCTGTTAGCTACCGTTATACCTGTAGCCGATGACTCTGTGTTTACTGAAGTTCCTACAAGCCCGCCTCCGTAGTCAAAAGCATTAATTCCCGACTCAACAAATATTCTAGATATTACATGAGTATGCCCAGGGTCTGATACAGTTGCAGTGTGAGAATGACTAACAACAACAGAATCAGCACTACCCCCAGTTTCCTCTACTCCATCCATAAGAGTATTACTACTGTCAAGCCCAACTAACACCCTCCCAGTACCAAAGGCTTCCCACGTACCAAACCCTACTAAGGTTGCTGGGTTAGTGCCACTAGTAGCGTTAGTGTATATTGTACCTACTGGGTATAAGGCTTGTAATAAAGTTTCTACCACAGAGTTATAGTTAGTAAGTGCAGTAGTTACAAAAGCAGTTGTAGCTAATTGAGCTGAGTTAGTGCCTACTGTTGCTGTTGGGGATAGTGGAACTCCTGTCAGTGTAGGGGATAAGGTGTCTGCCTTTGTTCCTACAGCAGTTTGAATAGCATTGTACTCATCATTAATCTCTGTACCACTGACAATCTTTAAAGGGTTCCCTGTAAGTAACCCATCCTTTACTGCAAAATCCGTACTTTTTATATAATTTGACATATTTAGATTACCCTACCTAATTTAACATAAACATCTAATCGCTGCACACTGAATGGCGCACCATTAATCTCTGATTCAATACCAGCTTGTAGTACAACACCACTACCTCCTGCTGGAGCTTTCACATTCTCTATCCTCGTACCACCACTATACTCTGCAATATCATACTCTGTTGAACTGTACTCATAAATAGTACCAGTTGTTGAAAGGACAAAAGGGTATGAGGTGTAGTTCTCAGAGTAGTCTACACCTACCTTAACAACAAAGGTTTGACCTTCTGGAGCAATCAAGGTAGTACCTACTCTCTTAACAACTTTAGTGTTAGCACTTTGACCTAAGTCTGAGTGGTTAGTAAAGTAACTAAATCTATATCCCACACCATTATCTTGGTAGCCAAAGTACTCTGCTATACCATTTGCTTGTGTAGTCAATAACCTCTTGTTAAGGTTGTCATATAAGTATGAAGTATGGGTTGTGTTATTCCAAGTGGTGACTCTGTATGAACCATCCTCAAGGGTAGCCTTAGTATTAAAACAGTACACAGCCTTAGAGCTAGGAAAGGCTAGTAAGTAGAAGGCTGAAGTTGGAGAGTAGACAGCTTTTATACTTTGTGGGTCAGCAGTATTGTCTACCAATGTTGCTAGGTCATCCCTCACATTCTTAGATATATCTCGTAGTGGTTGGGACTTCTCTTGAATAGTCCTACCTAAACTCCTAACCCCTGTACTAGATAAGAATAAGATGTCAGTACCTGTACTTTGTATACTATCCCTAGAGATACATCCGATACCCTCAATAGTCTCTACTAACTGAAGTGTAGTTACGTCAAAGCTACCTTGGAAGGAATCATTATCTTTAAATATAACAATAGAGTTCTTACAGAATATTATCAAAGCACCGTTATGTGCGCCTAGACCTACGATAGTATCACTGTTGGTACTAAACGTACCTGCTATGTTAAGGGAGCCAGCACTACCAGAACCCCACTTAGAGCCATCTAGTAAATCTGAAAAGTATACAGTAGTCTTATTAGTCGAGGTATCAGCAGCCCACAACCTTCCATAAGCGGAAAGAACGGCATTAGCTTTTGGAGCAGCTCCAGTAAAGCCAATTTTAGTATCGATAGATTTAAATTCACTAGCAGTTGTTTCATTTGTATAGTATAGGGGTTTATAATCTCTCTGGAAGAAGTACGCACTATCGTTTAAGGTAGCAGCTTGCCAACCACCTGCAACTACTGTGTCTGTGGTAGAAGGTGTAAGTGTTACTAAATCTTCATATCCCTTAAACAGTAGGGTGCTATTCCAAGATAGGTAAGTGTTTGTCCCTGCAAGGTCTAGAAAGCTGTGAGCCCCTAATAGGTTTAACCCTACGTTGTCTCCAACTACTGTGTCTCTTTTACTAGTACGATAAGCCCAACCTTTACGAGAGCCTAGTCTACCGTACTTATCTATTAAACAGTTATCAGCATGTAGTGCAAAACCTTCTTGCAAGGTAACTCCTGAGTCTTGAGTGTTTAACCCAAGAAAGCCTGGAGCTTCTAATGTCATTGGTTGTAATGGTTTAGCCATAATTATCGTGTACTCACTATTCCAGTAGTTTCTTCTAAGGTAAGGATAACACCCACGCCAGTAGCAGCAGCACTCCCCTCAATCGTATCACCTGCTTCTAGGTATGCAAAGTCACTATTACCTAAAAGGATATGTTCACCTGCTGTTAAAGACTTAGAGCCAAGTACCTCAACAGCCTCCACTACATCAACATTACTTGTATTCTTACGAGTAGTATTAGCTTTAATAATCACACCACTAGTAGTAGTACCTGCTGAGTTAGCAACAAATAACGATACCCACTTAGTATTAGTGTTGTTAGGGACTGTATAGAGGACTTCGTTTGAAGTAGCTAGAGAGGCTTTAAATACGGACCTTGCTCTCATACTGAGTACCACTCTGTTTCTTCTGGGTGCTTAGCTGCATCTAAAGCTACTGCATCACTTAGCACTTGTTGAGCTTTATTAAAAGCAGAGCTAGAAGATACACCACCATCCTCACCACGTTCTTCAATTGCCATAGCGTATGCTAACATCTCTACTGGTCTATTAGGAATAGTAAGTTTGTCAGAGTCTCCAACTAACTCTTGATTTCTTTGTACAATATTAAACCTCAAGTCATAGGCTCCGTTAGGAATAGGATAAACATCTACTGTTGTATCCCCATCTGAAGAGACACCGTTAAAACTATAAAACCTAGGAGACCCCTTCTCAGGAGTAGTAGCTAGGAAGAGTTTATTAAACTCATGGGCAGTCCTGTATTCCATAAAGAAGTTATCGGTATCATTAAGAACATCTAAGACTGTTAGGCTGTTCTGAGTACCATTTAGTTCGTATGCAAAGATGTCCTCTGTGGTAGTAGCTGATAGAGTATTACGTAAAGCAGACCAATTCCAAGTAGACTCTACTAGCTCCTTTGCATCATTAACTAGATAAGAGAGAAGAGATGAGTATGTTGTCTCTAATACAGTACCAACTGTTCTTTCTCTTAATCTAATTAGTAGTTTGTTTACTATTTCTAAGTGAGTCATTTAAATTCCTATATATATTATATCATATTTAGACAGGTTTGTCAAGGTTTATTTTTATTAAGATGCTTTTGCTATTTGAGAACCAAAGTAGAACTCTACTATTAGAGAACACCAAGAGAATATCTCATCAAATTTATATAGTCCCTCTACCTTTACCATCTCTATTGTGTCACTAGCTTTAAAGAGCCCTAAGAAAGAGAACCCCTCTTTAACAACAGGGATAGTAGTATCTACCCCAAAGAGTCCTGCTAGTGGGTACACTGCTACCATACCTAGTATAACAAAGATTAGTACACGTCTGTTAAGGGCTGCCATAGGGCTCTCACGGTTCGATTGACCTCTAGCCTTATCCATGATATTAGATTTAACAGTCATAGCCTCTAGCATCATCTTATGTGCGTCTGAAGCCTGTTGTGACTTAATAGCTGATAGCTTCATTAGAAAGCCTAAAAGAATAGGGGCTACGTTTGCTATAAAAGAAATCATCTTGTTAATACCTCCAGTAAACCTACGTTATCTATTACATAAAATGCTAGCCCACCAGTTGCTAACCATTTAATCTGGTTAAGGCTTGCCTTGATTGAGTCCAAGTCATCATCCATTCTATCTAGTTTATTGTAGAAGTGTTGGATGTCTCTAGTATGTTCTTTAAGTGTAGTTTCCATAACCGCGCAGTCGTGTTCGTTCATTGAGGATTAACCTTTTGGATATTTAGTCTTAACCGCAGTAATAGCATCATCAAGAGTAGTTGTGCCATTCTGTCTGTCCCAGTAAGCCATATCAGCTTGCTCTTTTAGAGATGGGTATGCTTTTGCTCGTAGTTCTTTGTATGTTAGAGGGGCTGGCTTTGGTTTTTCTAATAACGCATTATCAGGGAAGGCAATACCAGCTTCTGTAATTTCTTGTTCAGTGCCGTCTGCTAACCAGTATCTTTCGCCTTTAAGGTTGGGTAGTAGTCCCCATTCTTCCTTATCAAACTTGGCTATTTTTTTATCTTCTGCTGGCGGTTCTTTATCGGTTGAATATACAGGTGTTATAAAAACGCCTTCCTCCAAAGGGCTTTCCTGTGCTTGCCACTCACCAAGAGTAAAGCCTGTGACCGCATCATATAAGTATACTGTTTTCATTTTCAATCCTAATATTTAATACATTTAAGAACGCGAACACCTGCGGCCAAGTTGGCTGACCCGCCGCTAGAAGATGAGCCTCGATTAGTATAACCAGAAACACCTGCAGCTTCTCCATAGGGTAGGCCACCTGCGGAAGCCCACCAGATGTTAGTTGTGTGGGTATGTGCTAAATTTTCACCAATAGTTGCCGTACCTACATTAGCATTAGCCTGAACGCTTGCATAATTGGCCGCGAACCACGGCAATCCAAAAGTTGTTGAGCCATCACCTACACCCCATGTTGTGCCAATAGCCGTGAATAAATCCGCGTATTGGGCAGGTTAAAAAGCCAGTAGGGGGTGCAGTGCCAGCAAAGTCAATAACCGTACCCACAGGCATTCCCACTGTAGCAGAATCAAAGTTATCACTCCCTCTTATTTCACTAGCCATTAGACTAACCCTTCAACAATAGCCTTTAACTCATCTACACTCTTACCATCAGCAGTAGCTGTCATATCTCTTAGAGTTTGTTTGCTGGCTACGATAGCTGAGGTATCACCACCAACTTCTACGGCACGTGTGTAGTCTACATCAAGTGCTTCTAGTAAAGGCTTGCGGTAGGTTCTGATAGCCTCTTTTGTAATCTCTGCTGCTTTGGTATTATTTACTGTAATTGTCATTTTGTTTCCTTATCTAAAAATTACTATACTTCGTAAGCTACGGGACTATGATTGACACGCCGCCATCAGTGTTTGTGAATATAATACGTTTCATTATTATTTACCTCCGAATACTGTTACGTTAATAGAAGTTACATCAGCGGTGGCAGGAGTAGTATTAAACGTTAATATAGGTAGCGCGGAAATCGTCCTCGTATATGTTGTTGAGTCAGTCTTAACATCACCCAGATAAGCGCTTGACCCACCACCAGCGACAGTAGCGGCATAATTATTATTAGCCATAGCCACAGTAAAATTAACCGTATAATCCCCATCACCATTATCAGTAATAGAGCTAACATTATAACTATCTCTAATAGCAACTGTACCCGTACCATTAAAGTTTACCCAAGCTGAACACAACCTAGTCTCTACAGAATCCCCACCTAGAGTAGGGAGACCACCCGTACTCGTTTCAAAGTTATCTGATACGACTGAGCTAGTCATTACGCTTTCACCTTCCAATCAGATACATCAGTTTCTTCCCAAGCATCTCTAAATGTCCTGTCAGAAGGTACGTCATTAGCGTCTACAATCTTATACTTATCACCTACTGGAACATCCTTGATGCAGAACTCAGCTGTGTGTTGTGAAGCAGGAACGATGACTCCAATAGAAGCACCGTTGTCGTTTGTGATTAAAATTCTTTGTGTCATTTTGTTTCCCTTTTATCTAAAAATCGATACAAATATTTGTGGGTAATCCTCAAGGACATTGGTTATAGACCTACATTCCATTCGCACTGCCGAGGTAGATATAATACTAACCCCTATCATACGATTCCCAGAAGGGTCAGCTCCCGCAGCACCTAATCCAGAATGTGCAACAATAACGGAGTAATTAACATCACTCATAACCTCTGTAAGGTTTGCAGTATATTCCCCAGTTCCGTTATCAGTTATAGAACTGACATTGTAACTGCCTCGAATAGCTACTGTACCAGAGCCATTAAAGTTAACCCAAGCCTTACAGACCTGAGTTGAGTTAGTATCTACAATCTCATCTGTGTTTAAAGTCACAGCCCCTTTTGTTAAGGTATCTACTGTTATATTAGAAGCCATATTAAATCACCACCCATCTGCCGTCAACCGTCACGGTATAAGTATCAGCAATTGTAATATCACCAATAGACATCCCATTTGTATCTGACGGTATTGTTATATTTTCACTGATAGTTTGTGCATTTGTTCTAATAATGCTATCAGTACCTAGACTAGGACCTCCACCTGCAATTGTCCCCCAGGAGGCAGCAGAGCCGTCAGTACCTAAGTATTTACCAGCGTGTGTAGCTTGTGCAGGAAGTGCATCCACAACTCCCCAAGAGGTAGCAGAACCATCAGTGGTTAAGAACTTCCCTGTGTTCCCTGTTTGTGTAGGTAGAGTATCCCCATCAGCTCCAGCTGCGCCTGTAGCCCCTGTAGCACCTGTAGAGCCTGTAGGGCCAGCTACTGTAGAGTCAGCTCCTGTAGAGCCTGTAGCCCCTGTAGCACCTGTAGAGCCTGTAGCACCTGTAGCACCTGTAGGAAGTCCTAAACTTAGAACCCCTGTACCTGAACTGTAGCTAGAGGTAGAAGAGCCTCCAGCAGCTACCGTAGTGGTTGCTGTGGTTAAGGCTGTTAGTTCAGCTGCACTTGCTGCTGCATTCGATTCTGAGGTACTTGCTTCACTTGCTTTAGTTGTAGCGATACCTGCTTGAGTAGTTGCTGTAGAAGCTGAAGTACTTGCCTCCCCAGCCTTGGTTGTAGCAATGCCAGCTTGAGTTGAAGCTGTACCTGCTGAGGTACTTGAGTTTGACTCGCTTGTAGCTGCATTCGATTCTGAGGTACCTGCAGCGCTCTCTGACGCACTTGCGTTCGTAGCTGAGGTACTTGCATTGGTTTCAGAAGTTAACGCGTTAGACGCGCTTGTAGAGGCCTCTGAAGCCTTAGTGGTAGCTTCGCTTGCTTTAGTTGTTGCTGTACTTGCGGAACCACTTGCACTTGTTTCTGAGACTAATGCTTCATCTCTATACCTTTTAGCATCTGTTGAAAACCCAGCTACTTCATCCCGTGTTACATCTGTGGATGAGTCACCAGACCCACCAGAACCTCTATAAATTGCCATGTATATGTAACCTTATTTTTGAAGTTGTTAAAGATATAAAGATGAAGCAGGTAGGTTTCCCCACCCACTCCAAACTAGTTTACTAAATGTTACTTAGTTAGGCACTGCAATAATTAAACCAGACTCTGGTCTAAGAACTGCTGTACCATAGATAGTATCAGAAGTAAATAGATTTGCTAACCACTCTTGTTTGTACTGAGTTTGTGAACGAACACTTTGTTGCTCAGCTAATACTAGAGCATCTTTGTGGCCTAAGACAGCACCACGAGTGTCTACAGCTGAAGCTGTGTTAGCAGCAGCAGTTTCTACTACAGGACAGTTGCTTGATACATATACATCAACACCGTATAGTGAACCAATTTTACCATTCTGAACACCACGACCATCAACGAAGTCACTAGATTGGTATCTATCAATACCCATAATAGTGTTACGTACTGAAGGTGGGATAACTAAGAAACGACCGTCCATAGGTGTATCATTGTCATCTAACTGTTGAATAGCAGCACGTAGTGCCAAGTCAGTGAATACATCAGTAGCAGCTACAGTATCGACTGCATAAGCAGCAAGACCATTACCAGCATCAACATAGAAAGAGTTGTTATGTACATAGCTTGAGCCATCGCCATTACCGAAAGATTTACCTAAAGCAAACAAGTCATTGTCAACTTGCTTAGCTAGGGCATAACCAGCGTCATCTGTGTAGAATTTACGTAATGATGCAAGAGCTTGAGCCTCTGCAATATCTTCAATTAAACGAGAATACTCGTAATGCTTGTTGATAGTTACAGCAACGTCAGCTTCAGTAGCAGCGATTAGTGATACTTGTGTAGATGCTGCTTTTGCAGAAGCACTACCACGAGTTGGTTTAGGGATGTGTAATGTATCACCCTTTTTACCAGTCATAGGCATGCGGTTAACAAGGTTAGCTAAAACCAAGTTTGATTTATAGGCTGCTACAATCTCATCACTCCATAATTCTGGAATGAATGTTGCTGCAGTTGTTGTTGTTACGTGTGAAGTTCCTAGTGCCATTTTGAAATACCTTTATAATTAAGAAGTTGTGTTACCTAACCCTCTTCTCAGCGTATGCCTTTGTTATCTCATCGGATAACTCTAGATACCTGACAGGGTCATTTCGCATTAAATTAATAATATCAGAACGTCTGTACAGTTTCCTTGATTTAGTTTCACCTGAGCCAGTAGCAGAGCCCGTGGAAGCAGCTTTACGCTGTTGTTTCCTACTGGCATCCTCATTTTGGGTAGAGTCTTTTATGACTTGTTGTCTCTCTTTCCAATTTGATAAGAGTTCATTAGCAGAATCATAGTCAAAGCCTGAGTGCGCTCTCTCAAATAACTCTAGTCTAACTCTTGAACCCTTAACCCAATTAACGAAGGCTTCATTATTTACTACTTCTAAATAATCAGGGTGATTATCTGTAAGTTTAGTAGTAATGTCCTGTTGTTTAAGGGCTTGCTTAATTTCCTTCAGCTCTTTTGCTTGCTCGCTGTTGTTAATTGAGCGTTGGATATACTCTTCTGGTTTGTCAAATAAATCTAAATCGTCTTGCTTAGGTTTGCTTTCCTTGTTCTTGTGGGTTGTTGCTGCAATATCATCCCTTACATACTTGTCAATAACACTACGTAAGTCACCTAACTCATTACCTTGTTTGCTGATATGCTTCTCAGCTTCTTGGTGCATCCTAATAATTTCAGGAATAGATTTGCCTGAGTATTTCTGCAAAGCTGGGTTTGGTGCTTCTTCTTCTTCTGAAACCTCTTCATTTACTTCAGGAGAATTGTCTGCTTCTAGTGCAGAGTCCCCTTCCATATCCTCAAATGTTTCCTTAGTGTTACTAACCTCTTCTGTTTCAAGGTCTGCTTCTTGCTCTTCAACTAAAAATTTTGCTGCCATTTTGTTAACTCCGTACTTATAAAAGTATTATGGATTATTGTGTATACGTGAAGCGCTCTCATGATTCCTTGCCCACTTAATAGATTCCCCAGGAAAATCCCCAGAGATAGCATCTAACTTACAAGCAACAGGAGAGATTATCCTCACCGCTTTCTCCCCACAAACCTCACACTCTACAGACTTTATTGTTGTGTCTATAAAACGCTCAGTTGTGTGGAAGTCTTCGCACCTAAAATCAAACATCCTACGAGGCAAAATCGTTCTCCTGTTCTTCGGAGATTATTTGGTCGTAAGAAGCTCGAGTATTAGTCTCGAAGTTTGAGATGTTCTTCAGAATGAAAATTTGTCCCTGCACATGTCGCAAGTGTTTCTCATCTTCTAAACCCTCTATACTGAACCCTTCTAAGTTTTCTTTGATAGTGGCTGTAAATTGCTCCCAGCCATCTGTACCAAACAAATCAAAAAAGGTTTCATAGTATTTCTCATCTTCTAGATTCATTTCTTTTTACTTTCTGCCCATCATCTGCATTTGTGCAATAACTTCATTGGACTCTACATCTGCGGCTTTAATGAGGTTGCCCTCTTCTTTAATTTTAAGTTCAGCAATCTTAACAGCTTTCTCAAAGTCATCTACAGGAGTATTCTTAGACATGGCAGCGATACGTCTTGTCTCTTCCTCGAAAGGTAAGAGCTGAGTCTCAACGTTATTCTGTTGTACTCTTGATTGAATCTCTGCTGCTTCTATTTGAAGTTTCTGTACTTGAGCTTGTGCTAGTTGTAGCTGAAGCATTAACTGTTGTTGTTGTGCTTGCTGCTGTTGTTGAGCTGCTTGTTGTTTCTCAGGAGTATCTGCATTAGCTGCTCTAATAGTAGCCAAGATAGATTCTCTGTTTGTAAGGTTCATAGACTCTACAATAGACTCTACTAACATTGGATACATTGGAGAATCCGCAGGCATAGTCTGTAGCAACTGTACTAGCTGTGTGACCTCATATTCTCTAGCAATAATACCTAAAGAGTTAGAAGCAATGAACTTGTAGTCTTGTACTGGATAAGTCTCAGGGTCAAACTGCATGTACCTGTGAATTGCTTTGTGGATAAACGGTATAAGGAAATTCTCTTGGAAGTTTAAGAGAGTTCTCTTATGTCTCTTGATAACAGCACCCAGTGCCATTGAGATACCCGAAGCAGTTGCCTCTCCACTCAACGCACCTTGGAAGCCTACAGTATCTACAGCACCCGTTGCTTGCTGTACCATGTTCTGTAGCTGTTGTCCTTGAGCAAAGGTAATCTGGTCTACTGCACCAAACTTAAATGGTTGTAGGATTTCTGAAGGGTTACCATTCGTAAGGAATGTCTTACCTGGTTTAATATCAAACTTAGCACCTCTAGGCATACGAGAAGCATCAATAGCCATCATAGGATGTACTGTAAGAGCTAGTGCATCAATACGCGCTCTAAGCTCTGTATCTAATGCTTTCTGACTGTTATAGCCCTTCTCACAGACACCACGGCCCCAGAACTTACTAGGTACTGTATCCCATTGGAAGGCTACGATAGGTCTATCCTGCATCATAAACGGGTTAGCTTCTACTTTTAAGATAGTTTCCCCGTTAGCAATAATAACAATAGCCTCCACATAGGAGTCATCATTACCAACCTCGTCAGGGAATAGGGACTCTAACTCACCCTCTTCTTCTTCATTATCCATCTCAGCTTCAAATAGATGCTTAGGGATTAGGCCGTAGTATTTAGTAAGACGAACTCTGTTGTCGTCTTGATAACTTGTATCTTGGTCTGCTTCTAATTTAGAGTCTGTAGAAGTAGTCTCAATCTCTACATTTCGGTAGATACCATTATCAATATCAATCTGTACTTGATGTGCAGGTACAAACATATCTGTAGCACAACCAAGTGCCTCTTCAATGCTTGATGCTACTGGGTCGATTAAGAAGTTTTGAGGAAGAATAGGTCTTAACTTAACGATAAACCTTTCTTTCTTGTTAACACCTACAGCTTGCATTGCACCATCCATCACTGGTTGGCTAGTAGGGACGTATTCAATTACATCATCTAAGTAGACTTCACCAATACCTGTACCGTAGACAGCACTATTGATTAACACTTCGCTGATAGAGCTTCTAGCTTTAGCGAACTGCATGTCTTCTTCTAATTGTTTTTTAACTAACTCAATGTCAATCTTTTCATTATCTTGGAAGTCATCATGTAGGTCAAACCACTTACCACGACCAAAGGTTGCTTCTTCAACTTCTGCAACAGAAGACTCTACAGCCTGTTGTAATGCAGGTGTAATGATACGTGAACGTTCTGACTTTCTCTCTTGGTCACTAGATGCCCAGATACCTCTCCAGAGTCTATAGTACTCTTCGTGGTCTCCTCTATAGTTAGATTCGTAGTGGTCTCTCCAAGAGTCACACTTCTCCATCACCCATTGATTTAATTCTAGATTGTCCAGTTCTTCCATTATCCCACCCTTAAGCTATCTATATTAATAACCAGCAGTTATATCCATTGGTTCGTAGTTATCTTCTTCAAAGTCATATCCGTAAGACACTAAAGCTAACTGGTCTATGTAGGATAAAGAGTCAATCAAGTCATCATGCACTAGAGGGTTAGGGAATTGAAACAGCTCATCTAAGAACTCAGCGTTCCAATCTCCTTCCGCTAGCTTGATAGTTCCGTGTTCAAACTTACCTTGTAAGGCAGATACTATCCTATCTGTTTTCTTTCTGTTACCGTGAGTTAACTCTACTACTCTAAAGAACCTACCCTGCTTCTTCATCATGTCTGTAAGGGGTGACATCACAGCTTGCCTAGCAATACCTTTCTCAATACCTACAGAGATTGGTTGGTACTTAGCAACAGCTTTGAATATCCTATTGACAGTCTCATCAAAAGTCCACCTACCGAAGATAATATCCTCTACATACCAACCATCTTCATTCACCTTAGCTATAGAGATGGCTGTGTTATCTAATCTTTTATGCTTTGTCTTAGCTTTCCCTACCTCTTCAAAGCCTGCCAAGTCAATGGCGATATAGTACTCTCCATGTTTTGGAGGTTCTGCTTCAAAGGATACCCACTCTTCTTTAAATATCTCACTACCCATAGCTTCAAAAGAAGCCATGAACTCTTGTCTAAACGCATAAGAAGACATAGAGCTTTTTGCTAAGTTAATCTCCTCTGGGTCTAGTAGAGGGTTGTCATACGAAGTAAAGTGCCAGCCCTCATACGTTACATCCTCTCCTAAGTCTGCATACTTATACAAGTCATAGAAGTGATTTCTCCCCATAGGAGTACCGATAAACAGTGCTTCTCCCTTCTGGTCGGCAAGGGCTGGCCTTAAAATCTGCTCCCAGACTGCAGGTTTCATATCTGCATACTCGTCCATCACTAGGAACTTCAAACTAACACCACGCATGGTCTCTGGTCTATCAGCTCCTTTTAGGGAAATAGTAGCACCATTGATTAACGTAATCTGTAAATTGTTAATATGACTGGTCTTTATAACAGGATGAGCTAACTCTAATAGAGTCTGCCAAATAATATCCCTAGCCTGCCCTTGCGTAGGAGCAACGTAAAATACATTACCCTTACCTGTCTGTAGTGCATTAACGATAAGGAGCCAAGCAGCTAGTCTGGACTTACCAGTTCGTCTACCTGCGGCTACCACTTTAAATCTTGTCTTACTAGCCCATACCTCTTCTTGCCATGGTAGGAGCTTAATGTTTAGGTCTGTGCTACTCAAGATGTGGGTATTGCCCTACTACTCGTTATAACAATCTCATTATTACTATCAACATCATATTCCCTATCTGCTACATATCTGCTGTTGGATTCACTATTTCTTCCCTTGTACTCTTCATCGTCATGAACTAATCCCGTATTATCGTAGTATTCTACCTTAAACTTACTAGTGTTATCAGGGTCTCTAATAGTTCTAATCTTGTTCACTTGTCTCCAACCTTTAACCTCAGCAATAGCGTTATACTCTCCAAGAGTTCTATTAACTACACCATTTAGTTGTAGTCCACCAGAAGTAGTAATATCTAACAGACCTTCTTGTGAAGTAATCTCATTAGCTAAATCAAAAGAACTAGGTAGCTTACCTTTATTCCAAATATATTTAGTCACCGCCTCCATTACTGCAGTAGGTTCATGTTCAATACCTTTAATAACTTTTAGTTTAGGTATTACGTTTGTCTCATAATACCTCAATGCGTGTGCTCTATCACTCTCACCCGTCTCCTTAGGAAAGCCAGCTACAGTCTTAGTTACAAGTTCACCATTTTCTCTCTTCACATATGTATGAGGTGTTACTACACCGTACCTAGTGGTCTGTAGTATCGGAGTAGGGTTTAGGGCTGCCTTTATCTCAGCACCCTGATGTTGTATACCCTCACCTGTATCATCTCCACCTTCAGCTGTTAGAATAGCTGCTAGATTGTCTGTAGTAAAGAGTTTAGAGTAAGCCTCTCTGGTCTCATTTCCTACAACACCATCCACTGTTACTCCTAGTATAGCTTGAATGTTTCCAATATCGCCACCAATAGGAAACAACGTGCCAGTTTTTGCACTGTCGTAGACTGGAGTTACTTCTGGAGTTACTACTGGAGCTTGTGGTGGAACTTCTCCTTCCACTTCTGGTATTGGAAAAGATGAAGCAGGTGTTTTAGTAAACGAAGAGTATACATCATCATCCTCGATAGAGCTAGCTGATAAGTCTTCATAGACATCACGAGCATCAGCACCAACTTCTCTAAAGAAACTTGTAGCCCAATCAGCAGCCCCCGATAAGAAACTCTCCTCACCACTAAGTTGTTGTTCTTGACTTTCTTGTCCTTGTGGGACTATCGAATAGTCGTATAAGTTGAGGTCAATCTCTTGTCCTACCTGCAGTTTAGTAGGGTCATCAATACCGTTAAAGGCAGCTACTTCCTGCCAGTTCTGACCGAATAAATCAGATAGGGTATCACCCTCTTTAATTCTATATATGTTTTCTGCTGGCATATCGTTATTCGTTAGCTCCACCGTATTCAAAAGAATCAATACCACCTACTTCTATTTCTATAGCTTCTTCTTCTATCTCTTCTTCTTCTTCTTCTTGTACTATTTCCATATTACCATCATCGTTACTACTAATACCACCTACTCCAGTAATAGTAATGTTAACAGATGGTCTACCTCCACCACCCATAACATCCTTCTCAAACAGACCAACAGGTAATATCCTATCAGTGACTATCTTCCAAGCAGCAGCCTGATGTTTATGTCCATCATCTAAAGCAGCACTAAGTATAGTATCTAATACCTTCCTACTTTTAGGGGAAGCCAACATACGAGCTTTATACTCATTGATGACAGAGTTATCCCCCTTAGGTCTACCGATAATACCAGAGCCCTTCTTTTTTAATTCAGCTTTACGAGGTCTTCCTCTTTTCTTTCTCTTCTCTGTATTCTTAGCTACATGTAAAGCATTAGCCTCTTCTGTAGTTAGAGGAGGAGGAGTTTCTAGTGTAGTAGTAGTTTTTTCTGTAATGATAATAGCTTCCCTCGGTTCACCATACTAAGAGAGAAGGAGTAGTGGTGGTGTAAGAGAGAAAGTACAAAACCAAACAAACCTAAAATCTCTTAACTAACAAAGAAATAAGATTATACCATACTTTTAATCCTTTGTCAAGCTTTATTTTTATTTAGTTTAATATTATCTGAATAACACGTAGTTGCTAGAGGTAGCGTGTTATTCAAATCTCCCCCCTTTAACAGTTTATATTATACTTTAGCTAAGTCGTTGTATTCGTTGGAGTTTATGGGGAATCCCTAAAAGCTACTATTTTGTATTTAGGTGGGTACTATATATATAGAGTAGAAAAATTCCCCCCTCCCCCCTAGTTATATGGTGTTCTAGCCTGTTATTCGGTGAGTTTCTCGGTACCTCTAGCAGTTTACATAGAGGTGAGGGTTGGGGTGGCTACCTCCATACACATATATCCACACCATCCTATACTACTGCCCCAAGTACTCCTCCTCCACTTGAAGAAGTCCTCCCCATAATGTACTTATCCCCCTTTATCCCCCTATGCTATCCTATAGGTGACGAGGAGTTCGTGGCTTGTACCCCCCTTAACGCAAGCCTACTTCTACGGATACATACATAACTATGCATTCTAACTAACTACATATATAAATGTAAAGATAATGCTTGACATCCCGAATATAGGGGTTTATGGTTATATCTAGCAACACCACAACAAACGAAAGGTATTAAGATGAAAATATTAAACAGAGAAGATTATCTAAACCAAGCAAGTGATATCATACTGGCTGGCTTGTTCGTTAAGGCTGGTTATGACTTGCCTGACAAACTACGCTTGACGTGTGGCCTGCCGAGCAAGGGGGCATTCGGTGCTAAACTACGCACCATTGGGCAATGCTGGTCTCCAGCCGCATCTGATGATAATACAACCGAGATTATGATATCTCCAACCGTTGACGATAACCAAATGATGTTGGGAGTATTGGTTCATGAATTGGTACATGCTGTTGTAGGCAATCAAGCGGGACATGGCAAGGTGTTTAAACAGTGTGCTATAGCTGTAGGCTTAACAGGTAAGATGACAGCCACAACATCAACCGATACTTTGATTGACTATCTTCAAACCAATGTCATTGCCGTGCTAGGTGACTATCCACACGCGAAAATTGATTACACTAAGCAGAAAAAGCAAACCACGCGCATGATAAAATGTGAGTGTGGGACTTGTGGCTATGTTGTAAGAACATCGCGTAAGTGGGCGGAGATTGCTCTACCTATATGTGGGGTATGTTCGGAAACCATGCAGGTTGTTTAACTATCTATCAAGGCATTGTTTAAACAGTGTCTTGATGGGCTGGTTTAGCCTCTACAAACGAAAGGTTTTAAAAATGATTATTACTGAAGTTACAAAAAGAAATACACTCCCTGTAAAATACATTGTAAACTTATACGCAAACGAAGATGCGCTTACACCACTATCAACACACATCTTTAATAAAAAGATACATGCAGAACAAGGTGCGATCGATTTTAAAGAGATGTACGAAGCATTGCGTAGAGACTGGTAAAGCTATCTATCAAGGCATTGTTTAAACAGTGTCTTGAGGGGCTAGTTAAGCCAAACAATATAAGGGAATACATTATGACTCACTCATTTACACTAGACAACACAAGAGGCACGATTGACAATTACGGATGGATACAGTGGCACACTATCAACTGTCATGTTGATAGCTTACAAGATACCTCAGAATTGAAGCAAGTGGCTTTGTCTACTTTAATTAAATAACTTATATAAAGGAATTATTATTATGACAACAATACCAGCAAGCAATAGAACCAACAATTTATTAATGGCACGGACACGCTTAAGCGACTTTGTTACACGTAAGGCGCAACACGTGACACGTATAACGGGCGTAAACTATGAAGAGTGTGACAATGCACCTGATTCATTCGACACGGTAAAAGAATGCTTTAAAGCCGCACTACGTAACGTTCAGCCTTATAAAGTATATAAAGGTGCAAGTGTTAATACCATCTATCTAAAGCCACACCATAATTGGGCGTTCAGATTTTGGCATGATTACCTTCATTTTGTACGTGATTTAGACTTTAGCACTGAGCATGAAATTAGGGTAGGACAAATACAAATGGCAGAAGTAGCACAGGAATTTGGACTTGGTTCGCTTGAGTATCTTTTAATGGAAATTGACACGGTTAAGCAGGTGGAGCATTTTACACGCACTGGGCAATTCGTAGAAAATCAATTAGAATTCGCACTTGAACATTTAGAAATTGATTAGCATAATCATTTTACAAGGTGTTTAAACAGCATCTTGTGGGGCTGATTAAGTCAACAACAATGGAGATATTGAAATGAATGATTTTAAAATTACTAGTATGTGGTATGTCGATGACATACTTTCACTCAATGACACCTTA
>Ga0208768_1000292_pt1 | contig 35166 bp, 27 predicted proteins | sample AntAceMetag02UK1_FD_184760 | JGI IMG/M metagenome (GOLD analysis project Ga0208768, IMG submission 184760) | Saline lake microbial communities from Ace Lake, Antarctica - Antarctic Ace Lake Metagenome 02UK1 (SPAdes) (version 2) | ecosystem: Environmental > Aquatic > Non-marine Saline and...
CGTTTCCATTTTTTTCAGACTCGAAACGAGGCAGCATGGCGTCAGGATAGAGCTTTTTTACTTCCACATGAATGTGATTGTCTATGGATTCTAAAAATTCAAATCCATGCTCACAATCATCAAAAAAAGCAGGAAACCCTTTTCGGAAGGTCACAAACATATAGTTTCCAAAGTATTCCAACAGCGTACTGACGTCTTGAGAGGTCACTTTCGAAAGGCTTGACAGGAGCTGAATCATTTCTGCATGATTGTAGGTGCCAACTGAGGTGTAAGCCCCACCAGACTCCAATTGGTTGTCATTCAATATTTGATCAACTATTTCGTAGCCGAAATCCCTTTCGATCATTTCTAGAAATTCTGTAAACACAATGCCCTTCATGAGTTAAAAATAAGATTTAAAGTACAGTTTCTCTCTTTTTCAACGATCCTTTTCTAAGGAGACGTGCTAAAATGAATAAGCAGATCAGCAATTTCGGTTTTGGCCCAAGGAATTGCTGTTCGCTCCTGTCAACAATTTAACCAGGAAGAAAGTCGGGCCTTTTGAAACGAATAGAAAGCGCCTGTTTGATGATCGGATTTGTTTGATCTGAACTTTGTACTGATAAGAAATTTCTTGCCTTCGTAAAGGCATGAAGTACAGTGGGGTTAAATGGGTTTTGGCTTGCGCAGCGTGAATTTCGCTGTCGGTGTTTTTCTCGCCTCTGGTTTTGTACATCAGCCATCTCTTTTAGCAGATGAAGAGAAATAGGGGAAAGTCTGAACGGATGCACCGCACAATTGCCGCGGCGGTCATACTCATCTTGTATTTTACTGATTTGATTAGTGCCACTCTAGCCACGGGTCTCTTGGGACTGGGCACATTGCAGATCATAATAAGTTCATTGGGCCACGGTCTGGGATACTCCTTGTTCAAGATGAATACTTGCCGAAAGAACAGATCAAATTAAAAGAGCCCTTTTCCGTTTTCGCGCTGTTCCCGTGACAAACTTTCGCTTACTTAGATTAAAGTGAAGCTCAATGCGCCCTGCCAACCCTCTTTCTGAAGACCTCCTTTACCAAGTTAAAATGAATAAGCCTACAGAGGAATTGACCAATCAATTGGCCAACTATTCATTCCCCCTTTTTTGCCAAGAAGTTAATACAGACGGGCGAAAGAAGAGTTTTTGGGTGAACTGTTACAACAGTTATTTTCTGCTTTTACGTCGCTCTGGATTAGATAAACCGAAGGTGTATACCACGAAGGCCATCACAATTGCGGGAACTAAACTGAGTCTTGATGACATTGAGCATGGGATTCTGCGCCGCTACCGTTACAAATATTCGATGGGCTTTGTGCGTTCTTTTTTCGTACCGAACCACATCAAAAACCTGGCAGTAGAGCGGTTAGACTACCGCATTCATTTTGCCCTCAATTGTGGAGCGAAAAGCTGTCCGCCAATTGCCTTTTATAACGCAGACCGCATTGATAGTCAACTAGACTTGGCCTCACTGTCTTTCCTCGAAGGGGAAACAATTGATCAGCCAGAGACGCAAGAAATACACATCAGCACCCTTTTTAAATGGTATTGGGCTGATTTCGGAGGGCGAAAAGGAATAAAACAAATTTTAAACGCCAAATTGGGGCTACACACCGAAGGAAAAAAGCTTGTTTTCACTCCGTATTCTTGGGAAGAAGATCTGAATAATTACACCACTTTTGAGGAATAACTCTTCGCGTTAGCAAGGCTTACATCAAGACACCATTCTCAGGTACAATTGCTGGAGGGAGGTCTGTTTCGCCCAACATTTCTTTCAGGTCAATTTCAATGGTTCTGCAGAGGGACATCATCGGAATGTCATTGCCCATGCCTTCAAACGGATTTTCAGAGTAGTCACCAACGAGTTCCATCATGAGGTAAATCCAACAGACCAAAATGGAAAAAGGGATTGAAACCCAGATGGCCCACCCACCCAATTTGGCGAATTCTGCCACCATGCCGAAGGGGAGAAGGAAGATGAAAATGGCTACAAACACAAAACTCATGCTCGCATACTGACGCGGCAAGGGAAACTTTTTAATGCGTTCACACTTCCCTTGATGTATGTAAAAATCATTGAGGATTTTCTGTAGTTCCATGTGGCGGAAATCATCAATGATGTTCAATCTGCGCATTTCCAATAAATCTTGGGATTGTTGATCGATGATTTGTGTTGCTGTATTCTTGTAATTTAGGAGGCGATCATGTTCTGAAACGGGCAAATGATGCTGCAAGGCCTGCTTGGTGGTGTTATTATCGAACATTCCTATGCCAGAAACCTTCATTCTTTTGGCAGCAACTCTAGCAATATGTTTACTCTGTCTGATGTGCTCCCAAGGCGTGGGAATGAGCAACTGATCCCTCAGAGCATAAATCCAGGCAATATGACGATAGATGATTTTTTTGTGCCACGCCTTTAATTCATCTTCACTCATTTCAGTGGTAAGAAAGAGATCTGATGCAAAACCTTTGATGCTTGTGCCTAAAGCTCTGCTGCTATTGACAATGCCACCCCAGATTTTTCTCGCTTCCCACAACCGATCATAGGCCTGGTTGTTTTTGAAACCAATGTAAAAAGCCACCGCGGTTCCTACCAGTGAAAGCGGTAACCAAGGAATAGACAGCCAATCCCACTGTGTTTTGTTGTATAAGATTGTGACCGCGGAAACCCACCCTGTTATCCAAAGTATATGCACGCCGCTGAAGCTGACAATCCCCTTTAAATTGATGTTTTTGTTTACAAACATGCGTGTTCTAGATTAATCCAGTTGTTCCCACCAATGGGCATTCACCGGCTCTTGATCCCAAAGAACCACTTCGCCAATTTTTGGAGTACAAACAGTAAGGTGTCTCTTTTCAGCCTCTTTTACAAATCGCTCTATGGATTCTTTCCAAGGATGAAGTGCTAGCGCGAAACCGGCCCAATGAACTGCAATCACTTTATTACTTCGGGCATCAATGGCTGCTTGAACCGCCTCCTCTGGTTGAAGGTGTATTTGGTGCCACAGCTTATTGTATTGTCCGTTTTCTATGAAAGTCCAGTGGAATGGACCAAGTTTCTCTCCAACTTCTTTGAAATGTGCGCCGTAACCGCCATCTCCGCTCCAGTAAATACGGTGATCTTTTGACGTGAAAACCCAGCCTCCCCAAAGGCATTTGGCGCGGTCATTTAAACCCCTTCCAGAAAAGTGTCTGCTAGGAGTGAAAGTGATAGCAATGCCATGGAAATCAGCATCTTCCCACCAGTCAAATTCTCGAATTGTATGTGATTTGAACCCCCAGCGGTCTAGGTGTCTTCTAATACCCAATGAACAGTAGATGTGGCTAACTTTGTCTTTCAATCTCCGCATGCTGGCCAAATCCAAATGGTCATAATGATCATGGGTCATCAGAAGCAAATCAATCTTTGGCAATTGGTCAATGACGTCTAGGCTATTCTCTGAAAACCGCTTGGAGGGGAAGGGGGCTATGGGGGCGGCGTCTGGACCCAACATAGGATCAATCAGAATGTTTTTCCCATTCATTTGGAGCAAGAGTACAGAATGTCCGTACCAGATAAATTTAGGCTTGTTTGTTTCTGATTCAAAGGCCCGTTCATCGAAAGAAAGAATAGGAATGGGCACTTTAGGGCTGCGTTCTTCACGATCTGTAAATTGTGCCTTGAGCAGCTTCGGCATGGTCTTTAAACTCACGTCCATGGAGGTTTCAACCAGGTTTGTAAATTGTTTTCCATCCCAGTTTTTCGACTTTGAATAACTCGATTTTCTGTGGGATGTAACGGACCCTCCAAATTGCGGGTTCAAATAGAAAAAGGCAAGGAACAACAGGAAAACGATGAAGAGAAAAAGAATCACATATGACATGTAGGCGCTTCAATTAGATTGTAAGCGGCGAATATAACTGATTTCAATCCCAGTTCTAATTCGAAGCAAGGTCAGTGTTGCGCCCATAGGCCTGTTCAAATCTAGGATGCTTAGCCCCCTAATTCCATGCCGAAGCGCAGAGACAAGACATTACTAGTAAACAAATTTGAATGGCTTCCGGCTTTATTGAAAGTGGCCCCTACTCCGTATTCAGCTCCTACATCAAATTGCCCGAAGGAATATTCTACCCCAATGGGAATTGTTGCTCTGAAATAATAAGAATTTCCTGTGGGGAAGGTGGTGTTCAAGTTACTGAAGAGCTCATTGGTCACAAATGGATCATCTTTGTAATAGACAAGCCGGGTTTGTTGCACTTCACCGCCCAAAGCAATTCCCATGTTCCCTCCTATTCCTGAATAAAATGAAAACGCATCGAAGTGTTTTCTCCAGAGGAAATCAGCGTTCAACCCCAGTTCGTCTTCTAACAAATGAGCGATCCACTGTTCGATGAGTACGCCTTGATCAGTGGGCGTTTGTTGTTCATACTTCGCACCCCCTTTTCGCCCTAAATGAATGAGTAAACCGAAGCGAACCTCACGTTCAAGATCATATTTAGCCCTTTCGTCTTGAATAAAATGAACCTGAATGCTGGTGAAAGACGAAGTTTCGTGTGCCGTATGAGACGCTGAATAACCCGTTAAATTTTGGGAAGGAATAACCGAGGCCGGAGCCAAAGAGAACAGGCGTTCACTAGCACGTTGATTGACATGATGAGTTGATGTTCCAAATCCGGCGCTGAGCTGAGAAACAGACCAGTTTTGGGCCGTGGCCGTGGTAACAGCAAAACAAGCAATTGCAAAAGGGGTGAATCTCATCATTGGTTAAATTTGATTGTATGGGCGGATTGATGTCTGCCCGCAAAATCATAGGACTCAAAGACAGAAGCATATGTCTGGCAGAGCACGTGTAATCCATCTATGTTCTCACTGAGCACATATTCAGGGAAGTCTTGCCCAAGAAGGAAAGGGATTGAGGCAGAACCGTGAGATTGCTCAGGTTTATTTGCGGGTATTTCCCCCTTGCTCCCTCCAAAAGAAAGAGTGACTTCTGAGACAGCCCATCTTTGACCCAAAGAGAGGGCAGTAAATAGACAAGCGCAAACAATTAGGGTGATTCGCATAGGTAAATAGACTTCGTGTTCGTTCGAGTCTATTAACGATTATTCTACACGAAATCGTATCTGCTAGAGTAACATTCCAACAACACGATCTAGAGAAACCATAAACGAATCTACCTCATTTCTAGAGTTATAGGCTCCAAAGGAAGCCCGAATGGTTCCTGGAATTTGCAGTCTACTCATCAATGGTTCAGCGCAATGGTGACCGGTTCTAACAGCCACACCTAATTTGTCAAGCAACGTTCCAATGTCAAACGGATGTAGCTCTCCAACGAGGAATGAAATAACGCCTGCTTTTTCAGGAGCGGTACCAATAATCCGCATCCCAGGAATGTTCATCATCTGTTCAGTTGCGTAAACAGTCAAATCATGTTCATGCGCTGCAATGTTTTCAACCCCAATTTCGTTCATGTAATCCAGAGCTACGCCCAATGCAATGGTGTCAGCAATGCTCGGTGTTCCAGCTTCAAATTTGTAAGGCAGCACGTTGTAAGTAGCAGATTGATAACCTACGTTTGCGATCATTTCGCCCCCACCTCTCCAAGGCGGCATGGCATCTAGCAATGCTTCTTTTCCGAACAAAACCCCTGTGCCTGTTGGGCCATAGGCTTTGTGTCCTGAGATGGCATAGAAGTCACAATCCAAGTCTTGTACGTCTACCTTTAAGTGGGGAATGGCCTGTGCTCCGTCTATTACGGTTACCGCACCAACGGCCTTGGCCGCAGCAATCATTTCCTTGGCAGGATTGATTGTTCCAAGTGCATTTGATACGTGGTTGAAGGCTACCAATTTTGGGCTTTCATTCAAGAGCTCGGCATAGGCTTTTTGGTCAAGTACGCCTTCATCAGAAACGGGAATCACTTTGATTTTTGCGCCCTTCTCCTCTGCTAACATTTGCCATGGAACCATGTTCGAATGGTGCTCTAATGCAGATATGATGATGGTGTCTCCAGCACTAATGTTCTTTCGCCCCCAAGTCTGTGCTACTAAGTTGATGCCATCTGTAGTGCCGTAAGTGAAGATTACTTCTTCACGTTTTGAGGCATTGATGTGTACTTTTATTTTCGTTCGCGCATTCTCATAAGCTTCTGTGGCTAATTGCGCCAAGTGGTGCACTCCTCTGTGAATGTTGGAGTTGTAATGCATGTAATAGTTACTTAAACTTTCAATGACGGCAAGCGGCTTTTGACTGGTTGCGGCATTGTCAAAATAGATGAGCGGACGGTCATTTACGTTCTGATTGAGAATTGGAAAATCTCGTCGAATGCGCTCTATGTCGTACTTTAAATCTGTTTGAATCATCTTGTCAGGTAAATCAAATATTCATGGTTTCCATCGCCCCCCTGAATAGGAGAGTCAATGCTGCCGCGAAGAACGAACCCCAATTCTTTCGCAACCTTAATCACCTTTTTCAAGGCATTCTGGCGGTGTGCTTCTTTGCGCACAATGCCATTCTTTCCAACGAATTCTTTCCCTACCTCAAATTGAGGTTTAACCAGCGCAATCACTTGAACTGGAGTGGAGGTAAGACGAAACACTTCGGGCAAAATCTGCGACAAGCCTACAAAAGAAACGTCAATAACGACGGTTTCAAAAGGGGAGTCGAAATCTTCCAATTGCACATCGCGGATGTTTCGTTGTTGGATATCATTTACCCGAGCGTCAGCACGAAGTTCTGGTGCCAATTGATCTGTTCCTGTGTCTACTGCAAAAACTGATTTTGCGCCTCTGTCAAGCAAGACATGTGTAAATCCGCCGGTTGAAGCACCTACATCTAAGCAGGCATGATCTTCCACGTCAATCTTCCAGGCAGCCATTGCTCCAAGAAGCTTGTACGCACCTCTAGAGACCCAATGCATGGGTTCTTTGATGAGTACAATGGTGTGTTCGGGAGTGTATTTTTTCCCAGGACGAAGCACTACTTTGCCGTTGACTGTTACGCCTCCATCTTTTATGAGGGCCTCTGCATGCGGTCTTGACCGAACAAGATTTTTCTGCATCAACCATTGATCGAGTCGCAACAGTTCACTCATGCGCTGGCGCGTTCTTCAAGTTTTGCAAGACAATGTTCACGCACAGCATCATTGCTAATAGCATCCATAATATCACCAACAAAAGCGCGAACGAGTAGCATACGGGCGCTACTTTCACTGATTCCGCGTGCACGTAAATAGTACAGGGCTTCTTCATCAAACTGACCGGTAGTAGACCCGTGGCTGCACTTTACATCATCAGCGTAGATCTCCAATTCAGGCTTTGAATACATCTCAGCTTCATTGGTCAACACAATGTTGGCATTCTGCTGAAAAGCGTTGGTCTTTTGTGCATCAGGACGAACAAAAACCTTCCCGTTAAAAACACCGGTTGCTTTGTCATTCACAATGCCTTTGTACACTTCGTTTGATTCACAATGAGAGATCAAATGATCAACCACCGTGTGATTATCGATGTGTTCTTTGCCATTGGGCATGTAGCTTCCGTAGAGGTTTGTGCTACAATTTTCTCCGTTTACAGCAATGTTGAGGTTGTTTCTAACCCAGTGTCCCTGCAACGTAATGGTGCGAATGTCAAATCGACTGTCGCGTGCTTGGTGTGCCCATTCTGTAGCGATTTCATATACTTCCCCTGATTCATCTTGAATCTTTTCGAAGTGGAATTCAGCATTTTCGCCTACAAAAAACTCGTTGGCGATGTTCGCATATCCAATGGTTCCTTTTGGGGCAGTACTGTGCTGAATCACGGTCATTTTTGCTCCACGTTCAACTGAGATCAGGTTGCGAGAAACCACTGCTACTTCTTGCCCTTCGATGAGGTGAACGATGTAAATAGGTTTTTCTACTTGCTCTTTAGCGGCAAGATGAATGTATACTCCGTCTGTGGCATAAGCCAAATTTGAGGCTTCAAACCAGTCATTGTCTTGCTTTGTCAATGAAGCGAATTGGGCATCAAGTTTTCCTTGTTCTGCTGCTGCTTTCATTGTCATTACCGTAAGGCCATTGACGGTAGGGAGTTCACTTTTTTCTGCGTCGAAAACACCGTTTATGAAAACGATTTTCCAGCCATCAACCCCAGCGATTTCAAAATCACTCGATTGATTGATTGGGTTACCCGTTTTCCACGTTTTTCCTGTGATGCGCGTTACACGCGTGTATTTCCAATTTTCATTGCGCGTAGTTGGAATTTCGAGTTCATTGAGCGTGTTTAACGCAGCTTCGCGAAGCTGCGGAAAATGAGCACTCAAAGGAGATTCACATGCAGAGGTCATTCCGTTGAGGAATGCTTCTTTCTTTTGATCTGTGGCGCTTAGCACTTCCATATTCATTGCTTATGCTTTTGCTTATGCTGTTGCTTCTTCTTTGATCCAATCGTAGCCCTTTTCTTCGAGCTCGAGTGCCAATTCTTTTGTTCCAGACTTAACAATCCGTCCTTTGTACAGCACGTGTACGAAATCAGGGACGATGTAGTCAAGTAAACGCTGGTAGTGAGTAATAACAATGAACGAACGTTCTGGATTGCGCATGGTATTGACTCCATGAGCAACCACTTTTAACGCGTCAATGTCAAGTCCAGAATCAGTTTCATCAAGGATGGCTAATTTGGGCTCCAACATCGCCATTTGAAAAATCTCATTTCGCTTCTTCTCTCCACCAGAAAAACCCTCATTCACTGATCTGTTGGTCAATTTTCCATCTAGCTCAACGAGGGCAGATTTTTCTTTCACCAACTTCAAAAAGTCTTTGGCGGTTAAAGGGGCAAGATTGCGGTATTCTCTAATCTCGTTCAAGGCCGTGCGTAAGAAGTTGATGTTACTTACTCCTGGGATTTCAACTGGATATTGAAAAGCTAGGAACAGCCCTTCACGAGCGCGGTCTTCCGTTGCCATGTCAAGCAAATCTTTTCCTTCTAAAGTGGCAGAGCCTGCTGTTACTTCGTAATCTTTGTTGCCAGCTAAAACACTTGCAAGAGTGCTTTTTCCAGAACCGTTAGGTCCCATGATGGCGTGAACTTCTCCTGGGTTTACTTCTAAATTCAGACCTCGAAGAATTTCTGTATCTTCAATTGAGGCGTGTAGATCTGTGATCTTAAGCATAGTGTATATCGTTATTCAGGGATGCCCTGAAAAATGGTTCTTTGAAATGAAATGAATTATCCTACTGAGCCTTCAAGTGAAATAGCCAATAGCTTTTGAGCTTCAACAGCAAACTCCATAGGCAGCTGGTTCAACACATCTTTCGCGTAGCCATTCACAATTAAGCTAATGGCTTTTTCTTCGCTAATTCCGCGTTGAAGGCAATAGAAGATTTGATCTTCACCAATTTTTGAAGTGGTTGCTTCGTGCTCTACTTTGGCAGATTTGTTCTTTACTTCAATGTACGGGAAGGTGTGGGCGCCGCTGGTATCAGTCATGAGTAATGAATCACACTGACTGAAATTACGAGCATTATCTGCCGTTTTGTTGATTTGCACCAATCCACGGTAGCTGTTTTGCGATTTCCCAGCAGAGATTCCTTTGCTGATGATGGTGCTTTTGGTGTTCTTACCAATGTGAATCATCTTGGTTCCTGTGTCTGCTTGCTGCATATTGTTCGTAACGGCAACAGAGTAGAACTCACCTACAGAGTTGTCACCTTTCAAGATGCAACTTGGGTATTTCCATGTAATTGCAGAACCAGTTTCTACTTGTGTCCATGAAACTTTTGCGCCGCGTTCACAGATTCCTCGTTTGGTAACGAAGTTAAACACACCACCTTTTCCATTTTCATCACCAGGGTACCAGTTCTGAACGGTACTATACTTTATTTCTGCATCGTCAAGCGCAATGAGTTCCACTACTGCAGCGTGCAATTGGTTTTCATCACGTTGAGGGGCAGTGCATCCTTCCAAGTAGCTAACATAAGAGCCCTCATCTGCGATTAACAGTGTACGCTCGAACTGTCCGGTTCCTGCTTCGTTGATTCGGAAGTAGGTAGAAAGTTCCATTGGGCAACGGGCGCCTTTAGGGATATAGCAGAACGATCCATCTGTAAATACGGCACTGTTAAGAGCAGCATAGAAGTTATCGTTTTTCGGCACTACAGAACCGATGTATTTCTTCACCAATTCTGGGTGTTCTTGAATCGCTTCGCTCATAGAGCAGAAAATGATTCCCAGTTCACCAAGCTTCTTTTTAAATGAGGTGGCAACAGAAACAGAATCCATCACAAAATCAACTGCTACACCACTAAGTCTCTTCTGCTCTTCGAGCGAAATACCAAGCTTTTCCATGGTCCTGCGTAACTCAGGATCTACATCATCCATGCTGTCAAGCTCAATTTTTTGTTTTGGAGCTGAATAGTAGCAAATTGCCTGGAAGTCTGGCTTTGGGTACTGCACATGCGCCCAAGTTGGCTCAGTCATTTTTAACCACTGCTCGTACGCCTCTAATCTCCATTCAAGCATCCATTCCGGTTCATTCTTCTTTGCAGAGATGAACCGAATGGTCCCTTCGTTGATTCCCGGAGGGGCTTTATCTGATTCAATGTTGGTGGTCCACCCAAACTCATATTGCTTGCGTGTTACCTCTTCCAATAACTCATCGCCTTCGTATGCCATTGCCTTTGTTTTCTTTTAAATCAATTTGTCATTAAACGGAGAAACTCTCTCCACATCCGCACGTCCTGTTTGCATTCGGGTTAGTGAATACAAATCCTTTTCCGTTCAATCCACCGGTATATTCCAGTTCGGTTCCTACCAAGTAGAGGTAACTTTTTCGGTCCACAACTACGGTAACTCCGTTGTCATGAAACTCCTGATCACCATCTTGTCGTTCATGATCGAACTCCAGTTGGTACATTAACCCTGAGCACCCGCCACCTTTAACGCCCACACGAATGAATGCCTCGTCTGCATGTCCTTCTGTAGACCTTAATTTGGCTACCTGTTCTTTTGCTGTATTGTTTACTTTTATCATCTCTTGAACTCTATAACAGTTGTTCCTTAAGCTTGTTGCAAATTTACCAGCTTTTATTTAGAAAAGGTCTAAATAGCGTAAAAAAAATACCATGAATGAGGTATTTTGGTGTGTTGCAGGGGCTTCAATTGCTCAGGCTCACCGCGAACCTTCTGGTTTGGCTTGATTTGATTTTTGTTGGTGAATGAAATCAGACCATTCATTCATTCAGGGCGATAAAAATCTTTCATGACAGCAGGGTGCGGATTTCGGTCTGCCCTTGAAAATGCATAAATCGAAACCGAAAAGGTATTTAGGGAATGAACTGCTTCTATGAATTGGACGGATTTAGTAGCCACGAATGGAATTCGTGGGAGAAGGGCCGCCGGTATGTTTTAAGGTGCCGCTGACTTCTTCGCGATTATTCTCACTTCAACCCACGAATAAAATTCTTGGCTATTTCGGCCAACATGAAAGAGGGCAGCTGCAGGAGCGTCAGTGAAAGAGGAAGGCCCCACCGAAGTATTGCGCATTAGTGGGCGGACTGATATCCGCCCACTAACCACCATCCGCCCCTGCGCAGCAATCATTTCCATCACGCATGCGATTCACCATTCCGAACCCCCATTTCAATTTCTGAAACCGCTACCTTTGCGCCATGTCTGAACAAAGAACTGAAATAGGCCAACTCGGTGAGTTTGGCTTGATCAAAGTAATCACCAAAGATCTTGCACACGTTCAACCTTCAACGCTCTTGGGAGTGGGAGATGATGCGGCAGTGATTGACCCAAAAGAAGAGGTGGTTGTTGTTACAACTGACCTGCTCACAGAAGGGGTTCATTTTGACCTAAGCTATACCCCGCTCAAGCATTTGGGGTACAAAGCGGTGGTGGTCAACTTGTCAGATGTGTATGCCATGAATGCCACGCCAAAGCAGATCACGGTGGCTTTAGCAATATCAAATCGGTTCTCAGTAGAGGCAGTGGAGGAGCTGTATATTGGAATTCGGAAAGCGTGCGAAGTTTACAACGTAGACCTCGTAGGCGGAGATACCACATCTTCAAAAAGCGGATTAACACTGTCTATAACGGCAATTGGAACAGCGAAGCCAGACAAAATTGTGAAGCGTTCAACGGCACAAGACAAAGATTTGATTGTAGTTTCAGGAGACCTCGGCGGCGCCTACATGGGCCTTCAAGTCTTGGAACGGGAAAAAACAGTCTTTGCGTCAGCACCAACAACGCAGCCAGAATTGGAAGGATTTGATTACATCCTTGAGCGACAGTTAAAGCCAGAAGCACGCAGAGATATTATTGAGTTATTGGCAAAAATTGACGTGCAACCTACTTCAATGATCGACGTTTCTGACGGACTGGCATCAGAAATTCTTCACCTCTGTACAGAGTCTAATTTGGGATGCAGATTGCACGAAAACAAGATTCCAATTGACCAACAAACGTTTGATACAGCGCTTGACTTCAATCTAGACCCAACTTTGTGTGCGTTGAGCGGTGGCGAGGATTATGAGCTCCTCTTCACCATAAAGCAAGCTGATTTTGACAAGATCAAAGGGGATCCACATTTCGCCATCATTGGACACATGTCTGAGGTGAGCGATGGAACTCAAATGGTCTTGAAAAATGGCGGCGAAGTGCCAATCCAAGCGCAAGGCTGGGACTCACTAATGGGTAAAGAAGAGGTGCCAGAAGCTTAAATAATTAGGGGTGTTCATTTAACGATCTCCCCGTTCTGTAGAAAGCTCTTTTTCTTTTCTAATAGCCCACTCAAGGAAGTCGAAGTATTCATAAATAGTGCGCTCGAAAGGATCCTTTTTCAGCTCAGTTAACTCTGCTACCAAGTTTCGAATGAGTTTCAATTCTGTTGCAGTGGTTTCTGCGCGCAGCATGCTATTGATAAACTTGAGCATAACGCTTTCAAATTTGTAAACGCGTTCGCGGGTTTCCAAAAAGCGCTTGGTGCTGCGCATGGCATAAGGCATGAGACTTCGGTTCCCTAGATCCATGTGAATGATGAGGTTCAACACCTGTCCCATGCAATAGAGGTCTTGAATCTTGTCTGTTTCTATGTGGTTGAGCAACTGATTCACCCATTTCAACGCTTCGTTCGGATGTCCGGCTTTGAAAAATAGCACGCCAATATTAAAGTAGAACGAAGCCTTGTGCACGCTGCTCAGCTGACGGTCATATTTAATCAACCCGTCTTCAATGGTGCTCACCAAAGCAATGGCTTTTTTGAAATCTCCATGTTCTGTCAGCAGGGCGAGTTCTAAACTATTGGAAAGCGCAAAGACTTTAATGGTCAAATCTGGGTCACTTGTTGCGCCCATTATTTTTGGAAGTCGTCTTAGTTTTTCGAGGTTCTCAAAGGCCTCTTTTTCGAAGCCTAGTTTATTCCCAACATAAATGGCATTGCTCAAAGTGGGTAACACAAGCGTGCGATCTTCTTTGAAATGCTCAGGGTTGGACTCAATAAGCTCAAGGTTTTTGAGCAAGTAAGGATAAGATGATTTTTCATCGCTCACCCCAAAATAGTAAGCACTGTAGAGGTGGTTCAACAAATAAGCGTTCTCTACAAGTAGCTCTTCATTCTCTTGTTTCACAGCCAATTCGTCTAAAATCTTTTTGTATTTGACCAGCTCTTTTTTACTCCTTGCTTTGCCATGTAAATAGAGGTTGCTGAAAATTTTGCTTTTGACATTCCACAATTTATTGAAAGCATCAATGCGCGAGGTAGCCAGCAAATCATCCTGCAAGATGGATTTCAATTCTTTTTTTCCCATCTCTTGGTATTGCCCATGCTCCATCAGCTTTTTTTCCCAGCGCGAAATCTCCATTTGACTGGTGATTTTGTGGTGCTTGAGCGCTTGTCTTTTAGCAGAACGCAAAACTCGTTTTGATTGCAGGTACAGCCCTTTTTTGAAGAGGATTTCCACTGAATGGATCTGTCTTTTGATCTGCGCTTCGGCTGAGTTATTTGAGTGGTAAGAGTCTAAACACCTCAAAATAATGTTGTAGAGTCTGTTCTTCGTGATGCTAAAGCGGTGGATAAACGCTTCGTCTTGAAACAGCTCTAGAATCTCGGTTTCATCGTATTCTTCTTGTGCCGAAATAGCATCGAAAAGCCTTTCATAGTTGTTTTCATCACCAATTACATGTCGTGAAGAGAACACCTTGAAATAGCGTTTCTCAGGCTTGGTAAGTGAATGAATGAGCTCGTGAAGGTGGGTTGAAGTGGTGTTCGACATGCGCCTAGAATTAATTTATCTTCCAGTTAGGAATGAAACTAAACTACGGAATAACAGATTAATAACAGTTGAAAACCCAATAAATTAACTTTATAAATATCAGTTCTAAGGGTTAGATTCTGTAATACTGATGAATTTTCTGTGCCACTTTTAGATTCGTCACTGCCTGTAAGTCTTCAATACTGGCGTTTTTGATCTTCTCTACGGTTTTGAAATGGGTCAATAGTTTTTGGGCTGTTGTAACTCCTACTCCTTCAACATCTGTAAGCGATGTTTTCAGTGCTTCTTTGCTCCGCTTGTTTCTGTGGTGGCTCAACGAAAAGCGGTGGGCTTCATTTCTGAGTTGTTGAATCAGTTTCAGAGATTCAGAGCGTTTGTCAATGTAGACAGGTATGCTGTCTCCAGGGAAGAAGATTTCTTCCAGTCGTTTTGCAATGCCTATCACAGCTAGCTGCCCGCGGAGGCCTAGTTCATCAATCGCCTTCATGGCTGAGCTCAACTGCCCTTTCCCACCATCAACAATCACCAATTGTGGCAGTGGTTGTTCTTCATCTCGCAAGCGCTTATACCGGCGATATACAACCTCTTCCATGCTGGCGAAATCATCTGGACCAACAACGGTTTTGATGTTGAATTTGCGGTAGTCTCCTTTCGAAGGTTTCGCATTTTTAAAGACAACGCAGGCTGAAGCCGGATTCGTTCCTTGAATGTTTGAGTTGTCAAAGCACTCAATGTGCACAGGCATTTCTTTCAGCCTTAAATCATCTCGTAAAGTGGTTAAAATGCGCTTGGTATGGGCTTCAGGATCTACCATTTCTAGCATCTTGTGCTTGTCTCGCATGAAGTATTTTGCGTTGCGAACAGAAAGGTCTTGCAACTTCCGTTTGTCTCCTCGCTGCGGAACATGAAACTTAACTTCTGGGATGTTAAGGTCTACCTCCGTTGAAACGAAAATTGTATGCGCACTGCTTTGGAAGCGCTCACGCACAGAGATGATCACATGTTCTAGCATTTCTGTGTCGGTTTCGTCCAACCGTTTTTTCACTTCTACAGTATGTCCTTGTACAATGGAGCCATTCATGACTTTCATGTAGTTCACATACCCACTTTTTTCGTCTGAAACGATGCTAAAGACTTCGGTGTTATGGATGCTCGCGTGCACAATGGTGCTTTTCGCTTGGAAGAACTCGAGGATATCGATTTTCTTCTTCAAATCTGCTGCCAGTTCAAATTGCATGTCGTCTGCCAACTGATGCATGCTTTTTTTCAGAGTTTTCACGGCATCGGCATAATCTCCTTTGATGATGTTTCGAATGGCATCTACATTCTGATTGTAGTCTTCTTCGTTCATCAGTCCGTCACAGGGCCCCAAGCAATTCCCTAAGTGGTATTCTAAACAGACTTTAAATTTCCCTTGCTCTACGTTTTCCTCGCTGAGGTTGAATTTGCATGTGCGAAGGGGATAGAGTCTTTTGATCAGGTCCAGCAGCGCATGCATGGCCTTGACGTTGGCATAAGGACCAAAATATTCTGAACCGTCTTTGATGATTTGACGGGTGGGGAAAATCCGTGGGAAGCGCTCTTTTTTGATAACAATGGAAGGATAAGATTTGTCATCTTTGAGTGCAATGTTGTACTTCGGCTGGTACTTTTTGATAAGGCTATTTTCTAACAGCAGCGCATCGAATTCAGTCTCAACAACCATAAATTTGATGTCGTGAATCTTCCGAACCAGCAATTTCGTTTTCCCATTTTCATACTTATTTTTGTTGAAGTAGGAAGAAACACGCTTCTTAATGTCTTTCGCTTTTCCCACATACAGCAAGTCACCAGCAATGTCATAATGCTGATAGATTCCGGGCTTGTTCGGCAAGCGCTGGAGAATCTGTTTGATGTGTTTTGGGGTTTCCACGTGGGTACAAAATTAAAGAAGCGATGGAGTAATTCGACCTCTTCATAATTTATTCGTTTTTATGGTAGGGGCAGACTGATGTCCGCCCGCATAAATTGTTCCCCCTCACTCAATGTCAGCCTTTCAATTTAGAAATGAATTGAATGATTTTTTTCGACATTGTTCTGAGATATGTTTTAGTAGCCACGAGCTCCGCTCGTGGGGTCATGCGGTTATTTTTTCAAGAGAAAAAGACCTTCATAAGATTAGGTGTAGTAGCCACGAGCTTAGCTCGTGGGAAAATGCGGTGCTCGTGGGAACATCCTCGGGAAATAGATTTCTGAAACCCGATTTCAATTCTCGTCTTTATTCTCTTTTTCTCGCTTTGTCCTAAACCATTGTCCCGGAGGGACTAAATATGGGTAGCAAGAAAGCTCATGATTAGCCCCTTCGTGCCGTTAGGCAAGAGTTATGCGAACACAAATGGACAACGAATTTCGAAGAATCAAAGACTCATATTCCGTACCTAACGGCACGGTGGTTCCCGCGCAATGCTGATCTGCTACCCCTGTTTAGTCCCTCTGGTACATGGAGGTCAGAAATATGATTTGATACGTTGTATCGCAAAGGATCCTCTTCCACGCGGAGAGAACCTACCTCATTGATTGTAGTAGCCACGAACTACGGACGGATTGTTGTCTACCCGCATGCATGTCCAATTCTTTTCCTGGGGTCCTTCGATCACCCCTGACAAACACTATCTATTAATCACAATGCGCTGGGTAAGTTGTTCTGTTTTGAGGAGGTACATCCCATTTGCAAATCCGCTGACATCTAGCGCAGTGCTGCCAGAAAGCTGACCTGTCCATACAACTTGTCCTAGACTAGAATAGATTGAGGCAGGCTGAAGTTGAGCCCCGGTCAATGAGATCGTGAGGGTTGTTTTAGCCGGATTTGGATACACCGTTAATAGCTGGGTCAATGTTTCACTCACATTCACACCATCATTACTTGAACCTGCAGTTTGGCCTTGCATTGCGAAGTCACCTGTTCCATTCGGAACGCGAGCAAAAGCCACATCTGTTTCTTGCTGTCCAAATTCGATGTAGTCTACAATTTCGTTGTTTGCATTCAAGAGGATCACTGTTTCACCTGAACCTTCAAGTTTGAAATTGGCATGAAATTCTCCGTCGTCACCATCTTCGTCGGCCCAAATAACGAGGTATTCGTTCGCCCCTAAAAGGTACCCTTCAGGAATAGGCCATTTATCAAGGTTCCACAAGTTATCAGTGAGGTGGTAACCTGATAAATCAATGGTTTCAGGGCCGTTGTTGTAAAGTTCAATCCAGTCATCTGCTTCGTTTGTTTCATCAAAAACGGCAAGATCATTTTTCGCCATAAGTTCATTGATGACCAATTCAGAGGCCGCAGCCCAAACGGCATCTGTCACATAATAATACGTATCATGTTCAGCGCCAGCGGGCTCATAAACACGTGTTCCGAAACCGTTATTGGCGATGGATTCAATGTAAAAGCGAACAACCGTTCCAGGCACTTGACCTGGGATCTCCGCTTGAAACGCCCCGTCAACCAAGTTCATTGGAAGGGTTGAGAAGTTGCCTACCAATGCATTGCTCCAGTGCAAGATTGCTTCGGCAGAAGTGTCTTCTAAATGGGCATTGATTGTGGTAGCCTCATACGCTGAAGGATTCACCCATTCTCCCTGAGGAGAGGTCATAGAGACAGTTGTGAAACCAACACCAGTCTGTGCTACTTCATCATTTGAAAGGAGGTAGCTATGTCTGTCTTCAGCCCAGTCTTGCAAATTGGCAACCTCATTTACGAACTGGTTGTAGTTGTAAATTTTCTTCGGATCCTCCTCAACACTTAGGTCAATCATGGCAGACCAAGCAGTTAGAGTTTCTTCAATAAGTTGAGGATTCATTGTGTCTTCAAGAAGCACACGAACATGGGCCAAATAGCGCTGTCTGTATTCTTCAACTTGCAACATGCGGTGCAAGAGGGGGTAATTTTCGTTATTGGCGTGGTAAAAAACACTCCAGTTTACGTTTTGGTCTTTCATTACGGTATTGCCGTCATACTCCAGAGGAACCATTCTTCCAGTTTCTGGTTCCCAGTAAAGGAAGTAATCCATTTTACCTTTGTAGCAATAGCCGTCGTCATCTGAAAACAAGATCTCGGAAGCCAGGAACCACAGCGTTCTGTCAACGTCAAGTACATTGGGTAGTTCGGTTGTCAATTGATCAAGTGGCGTGTTTTCCAAAACGTCACACGTTTGAATGAGGGCATCCCAGGGATTGTCAACACTGGTGGTTTTGAGGGTGTAGTACGTTTGGTAATCAGCTGCATCAGCGCCCAGGTAGTTCAATGCTGCTGTGCCATCTCCCCATGGAGGACCGCCAACGCCGTCAGTTTCAGAATCAGCTCTCCAGCGGGTGCCAGAAGAACTTAAGAACCACTCATCAATGAATTCAGAATTCAGCTGTTCAACATGGGGGTAGAGGCCCCAGCTTTCACCATTGAGGATGAGTTCAGTGAATGCAGACTGTGCTGCTGGGATGTGCTTTCGAATCAGTCTTTGGTACAGAAACTCGCGCATGAAAGAGGGGTCCAAAAAGCAGTTTTGGAGGTTCAATGTTTCATAATCCAAAAGGTTTTGGTCATCAATCCACTCATCTAGTTTTAGGTTGAATGACTTCTTATCAGTGTTGTTCATGGAATACGACGATTGTCCTTTGAACCTTGCTCCAACTTGCGAAATGCTCTCGCCATCGTAAGTTAATGTTGCTTCAATGGGGGTTTGGGAGTCGTAATTTGCTTCAAGCTGCTGCCACCAATCTGACTGTTCAAAGGTCAATTCAAGGGTTTTGATGTCGTAAGGGTCATACAGGTCATCGCCGTCAATTCCTCCAATGGTGAGTTTGTGGTCAAGCTCATTCACCGTCCATTGATCTGGCAGGTTTTGGGCGAAAGTGCTGAAGCCCACAAGCAATGTAAGGGCGTTAAGGAAGAGGGACTTTTTCATTGGTTCTATTAAAAGATTCTTGTACTTGACTTCAGAATGCGCGAAAGGTTTAGCGAGTATGGAAAAATACTTTGACTGGCACTTAGTACCTTTGCCACAATGAATTTAGTCACTGGCGGTACTGGACTTGTTGGGATGCACCTCATTTCAACTTTATTGAAGAAGGGCGAGCCTGTGCGTGTGATGCATAGGGCGAATTCTAATCTTGGTCCGGTAAAAGCATATTTGAAGCATGCGTTGAAAAGCGAAATGCAGCCTGAATGGGTTGTTGGTGAACTGTCTGATGTAGGCGCCATTGAAGATGCCATGGAAGGAGCGCATACCGTTTTCCATGCGGCAGCATTGGTTTCCTTCCACCCCAAAGACCGGGATGCATTGTATGATGTAAACGTTCATGGCACCGCTAACATGGTCAATTTAGCCTTGGCCGAGGGGGTTAAAAAATTCGTCTACATCAGTTCTGTAGCCTCACTTGGGCGAAAAGATGAACTGGAACCCGTTGATGAAACCACAGAGTGGAAAGACGGCCCTGAGTTGACACATTATTCACGCAGTAAGCACATGGCTGAGCGTGAGGTTTGGCGTGGACATGAAGAAGGCCTTGATGTGGTGATTGTGAATCCGGGGATTATTTTGGGCATTGGCGATTTTTCGCGTAGCTCAGCAGAAGTCTTCCAACAGCTAGATAAAGGGATGCCTTTTTATCCTCCTGGAGCGAATGGCTTCGTGGCGGTTGAAGATGTTACAGATGCCTGTTTTAACCTCCTAGAAAACGGTCCGCTCAACGAACGCTTTTTGTTGGTTGGTGCGCACATGAGTTTAGAAATGTTTTTTCAAAAAGTGGCGAAATCCATTGGCAAAGAAGCACCTACCAAACCTGCTTCACCGTTTTTGATGGGACTGGTCTGGCGGTTGTCTAAGTTCGTGGAGTTTTTCACTCGAAAGCGTGGATTTATAACCAAGGAAGGGGTGCGGAATGCGCAGAAGAAGTACGCGTATGACAGTTCAAAGTTGCTTACTCAGACCAGCTTCACCTATCGGGATTTGGATGAGGTGATTAAAGAGACGGGGGCCTATTATATGGGGCAGAAGGAAGGGTGACATTTGTTATCGGCCCGTGGATTTAATCCCACGAATGGAGTTCGTGGCTACTACACCTGTCCAATTCAAGATTGTATTTCCATTTTGAAATAGCAGATTGTATTCTCGCCGCTTGGCAATGGACGAACGCAAGCGGTCATCCTTGGCAGAGGATTTAGATGCGGCTGGACATCGGCCCGCCTGTTTCATGTTGGTTACTGTCCCCGAGGGACCCGCCCGCCCCCGCTCCGTCCATACCAAGCGGAGCAAAGAAAGCAGACTCATTTTTCAATCGAAAGCAAATGATTGAATTGTTTGCTGCTTAGTTTGTAGTTGTATCCAATGGATTTGTAATCGATGAGAGTTTGCTAAGTGTGTTAACCTAAAGCAGGACCAAGGTCAACCATGTAAACTCATGGAAGTATTAACCTAAGAACATGTAAACTTATTTTAGGACGGGTCATTCATGTTGGTTACTGTCCCCGAGGGACCCGCCCGCCCCCGCTCCGTCCATACCAAGCGGAGCAAAGAAAGCAGACTCATTTTTCAATCGAAAGCAAATGATTGAATTGTTTGCTGCTTAGTTTGTAGTTGTATCCAATGGATTTGTAATCGTTCCATAATCAAAAGCCTCACAGAAAATAAGCTCAATCCAAAGGCAAAAATGAGCGTTCACATTCTTTCGCATTTCCTGAAAGACGAAAACTCAGTTTCGGACGTTGGTTCTTCATGATTGAATAGCATAGCTCGCAATTCTAACACCCTTTCCTTGATTTTGGCTCCACCACTTATCAAGAACGGTGGAAGAAAAGACATCGGGTCTCCTAACTTTTCGCGAACAATGAAGTTTGAAATTACCTTAATCGCAAGCGATCTAACATGACAAAATTCCTCCGCACTCACCGTTGGCTCTTGCTTTTAGCCGGACCAAGTTTACTGGCAGTTTTCTTACTGATAACACGCATCGTATATACCAAAGAGGGCACGTTCCTATTTCTGATTTGGAATTTATTTCTGGCCTTTATCCCGCTCGGCATCGCATACTTAATTAAGGAGTATCGCTTTTTCCAACACCGATTTATCTACTACCCAACGTTGGCTGTTTGGTTGCTCTTTTTGCCCAATGCGCCCTACATTTTAACAGATTTATTGCACTTACAATATATCCAGGGAATGGCGGTATGGTTTGATATGACGCTTATTCTCACTTTCGCATGGACGGGACTTGTAGCAGGATTTTATTCACTGAAATGGGTGCATGAATCAATTCACGAGCGCTTCCGCGGAAGGACTTGGTTGAGTTGGTCTTTCGCCGTTTTGTGCGTTTTCGCTTCGTCCTATGGGATTTACCTCGGTCGCTTCCTGAGATGGAATAGTTGGGACTTATTGGGTGCGCCAGGTTCGTTGCTGCGCGAAATCGTTCATAGCCTCACCCACAAAAGTGAACTCTTTCATACTTATGGGTTTACCATGAGTTTTGGAGCGCTTTTACTCTTTATGTACCTCATGGCGAATGGAGTTAGCATGAAGTCAGATACAAAGGCGGTGTAATTATCCATGGGCATTCCCGAATCACTTCCTATATTTGCGACAACTTGAATTTTGTGGAAGATAGTTTAGTCATCATACCTACCTACAACGAAAAGGAAAACGTTGAGCGCATAATCCGAAAGGTTTTTTCGTTTGATCATCCTTTTCACATCCTTATTGTTGACGATGGTTCGCCTGATGGGACCGCCGCAATTGTAAAAGGATTAATGCAAGAATATCCAAAGCGCCTTCACATTTTGGAGCGCGCAGGAAAGCAAGGGCTTGGAACGGCTTACATTGCAGGATTCCATTTCGGTGTAGAAAAGAAGTACGACTTCATCTTTGAGATGGACGCTGACTTTTCGCACAATCCAGAAGACCTTATTCGCCTTAGACAGGCGTGCTTAGACGGAGCAGATTTCGCCATTGGTTCGCGCTATGTGAAAGGCGGAAACGTAGAGAACTGGCCGCGCAACAGAGTAATGATGAGCTTCCTTGCCAGCGTATATGTGAATTCAATTCTTTGGATGGGTATTCGCGATTGTACAGCAGGGTTCAAATGTTACCGCAGGGAAGTGCTGGAAGCGATTGAATTGGATAAGATTAGATTCATCGGCTATGCTTTCCAGATTGAAATGAAATACAAGGCGCAACGTCTTGGATTCAATGCGGCAGAAGTGCCAATCACCTTTATTGATCGTCAGTTTGGCGAAAGTAAAATGAGCATGGGTATTTTTAAAGAGGCATTTTGGGGAGTGATCCGAATGCGTTTTATGAAGGTGCGCCGAGCCAAATAATCAAATAGTATGTCAACTCTATTCAAAAACGTAATCCTTATTAATGAAGGGACGGTGCGTAAGGCGAGTGTGCTTATTCGTGATCAACGCATTCAAACAGTAGACTACTCTTGTACCATTGATCCAACGGTTAATACCGTTATTGATGGAAGAGGAAAATATTTGATGGCGGGTGCAATAGATGATCAGGTGCATTTTAGAGAACCAGGATTGACACACAAGGGCGAAATCAAAACAGAGTCGCGCGCTGCTGTTGCTGGAGGAGTCACTTCTTTTATGGAAATGCCTAACACCGTTCCAAATGCGCTGACACAGGAGCTTTTGCAAGACAAATATGATCGCGCAGCAGAGGTTTCTCCTGCGAACTACTCCTTTTTTATGGGGGCCAGCAATGAGAACATTGATGAGGTGTTGAAGACCGATCCTAAACAGGTTTGCGGCCTGAAAATATTTATGGGCTCTTCTACAGGGAACATGTTGGTTGACAATAGAATGGTGCTAGAAAACATCTTCAAGGAATGTAAAATGCTTATTGCAACGCATTGTGAAGATGAGGCCACCGTGAGAACAAATTTAGCAGCTGCTAAAGCGAAGTACGGGGAACATGTACCAATGAGTCAGCACCCATACATCCGTTCTGAAGAAGCCTGTTATAAGAGCTCTTCTTTGGCGGTAGAACTGGCTACAAAGCACAACACAAGGTTACATATTTTGCACATTAGCACAGCGAAAGAGCTCTCCTTGTTCAGAAACGATGTTCCACTAGAAGAAAAACGGATTACAGCTGAGGCTTGCATCCACCATTTGTGGTTCAGTGAAAAGGACTACATCGAAAAGGGTGCATTCATCAAGTGGAATCCGGCGGTGAAAACGGCAAATGATAGAGCAGAAATTCGGGCTGCATTGCTTGACGGAAGAATAGATGTGGTAGCTACAGATCACGCACCTCATACGTTAGAAGAAAAACAAAACACTTACTTCAAAGCTCCTTCAGGAGGACCGCTCGTGCAGCACGGTGTGGTTGCGATGCTAGAAATGGCTGACCAAGGCGCAATGGCGCTCACAGATGTTCCAAGACTCATGGCGCATGATGTAGCACGCTGCTTCCAGCTTGAAGAACGCGGATTTGTGCGCGAAGGCTATTATGCAGACTTGGTGTTAATTGACCCAAACGCAACGTGGGTTGTGAGCAAAGCGAATCTCCTTTACAAATGCGGATGGTCTCCTTTTGAAGGAACGGCATTCAAGCATAAAGTAGCAGGCACATGGGTAAATGGAGAGCACGTTTATGACGGTGAAACAGTCACGGAGAATCCAGCAGGAAAACGACTTACCTTCAACAGATGAGAAAGCTAACCTTTCTGTTGATGGTCCTTTTTGCTGCATGCAAATCAAGCGCGCCTGAGCCTCCACCGGGAGTTCTCAGCAGAGCACAATTTGTTGCTGTTCTGGCTGATATTCAATTGATAGAAGGAATTTCGAAGCACAAGATTATTCGCAATGATGACCCTGAATTGCGCCTCAAAGGATACTACAAGGAGGTCTTTCGGTCTCACAACGTTTCAGATTCGACCTTTCGCCAGAGCTATGACTGGTATTACAGTCAGCCAGAAGAAATGCTTCTTATTTATGATGAGGTCTTAATGGAGCTCAATTTGAAAGAGGAAGGATTAATAGACCCGAACTAGCTATTCATATAAAGGAAGCTCACTTCTTCTTTGGTCAATTCACGCCACGTTCCACGAGGTAGATCTTTCTTTGTCAATCCACAGAATACCACGCGATCAAGTTTCTGAACGGTGTACCCAAAGTGTTCGAAGATGCGTCTAACGATGCGGTTTTTACCTGAGTGAATTTCAATTCCCACTTCATACAAGTTGGTGCCATCTCCTACATAAGCGATGCTGTCAGGCTTAATCACACCGTCTTCCAACTCAATCCCCTCTTCGATTTGTTTGATGTGGTGATGCTGTACTTTTTGACGAAGGGTAATGTGGTAGAGCTTTTTGATACCTTGAGATGGGTGGAGCAGGCGTGTTGTGAGTTCACCGTCATTGGTGAACAGCAACAATCCGGTAGTATCTCTATCAAGCCTTCCTACAGGATAGATACGCTCTTTGGTAGCGCCCTTCACGAGGCCCATTACGGTCTTTCTTCCCATGGGATCATCCATGGTGGTAATAAAGTTTTTCGGCTTGTTGAGCAACACGTATTGCTTGCGCTCTGGCTTGATACTTTGTCCGTCATATTTAACGAGATCTCCAGGAAGAACTTTAGCCCCCATTTCGGTGACTGTTTTTCCGTTGATGGAAACCACGCCTGAAGAAATCATGACATCCGCATCACGACGAGAGCACATACCGCTATTCGAGATGTACTTATTTAGTCTGATCGGGTCATTCTCACTTGGGGCCTTACCAGGTTTCTTGGCAGGTCTCGGCTTCGGCTTGCCCGCACCTCGGAATTTTCCAAAGTCTTTTTTGCGCTCGTCGGGTGCTTTACCTCTGCTTCCGTTGTCTGGTTTACGATCTGGTTTCTTCATCTTTTCTCAAGTCCAATATGCAAAAGTAATAAGAACTAAGTTCAGAGCATCGGAAAGAAGGCATTTTCAATGTGTTCAATTTCAGTTCGCTTGCTGTTGTGCAGTATTGAGACGATGTCAAATCGCGCTTCAAGGTCTTCATCCACATGCTTAGAAAGGTACTGATGAGCTGCGCGAATCACTCTGCGTTGCTTGTCTTTACTCACGAATGCGTGTGGAGCTCCCGCCCAATCATTGTCGCGAAGTTTTACTTCAATGAAGCAGATAGACGCTTCATTTCTGGCAATGAGATCAATTTCATTTCTTCCAAACCGCCATTGTTTTTCCAAAATGGTGTATCCAAGCTCTAAAAGGTGGATACAGGCCATTTCTTCGCCTTTGTTGCCCTTTTCTGTAGTTGTCATCATGCCCAAAAGTGCGCAAAATGACGGCTAGCTCAACAACAACTTTGTAGACGTAGCGACTTGTTTTGTAACTGACACAGACGACCGCTTGCGCTCGTCTAAAAACAGCACGTTTTATTTCAACCCTAAATCAATGGTGCCAACCTTGCTTCCATCTTCGTAGATGAACATCTTGTAATCTCCTTTTTCTAGTTCACCTTGAACGGTATAGAAGACACAAACATCCATGCGTTGGTTGTTGTAATCAATTGTTCTAGAGACCGAATAGTTCTGCACGCCTTCTTCTTTGAGTTCGATGGATGCAACACCATCTTTATTTGGGAGAATAGTCCCGTTCGGAGCAACGATGCGCATGTAAAGGTTCTTCTCACCTGGTTTTGCAATTGGGTTCTCCATTAGGGTGAAGCAGGCTTTGATCATTTCCGTTTTGCCAGCGCGCGATGTTTCGCGTTGGTTTCCGCCAGAAGTGAGTCGAATAGCCGTGGCAGCCAGTGATGTTGTTTGCAGCACCTTCCCTGTTGCGATGAGCCCTTCCATGTTCTCTTGACGCTGAAGCAAGTCTGTGTTTTCTCCTTCAACCGTATTAACGCGTTGGGTTAATTCAGTATTCTCAGCCATTAAATTCTGATTGAGTTGATTTAAGGAGTCAATAGTAACAATGTACCCCTTCATGATTGAACGGAGGGTTCCTGCTTCTTTCTTAAGCTTGCTCACGCTCCAGTTTTTGTCTTTGACCTTTTTCAAAAGGTCTTCGATTTCTGTGCGCTGAGCAGCCATTTCGGCCATCATGTATGAGTTTTCAGTTTTTAGCGTGTCATAGCTAAAACTCATTTTTTGAAGGTCCAATTCAAGTTGTTGACGCTCCATTTCGAGCCCTTCATTTTCTTCCGTTTTCTGAACTACTTCTTCGCCCGTCTTAGACAAATTGTAGCCTAGATAAGCGCATGCTAGCAGCAATACTGCAATCACACCGATGTACACCTTGTTGTTCATAGAATCCCTTTTTCCTTGTGCGAAATTAACGGATTATCTCGGCTTACATTGCATTTGTGAAATTTTGTGTAGCCCTTTTTCAACCCTCCGTATGTGAATAGCGATTTTCCGTTACCGCATCAAAGTAAAGTCATGCTCTAAGGTGATTGGGGCGAAGTTGTCACAGCGCTTTTTGTAACTCACAACGCAGTAGTAGCTGCCTTCAGAAACGGGTTCGCCCTCAATTCTTCCGTCCCAAGCTGCCTGCACATTAGTGTTTTCAAAAACGAGCGCGCCCCATCTGTTGTAGATGCGGATTTCCCAGACCTCCAAATAGTCAAGGATTGACCGTCCTTCTGGCAAGGCAATGGGGTTGTTATTATCGTCTCCAAAAAACGGAAGGAAGAGGTCGTTTTTGCCGTCGTTGTTGGGAGAGAATACATTGGGAAGTACAAGCTTTTCAGCAAGCAAAAAGTTTTCTATTATGATCTCTGTTGAAGCTTGATCTTCAAATTCACACAGTTCATGGTAACCGTATACAGTAATGGTGTATGTGCCTTCAGAGTCATACAAATAGGTGAATTCATTACCTTCAAGCAAGGTGCCATCTCCCAAATCCCATGTGATTTGATCAGCACCCTCTCCAGTGAACAATAGGGAGACTTCTGCACTTTCAGTGCAAGGACCTGGAACTGACAATGAATAAGTTAAATCAATTGGGTCTTCTTCTAACAATTGAACGATAATGGAAGTGGTGTCAGCACATGAAGTACCTGATGACACAATCAATGTCACGAGGTAATCCCCGTAATCAGGAAAAAGATGTGAAGGGTTTTGCTCTGTTGAAGTTGAGTTGGGTTCAGGATGACCGAATTGCCAAAAATAACTAGCTGTATTTACGCTTAGATTAACAAGCTCTAGCTCAAGACCATCACAGAAGACATTTTGCGCATCTATAACGGCAATAGGAATTGGGTCAACAACAATTTCGACTGATTGTGAATCAGAGCAAATTCCTTCAGTAATCGTGAGGTCAATGTTATATACTCCGCCAGAAGTAAAAATGATTTCTTCAGGATTTTCTAGGTCAGAGGAGCTAGGAATCGAATTTGCATCGAAGTCCCAATCGAACTCTGCAACATCAGTAAATTGACCATTATTTGAAATGAAATACAATCTGCCTTCGCCAAAGCAATCTCCCCCTGATATTGCGAAATCAGCAATCACTGGTTCGAATGCTAAAACTGTTTGAAAAGAGGTGTCAGCGCACAATAGACCTGGCCCTGCTATCAGCATGACGTCAAATGATCCTGTGTCAGGGTAAATGAATTCGGGCTCAAACAAGTCCGAGGTATCAGATTCGATGGCATCTATGCCGAAGTCCCAGAAATAATCATCACTTTCAATAGAGTTGTTTTCGAAAGCAATGGCTAGTCCTTCACAAGGCTCTAAATCTGTGATTTCAGCAAGAGGGAGTGGTTCTACCTCAAGATTTAGCACAACTGACACAACACACCCCCCTTCAGTTACGGTTAGTTCTATTTGGACCGTACCTTCTACTGTAAAAAGAATGTCTCCAGGGTCTTCTGCTGTAGAAGTTGAAGGAGATGCACTTGGTCCAAAGTCCCAAAAGAAATTTGTGGACTCATCAAATTCGCTTGTATTCAATGGGGAAAAAATTCTTCCTACTTCATTGCACGCTCCTCCCGGCATTTCAAATCCAGCAAGAACCTCTTGGTAAACTAAAACTGTTTGAAAAGAGGTGTCAGCGCAGAATTCACCTGGATTGCTGATCAGCATTACTTCATAAGTACCTGTGTCTGGATACGTATAAATAGGTTCAACTAATAATGAGGTGTCTGAGTCTAACTCTTCAACGCCGAAATCCCAAAACCATCCTGAACCTCCGAAAGAATCGTTTTCAAACTGAATTGTTGTTCCTTGGCAGGGGTCAGGCTCTTCTATGGCAGCAATGTTGCTTTGACCGCAGAGCACAACGTTCATTTGAAAATCGCGGTTTGTTCTGCTGAGCAAGACACCATCTCTATATTCTTCTACACAAACAGCATAAACATACTGACCTGCTGCACTTGGTGTTCCAGTAATTGATCCAGTTACGGGGTCAATTGTCAGTGGCGGACTGCTTGTAATTGGGTAATCTGCACTGAATCCGGCAAGCCAAATCACACTCAGGTAAGGAGGAGGAGGAGGAGGATTGGGAGCTGGATTGACATCGTCAGCACCCAACAGGGGGTCACAGAAAGTGTACACCAAATCATCACCATCCAAATCAGTGGCAGAATGATCAAAAATAAAGGCGCTGTTCACGCACAATCCTAAAGGGGGCAGATTGTTAAAAAGCGGGCTGCTATTTTGTAAGACGAGATCAGTAGAAGGAATTTGAGTCCAAAATGTAGCTCCTGATTCATCTGGAAGCTGAATGTTCAAAATAGATGGATTTCTGCAGCAACGTTGGTAAACCAAATCATAGCCAAATGGGGAGTCAGGAAGGGTTATTGTTGCAGAATACACAGCGCGTTCAACGCATACGCCTTCAGGCAGGATGAGACAGGGGTCGTTTAGATTTTCAGTTAGATTGCTTATTTCTGCATTGTTTAGGTCCAACGATAGATTCTGTATGAGCACGCCGTTTTCATAAACGCCAACGTTAGCAAAAGCATCAAATCCGGTCTCGTTTGTGTTGTCTGGACCGCAATCACGGTACACCGTTAATGTAACAACGTAAGTGTCGTCACCCGTTTGTTCATAATGGACGTCTCCCCCTACAATGTGTGTGGCAAGGGAGCTTAGGCTGATAAAGAGAAGAGTTAGAAGTGAGAAGAGAGTCTTCATGATTAAAGGTATTAAATAGGGTTACATCGCGTAACTGGCAATTTTGCGTTACCGCATCAAGGTAAAGGTGTGTTCTAAAGTAATTGGAGGGATATTTTCACATAACTTTTTGTAACTCACAACGCAGTAGTAACTGCCTTCAGAAACGGGTTCGCCCTCTATTCTTCCGTCCCAACCAGGCTGCACTTTACTGTTCTCAAAAATCATGTTCCCCCATCTGTTGTAGACACGGATTTCCCAGACCTCCAAATAGTCAAGGATTGACCGTCCTTCTGGCAAGGCAATGGGGTTGTTATTATCGTCTCCAAAAAATGGAATGAAAACATCGTTTTTGCCATCGTTGTTGGGAGAGAAAACATTGGGAAGAACCAAGCGCTCTGCTACCAAATAGTTCTGAAAATCAAGGTCAAATGAGGCTGTTTCTTCAAAATCACAGTAGGCATTGTACCCGGTGATGCTGACCGTGTAGTTCCCGAAATTATCATATTGGTAGTCAATGTTTACGCCTTCTTCAAATTCGCCATCACCTAAATCCCAACTAAGTTCATCAGCCCCTTCGCCAGTATAAAGGAAACTCACTTCGGTACTTTCAGAGCATTCGCCGGGGACAGAATAAGAAAATTGAAGTTCAATTGGATCTTCAGGAAAAACAACAATCGGGATGGTTACTTGATCAGAACAATCACTTCCAGGATTCATGACAAGCGTTACATTATAGGTTCCGAAATCAGGGAAGTCAAAGCTGGGTGCATAATCTGTAGAAGTATCTGAATCAGTATCAGAAACGCCAAAATCCCACAGCCAAAAATTTTCAGAATTGGAGAAGTTTTCAAATTGAACATTGTTCCCCGTGCAAATGTCCTCTGCCCCAAAGCTGGGAGTTTGAGCACCAGCGCAGAGCACCACATTGAATTGAAAATCTCTATTGGTTTTACTCAGTAGCACTCCGTCTCGGTATTCTTCTACGCATATTCCATAAACATACTGTCCTACAGCGTCAGGGACGCCGGTAATAAAACCAGTTGTAGGATCTATTGAAAAACTGGGATTACTCGTAATTTGATTGTTTGTACCGAATCCAACTTCCCAGCTGACATTATTAAAAGGAGGGGGAAGTGGAGGGGAAGGAGCAGGAAAATCAGGGTCAGCCCCCAACATGGGGTCACAGAACGCATAGACCAATTCATCACCGTCTAAATCAGTGGCTGAATGGTCAAAGACAAAGGCAACATTTGCACACAAAGCTACTGGAAGAAGATTGTTGAATATCGGGCTGCTATTTTGAGCGGCCAAATTTGTGGGCGGAATTTGTGCCCAAAATGTGGCACCTGAATCTTCTGGAAATTGGATGTTCACAATGCTGGGGTTTCTACAACAGCGCTGGTAAACCAAGTCATATCCAAACTGAGAATCAGGCAGGGTAATGGTTGAGGAATAAACTGCACGCTCAATGCAAACTTCAGGCGGTAATGTCAGACAGGGGTTGTTCAAATCAAAATTCAAATTGCTTACCACTGCTGTGGAAAAATCCATTTCCAGGTTCAGAATCAGTGTTCCGTTTTCATATATCCCAATAGGCGCTTGAGCGTCAAAACCAGTGTCATTCGTATTATTTGGACCACAGTCGCGGAAGACCGTCAATGTAATAATGTATGTGTCGGCACCTATTTGTTCGTAACCGACTTCACCTCCTATGAAATGCGTTGCAAAGAGGTTTAGACTAACAAATAGAAAACTTAAGAGCGGAAATACTGTTTTCATTCGGGTCGTTTTTCAATAGGCAAATTACCTTAATACCGTCACTTCGTGCGACTGGCTAATGGGGCTAGAGTCGAGGCAATTACGTTGATAGGTGAAGATAACGAAATAGGTGCCATCTGAAACATACTCCCCTTCAAACCTTCCATCCCAAAACCCCATGTTGGTGGAGCTTTCAAAGACCAAATTCCCCCATCTGTTAAAGACTTTCATGTCCCAAATGTTGAGGTAGTCGAAGACGTTTCGCGAAGCGGGGAGAATTGCAGGAATGCCTTTACTTAGGGCGAAATAGGGGGCGTATTTTTCGTTTTTGCCATCGTTATTGGGCGAAAAAACATTCGGCATTTCCAAGGGTAAATCTAAGAGCTCAGTATCGAAATAGATATCGAGTGTTTGCGTTTCTTCGAAGTCACACAAGTCTTGGAAGGCCGTAATTTCAATGGTGTAATTGCCGAGGTTTTCATACGTATATTGGACAGGACTTCCGGTTAATACACTACCATCACCCATGTTCCATGTAATGTCATCAGCACCTGAACCCGTAAAGTTGAGCTCTACAAAACTCAAGGTATCACAAGGGCCGGGGATGGTAGATGAGAATAAGAATTCAATGGGGTCTGGGGGAAGAATGGTAACTGTAATGGCTGAAGTATCTGCGCAACTTGTGTTTGGGTCTGCAATGAGTATGACGTTATAGTCTCCGAAACTAGGAAACGAATGCGACGGATTTTCTTCTGTAGAAACGGTGTTCGGGTCATTGAAATTCCACAAGTAATTCTGCGCATCAGCGCTCAGATTTACAAAATCGAAATCCAGTCCGCCGCAGAAGGTCGTTTGCTCTTCAATATCTGCCGCAGGAAAAGGCGGAACAATCAGGTCTAAACTTTCGATGTCATTGCAAACAAAATATTCTATTGTTAGGCCAAAGGTATTCACCCCAGCAGTGTTAAAGGCGACTTCAGGGTTTTGGTCAAATGAAGTACTTGGATTTGCATTCAGGCCGAAGTCCCAGAAGAAGTCAACATTCTCATCAAAATCTCCAACGGCTTCGAAAAAATAGACTCTTTCGTCTCCGACGCATTCCCCTCCCGTAAAACAAATATTAGCGAATACAGGTTCATAGGTAAATACGGTTTGAAAAGTTGTATCAGCGCATTCTGCGCTGGGATCAGCAATCAATAAAATGTCGTATTGACCGGTTTCAGGGAAAGTATGAGAAGGGTTTTCTTCAATTGAAGTCGTGTTTGGATCATTGAATTCCCAGAGGTACTCAGACGCATTTGTACTTAGGTTCAAGAAATCTAATTCCAAACCAATGCACAAATTGAGAGGCTCTTGGATGACCGCCTCAGGTAGCGGAGGAACAATTAAATCTAAATTCTCAACGTCGATGCATAATCCTTCTTCGACTGTAAGAATCACGGGGTTAATACCAAACTCAGTAAAGATGACATCAAGACTTTGTGAGTTTGAAGTGCTTGGATTCCCATTCATACCGAAGTCCCAGAAAAAAGCTACATTTTCGCCATTGTCATCAACGGCCTCAAAGGAATAGATTCTGCCATCAACAGTGCATTCTCCTCCTGAGAAAGCAATATTGGCGAAAACAGGGTCATACGCATAAACGGTTTGGAAAACGGTGTCAGCACAGTCTTCACCTGGATTGGCAACGAGCATGACGGTATACGTTCCTGTATCAGGATAGGTGTATTCGGGTTCGAAAAGATTGGAAGTGTCAGCGTCTAGGTCTTCGGCCCCAAAATCCCAAAACCATTCAGTTCCACCAGCAGAACCATTCTCAAAAGTGAATGTAGTTCCTTGGCACGGGTCTTCTTCTTCAATGAATGAAATGATGCCTTGTCCGCAAAGCACAATGTTGAATTGGAAATCGCGGTTAGTGGTGCTGATTAAAATTCCATCGCGCCATTCTTCTACACAAATCCCAACAACATATTGACCCACGAGCGTTGGTGTTCCTGTGAACAGTCCGGTGATGGGGTCCAGTGTAAAAGCGGGGTTGGAAGTGATCGGGTAGTTGACATCAAACGAAGCATTCCAAGGCACATCTATGTAAGGCGGGGCAGTTGGCGGATTCATTTCTACACCGGGCGAGCCACCATTTTTTGGATTGCAAAAGACGTAAGCCAAAGAATCACCATCTAAATCTGTAGCGGCGTGGTCAAAAACAAAAGGTTCGTTCAGGCAAAGGAGCACAGGAGGCAACTCATTAAAGAGCGGATTGGAATTGCAGATGGCTTCTTCTTGGGGAGGGATTTCGGCAAAAAAGGTTGAGCCAAGGTTGTCTCCGCCAGCGGGCACATTCAAAATGGTTGTATTTCTGCAACAGCGTTGGTAAGCCAAGGTGTAACCAATGGAAGTTGCGGGCAATGTTACGGTTCCCGTGTAAATGGCTTCCTGAACACAAATGTTGTTTGGAGGAGACAAGCACGGATCACCAGTTTCTAGAGGCAGGGTAGTTACAATGGCGTCAGCAAAACTCATGGTGAGCGACTCAATCAAGACTGAGTTTTCATAGATCCCAATGGTAGGGCTATTGTCGAATTGGGAGTTCCCAGGGTTGCAATCTCGGTAAACGTAGAGCGTAATGTTGTAGGTGTTGTCACCCACACATTCATAGTGGATTATTCCGCCTACAATGTGCGAAGCAAAAGCGCTGAGTGAGAGCAGACTCAGCAGGGTAAGTAGCAAAATCTTCATAAGGAGCAGGTTCTGCTTGTAAAGTAGAAAAATTGATGGAATAATAGGGGTTAGAAGGGTGTAATGGTGGGAGGGCTATGGTGGGTTGGCTTGAAAGGGATGGTTGCTAGCGTGCTTCGGCTTGTGGAAAGAATGCCTCTATTGACTTTTCTCTTGCAAAGGCAAAATGCTGGTAATAAGCTTGCCGGGTAACACCAAATAATCGACACAAAACAACAAGGCTAACGCTCTTGTGTGTGTCTTTCATCTCAAGGATTACTTGGTACTTCCCTTTTTTACAATGTCGATCCTGTAGTGATTCTCAGCATTGGCAATCAGCCGCTCATAAGCTTCTACTTTCAGCTCCGCTTCCGCTAGCTTGGCTTTTAACAAGGCTAACTCGTGGGCTGTTGGATCTGTTTGTTTTTCTGGCTTGGATTTGGGCAAAATGATGGATGGGGCTTTAGCTGTATGTTCAAATTTAAGCAACCAACTTAATATTGTGCATTTTCCGCCAACACCAAATTGACGACTCAACTCCGATTTAGAGTAATTCCCCGTTAAGTATAGTCCGAATACCTCACGTTTAAAGGCTTCGCTGTAATAGTTCACTGCTTTCATTTTTAATGAATTTGAGTAAACCTATTTCAGGACAAGACACTAACAAAGCAGGAGAATATTGTCTTAATCCGCCTAATGAGCACATCGGTTTGATCAATCAGTTTGCAATAAGTCTCCACACCGCTATGCAACGAAGCTAACTCCAATCTGAAGGTGATGGGTAAGCAAGGAAGAGCTGAGATCCTGTTTAAAAAGGCAAATTGGCTGGTTGGAGGCGTTGCTCATAACAACGGAATAATCACCATAGCCTTTATCCAAGATCTGTTCCCAAGTTAAGCAACACAGCGTTTATTTCTGAAAACATATAAGGGTGATAAAGCAATATTTTCTTGATGAAAAAAGCCTCAAAACTAGAAATGTTGTGTAAAACGTCGTGTAATTAGAAAACAAAAAACAATCGTCTCCTTAAGGGTTCACTGATTTACTTGAAGATCCCAACCGGATTATTTCATGATCCAAAAGGGGGCCCAATCAAAGGAAAACCCTCCGTCCTTATCAGGCTGGTTGGTTTTTTTTATGCCCAACCTTCACACTCAAGCTGCGCTTGACCCTCAGTTTTGGGCATAAAAAAAACCCTGCGTTAACAGGGTTTTTCAATTGGAGGTCCCGAGCGGATTCGAACCGCTGTACGAGGTTTTGCAGACCTCTGCCTAGCCGCTCGGCCACAGGACCATTACATTTAATGGAGGGCAAATATAAGAAATCTGATATGCTTTGCAAGGTG
>Ga0208768_1000307_pt1 | contig 34666 bp, 60 predicted proteins | sample AntAceMetag02UK1_FD_184760 | JGI IMG/M metagenome (GOLD analysis project Ga0208768, IMG submission 184760) | Saline lake microbial communities from Ace Lake, Antarctica - Antarctic Ace Lake Metagenome 02UK1 (SPAdes) (version 2) | ecosystem: Environmental > Aquatic > Non-marine Saline and...
AAGTTTTCTTAATAATTTTAGCAAAATCTTCTAGATCAAAATCACTACCCGCATGTACTCCTAGCCCATCGAGAGAGTGATGTTTGGTTACTTTGGCATATAATTCGCCAGGCATTTTATACAGCATGTCCACTCCATCGTAGAGCAAACAGAGTAGCCATATTGGGATCTTTCACAGTGATTGTGGGAATGTAATCACCAGCAGTGTCATGAACCTGTTTATCATCAACCCGTTTATCATAGGGCACAAACCTACGCTCATAGTACCACGCACACTGATCAAAGCGCCTGTCTAGCCTAATCATGTCACCGCCAACGCCCACATGTTCTCGCAACCATGCAACACACTCGTCGGACACACCCCCAGGGAAATCTATAGTCATTTTAGATTGTTTCCATCTGCGGTGCCCCAACGCAGCATGAACATGGTGGCATCACGAGATTCTTCGAATTGAAAATACATTATGCATCTCCTTCTTGTTGCCTACGTTCGCGACGTTCTGCTGCCAGTGTAAACACTTTTTCGTTATCGTTGTTCCATACTACTGATTTAGATGGAACAATGATTCCAGAAGGTAGAGTTACACCATTGACAGTGTGTGACTCTTGCTCATTGTAGGTCCAACCCAACTTCCGCATCATCCTGTGCTTGACCAAGAGGTTAGGAGCACGAAATGATTCAGCATCTTGGAATCCCATTTGTACACCAACTTCTGCCACAGCGCCTGAGCGACATATACCAGCATGACAATGCACAACCACATCCATTCTTTTTTCCAATGCATGTTGCAGCAAACGAACAATCTCATCAGCCTGCTCTTGACTACAACGCATTTCTTCGTCTAGTACTTCGTCCTTTTCTTCAACATCAAGGAATTGAAACTGATGTACTTCGCGAAACTGATACTTAGGCTCTGGGAAATCTCCAGGAGGGTCACAAATTTGAATCAGCATACTGTTTTCACCTACACGGATATGACTTCCTTTTGGAATATCACTCAGTGCTACATTTTGAATCCACGGCATAACTTTCTCCTTAAACTGGTGCGCTGTGAGTCACTGCTATATAGATCAGTAAGAAATTGCATGATCTGCATTACAGCACGATAGCGTTAATCAGGTAGCGTCATGATTTGCTTTCAAACGTGTAACGAAATCTTCATTTTCCAATGCTTCACGCAGGATGTCATTTACGTGCTGATTAAATGTCTTACCTGCTTCATGAGCACCTTTGAAAAAGAACAGCATTTCTTCGTCAGTGAGATCTAGAGGAATGGTTACATCAGTTGAGTATGACTCACCTGCTGCAATTGCCATTGCTTTTTGAATAAAATCGTCGTCACTTTCGAGATCTACAAATTTTACATTGTCCCATGCTTCGTTAAGATCAACGACACGAGCAGATGCTTCGTTGTCATGCATATCTTTAAAGTCTTGATTGATAATACGATATGCTCGATTATTTTTGTAATCGCAAGCCTCTACAGTATATACTACCTGTGTGCGGTTATCGAACACAATGTTAAAACTGTAACCATCGTGTTCGCCGTCCCAAGAACTTAGACTGTATGCATCTGAGCCAAAACAACTCCAGCAATATTCGCTACCTTCTGTGATCTTGTAATCAACTAATTCCATCCACTCTTTTACTGTTAACATTTTTAATCCTTTAATTAACTTGTTTGATATGTATAGTGTTTGCTTCCCTATGTGTATATTATACAATCAATCTTATTTCTTGTCAATATCTGCGCATATAAATATTGATATGATAAAACCAAAAATACAAGATGCTGTACTATCTGCTTTGGATAAACTCAAAAGCGAAGGAAATTATAGAGTCTTTATCGATATCCTTCGAGAAAAAGGACAGTTTCCTCAAGCCATTTGGTATGGCAAATATAATATCAAACACATAACCAATTGGTGCTCAAATGACTATTTAGGTATGGGACAGCACAAAGTAGTAATCGACGCCATGCATACTGCTCTTGATACTGCAGGAGCCGGCGCAGGCGGCACTCGTAATATTTCTGGTACTACACACTATCATGTTGCCCTAGAACACGAACTAGCAAAACTGCACGATAAAACGTCTGCCTTGCTGTTTACCAGCGGTTATGTTGCTAACCAAAGTACCTTAAGTATATTGGGACGCATGTTGCCCAATGTGCATTACATCAGCGATGCTAACAATCACAACTCTATGATTGTAGGAATGAAATCAGCAGTCTGTCCTATTACTATTTGGCGGCACAATGACCTAGACCATTTAAGAGAATTGTTGCAAAGTATGCCCAAAGATAGCCAACCTATTATTGCAATGGAGGGTGTTTACTCTATGGATGGAGACAGAGGATTGGTCAGCGATGTATGTCATTTGTCAAGACTATACGGTGCTATGGTATATGTTGACGAAGTTCATGCTGTGGGCATGTATGGTCCTAGAGGCGCCGGTGTTGCTGAAGAACAAAAATGTGTAGACGGTGTAGACATCATTCAAGGCACTTTAGCCAAAGCCTTTGGAGTCCAAGGCGGATACATTGCCGGTACTAGAGATATTGTTGATCTAGTTCGCAGTTATGCAGGTGGATTTATTTTTTCAACCTCAATGAGTCCTGTGCTGTGTGCAGGTGCATTGTCAAGTGTAAAGTATGTTCAAGATCATCCTGAACTACGTGATAAGATTTTTGAACGTGCTGCAAAAACAAGAGAAGTATTCTTATCCGCAGGATTATCCGTTAACCCATTATCGTATGATGGACATATTGTTCCTGTAATGATCAATGACACAGTTAAGTGTAAAAAAATTAGTGATAGACTGTTAGACGATTATGCTATCTATGTACAGCCCATCAACTATCCCACAGTTCCGTGGAAAACCGAACGTTTGAGATTTACTCCTACGCCCAACCATACAGATTCGGACATTGACTATGTGGCAAGGAGCCTAAAGGAAATTTTAAATGAACAACATTAAAAAGTATTTGTGGATGGCGGCAGGTTTTCTATGCTTAGGCATTGCCTACATTGGCGTATTAGTACCCGGAATTCCGTGGTCGACTCCTAGTTTAATCGCTGCCTATTGCTTTTCTAAAAGCAGTCCTAGATTCCACAACTATATGCTAAATCATAAACTGTTTGGACCGTTCATAAATAACTGGAGTGAAGGCAGAGTATATCCTGCTAAGATAAAATGGTTTATGTTTGTGGTAATGGACATTAGTTTAGTTACCATGTGGTTTGCTACTCAGAACTGGAAAGCCGTTGCAGGCATGGCTGTGTTCTTTGCTCTTATACTAATTTGGGCTAGCCGTTATCCTAGCACTAAAGAAGAAAGCGACCGTAGAAAGGCCGCTGGCGAAAAGTTAGGCTGGTTTAAGTAATCAGCGAGGACGTATTTTCAATTTGGCGTAGATGTTTTGAACACCTACAGCCTGTCTAATAGCATCCTGAAGTGCATTATGTTTTGAACCTTGAGGCATTTCAGGATCGTATCCTAAATCGAATAAAGTTCTTGTGTCTCTTAATGACCAAAAGTTCCAAGGCAAAGGTTTATTCAATTGCCTATAGATATTTTCCAAAATTACAAGGTCAAAGGTAGCACCGTGACTCCAAAATGCATCGCACTGCCAAGCAAATTTGTGGAACTGATCCATTGCATCTACAAGTGGAATTCGATTGTCTGGACTAAACGCTTCTTCCATGATTGCAGGGTCTTGCCGGCTCCACCAATCAATGACTCCAGGATCCACTTCTCTACCTAGAGCATCTTGATCGTCAATACTCACACGGAAATACAGTTTATCTCCATACCCGTTACCGTAGGGATTAAAATGAACAGCGCCTAGACTAAGGACTACTGCGTTTGGGGAGACTGCCATAGTCTCCATGTCTACCATTAAATGTTTTGCCATTTATGCTACCGATCTAATATAAGTTTTAATGTAGTTGTTAAGACCTTGAATAAAGTCTATTTCTTGTTGATTGCCTGTATTCATTTCTTTAGGTGTTGCCAACAAAATACCTTTGTTAGTAGGCAAGTTGGCACCTATGCCGTCACCGCCAGATTTAATATGTGCTTCAATTGTATGTTTATCAAATAAAATAGCACCTTGATTTCCCATAAAGATTAAAAAATCTGCGTACCCTTTTGGTAGTATTTTATGAGAATTAGTTCCCATACTATTCATTAATTTGATTTCTCCAGTGTGCTCTCTAAGTTCTTTTCGTGCAGGTGTATATAATGCATTTTCTACATACTTCATTTCCACACGAGCGTTACCTAATTTAGGAATAATCAGATCACACCCTTCTTGTCCAACGTATAAGATTTCACCTTTGGAATATTCTTCGATACTGTTTTCAAATATCAATGCTTTAATAAACCGAAATTGAGCATCGTTTGCTTGATCTCCTAATGCTTTAGTTAATCGAGCAAATCGAGCAAAATCCATGTTGGATTTAATAAATTCGGATACTTGATTTAATGTGTTCATAAGTACTATTATACGTTAGACTGGTAGAGTTGTCAAGTCCTATTATCTAGGATATAGATTTGGAATTGTCGGACTTACTGCTAACCACATTTCTTTGGTAAAATTTCGTTTCATAAAATTTTGGATAGCACTTGCCCACTGAATGTTTGAAGGGTGATTAATTTGCTCTTCGGTCCAACCCAATCTCCTTGCTTCATCTCGACTTATAATATGATCGTGTTGAGCCTCGTGGAATAATTTATCAACACCATCTTCCTTAACAATTTTGTTCGCACCCTTTCCAAAATCGTAAAGTCTGTATATCCCGTGACCGTCTGTCCAACCATCAACCTTAACAGTTTTATCATACATCATTTGTGTTTTTTCCTCAGACCAATGATACAAAAGTCTAAGATCCTGCACCCTGATCCATTTAAGATCTTTTCTTTTTGCAAACTCGGCATAAATTCCATCATTAATATAAGTCGATTCACACACTCCCTTAAAGGGATTGTGTTTTTTCTCCTCAATTAATGCGTTAATAAGTTTATAGTCGTTGCACATTATACTAGATCCAGTTCAAACTCATATCGTTCTTCAGTCCACTTAGGTTCACGCCAACACCACTCAACATCGCTTTCTGCCCATTCGCAAAGTTGTCGGATGCCTTCGGCAATAACAACAGGCTCAAATCGAATGGAACTAAGTTCGTTATCTTCCTTGCATTTCTTCTTAATTTGATCATGCAACTTATTACCGTGATTATCTTTTGGTAACCAAGTTTTGATTGCTTGCTGAATCGAATAATCCATTTGCATAGGATCAACTGTTGGATCTTGGGCTTTTAGGAATTCCATAAGTCCCCAACTGTTAGCAGTTTGGAACGTACTAGTTGGAAACATAACAGCATTTAATTCAATTGCACGAGTAGCAATATCAGGCCCATAATCTTTCCAATACTTAATTATGTTACCGATACCGGTCAGTACTTTGCTATTGATATTAATATCTTTGTCGCCTTTTTCCACTACAAGAATATCATTACGCATGAATACTTCATTCATATCCATGCAGAGTTGGTCTTCTGGATCGATATCAAACTCTGCGTCGATACTTGCTTCTCCTCGTTGAACACGAATGCGGAATTTGTCAAACTCTGAACACTGTAAACTATTAATGTTAATAGCCGCATATTGTTGGACATCCCAGTATTCGTTATTACTTCTAATATAGTTGAGCGGAACTTCTTCAATACCAAGGAACATACAAGCTAGTATACGATGTTGTGCATCATTAACAAATATCCGTCCTTTTGAATCTTTGCGGCCAACACCTGGAAATACTAGTCCGGGTTCAAACTGGAACACAATGTCTACAAGAATGTGTTTTAAAAAGATATCACGTTGCTTCTCTGCGTTCTTGTAGAGAATTTTTGTGCTTGTCAGTCCGCCGAAATAATTAAGTGCTGGAGTATTGTGTTTTTTACTTGCCTCTCGTAAACTACCGAACTCAGGTAGATCTATACCCTTTAAAGGATTGTTTACTCCTAGATTAACTAATACACGAAAGCATTCGATAAGCATATCTTCAAAACTAGGAGACTTGCCTAGTCTTCGTGTACTAACATAAACTGGAATGTTCTTTATGCGTTCTTCTTTTTCTTTAAAGGAAAGCGAATGCCAGGAAACTCTGTCTTTTTTTGGACCTAAAAGTTTAAACAAATCTTTGCCAAAAAGATCTGTAACTTTTTTTGAATACGACATAATTTATCCTCTGTGTGTTAATATGTAATTATTATAACACAAAAGGTAAAACCTGTCAAGTTAATTTTAATACTAATCTTCAATAGTAAACAATTTATTATTTAATAACTGTTTTTTTTTGGCTCTATCTTTCTTCCAACCTTCACGCATTTTTTCACGCTTTGCCAGTTCGAATGCATCTGGGCTAATAGGAGTAGGATCGGCTAGTTCTTCTACTGCGCTTAATGTAGGAACAAATGCATTATAGGCATTCTTATTCATTTCGAACCCTATAAAATTACGTCCCCATCTTAGTGCTGTTCTGCCAGTTGTCATGCCGCCACCAAAACAATCCAAAACAGTGTCACCTCTATTACTAGAGTACATAATGAACTTTTCGATAAAATCTTCGTTAAGTTGATTTTTATTTTTAATCTTCCCTGGATTATGTGCCCGGGGCATATCTTGAACAGTTAACCTATCATGATAACTGTCTTTTTGATCAGTGTATTTGTAATTGCTGTTAAATGTACGCTTTTGTTTTCCCTTGCTCGATTTAGCCCAAAACAATACATGATAATGACTGCTTACAAATTTATTCTTTGTACTAACTCCAAAAGAATATTTGGCAATGATATGATTAATTTCTTCTAATTCTGTAGCATGTAACGCATTTAATATATGATGCAAATTAGTGTACCCACTTACTATGTAGATGCTACCACCTGGTTTTAATACTCTAGCGCATTCGGAGATCCATTCTTGACTAAATTTGGAATATTGAGACAACGGCACATCAACATACCCTGGAACTACATTTGATTCGTCTCTATGATAATGTACATCTAACCCGTTGCCGTCTATTCCGTAAGGAGGATCTGTAAATATAAGATCGATTGAATTATTTAAAATATGCTCTCGCATACCATCTATGCACGATTGATTATGTACTTGATAAGTAGTCATACATACATTATAACAAAAATTTTGACAAACGTCAATACATTTTTTTAGGTAAACTTTCATCTCGTAGTTTCTTCAACCAACGAGCACGAGCAGCACCTTTGGCTTGCTTTTTTTCTACAGTAGGTTTGGTATAAAATTGTTTGTCCAAAAATTCTTGTAGTTTATTAGATTCATCCATCTTGCGTTTAAGTTTACGCAGAGCAACTGCAAAATTGCCATCTCTTACTTCTACTGCTGTTCCACGAGGCTTATTTTTTTTGTTCATTTTCCACTTTGTCAAAAATTAGTACGGCGGGCTTTCCTTCTACCGCTTCTTTACTTATCATAATTTTACGCAAGCCTCTTTGAGCAAGATCCATACCTTCGAATTGATAATTCAACAACATACGTTCAATAATATTTTTAAGACCTCGAGCATTAGTTTCCATTTTCTTAGCACGTTCTGCAATTAAACTCAATGATGCATCATCAAACTCTAAGTCAATACCATCTAATTCAAATATATATTGATACTGTCGAAGCAGACTATTTTTAGGTTCTTTAAGAATTTGAACAAGTTGTGTTACAGTAAGTTCTTCGACTGCTGTAATATTACCAAATCGTCCAACAAATTCTGGAATAAGTCCAAAACTGATTAGATCTTTAGTTTCAACTTCTTTAAACAGATTTTTCTTTTCTTCTTTTTTGCCTACATTGTCTGCGCCAAAGCCTACACCGCCTTTAGAAACTCTGCGACTGATGATTTTTTCCAAATTAACAAATGCGCCTCCGCATATAAACAAAATATTGCGAGTGTCAATTTCGTTTATGTCACCACGTGGGTGTTTGCGCTTTTCGCCTTGCGGCAATCTCACAATACTACCCTCGATCATTTTTAATAATGCTTGTTGTACGCCTTCTCCACTAACATCTCGAGTAATGCTAGTGCTTTCTCCTTTGCGAGCAATCTTGTCAATTTCGTCAATATAAACAATACCGTGTTCTGCTTTCTTAATATCGCCTTCAGCATTAGCAACTAAACGGATTAACACACTTTCGACATCATCACCAACATAGCCTGCTTCAGTGAGTCCTGTGGCATCGCATATAGCAAATGGTACGTCTAAGTACTCTGCCAGTTTGCGTACTAGCATAGTTTTGCCGCAGCCAGTAGGACCCATCATCAATACGTTAGTTTTCTCAACTTCGATATCCTGCTTATTTTTAGCAATACGTTTAAAGTGCTGACTAACTGCTACTGCTAGCACTTTTTTGGCTTGATCTTGTCCGATGACATACTCATCTAGATACTCTTTGATATGAACTGGATTAAGTAGTTGTCCCTTCTCGCTCGGCAATCGCTTGACCTTGTCATCGTTAAGAATGTCAACACACAAGTCGACGCATTCGTTGCAGATTGCAACATCGTCTCCTCCTACAATTAGTTTTTCGACATCTTCTTTACTCTTACTGCAAAAATTGCAAGAGTGATTTTCTATTTTATTTGCCAAGTTGCACCTTTAGGAATTCTGTAATATCTGTTATTTGTTTTTGATTGATGTAATTCATTAGAGCCTTGAAATTAGGATCATATGTTTTATACCAAACATTGGATTTGCCTAATATATAACTAGTTATCCATTTTGTTATATCGCTGTTGTTTTCACAATTTAAATAAACACCTTTTGAAATAGCAACTGCATGTAACAACCAAGGAATATCTGCTTCTCCTTGATAATAGTATAAATTTATCTGTTTGTCAATATTGTTGTTGCTCAACCATATACTTGTTTGTTCTTGTTCCTCATCTGATATATTCATTAATGTAAAACTAGTGTTTTCATTTTCAAATATATCAGGAGGCGTTATCAGTGTTATCATTGTCCTTCTTTCTAGATCGTTTGGTAGCGACTTTTTCTAAATATTCTTCTTCGGAGATCTTTGAATTTATTTTTGACCATACACCGCTTTGTGTTTGTTCTTCATTTTGAACATATGACGATCCCATTAAATCTTCAAATTCGTTACGAGTGTATGCTCTGTCTCGAACTCGCACTATATTTTTTTCTTCGCTATAACCGAACTTTTTAACTTCTTCTCTTAAAGAATTTAAACGCTGCTCTTCTGCCCATTTAATTGCTTCTTCAACTGCTGAATCTTCCTGGTTAGTTGTAGATTCCTTTTTCTTCTTTTCTGTCGTTTTTGCTACCACTGGCTTTAAATTTTTAGAACCTTTAAATCCTTCGTTAAGGTAAGGATGAGTAGAAGGATGATGCGGATTTGTATACATCCAACCAGAAGGAGTTGGATCAATGCTAGGTTTAGGAGTTTCTTCTTCGACTACTGCTTCTGGTACAGTCTCTTCTGTTTCTTGTTCTACTTCGACTAAATCCTGGCCAGTCCACTCTTCGTCCCAATTATTGTATTCATCTTTTTCTTTTTGTTCTTTAACCCATTGGAAACTCATTTGACTTGCCAATAGCAATAGAATAGCCAATGGATCGAATACAAACACAATGGTAATAATAACCCAAGTAACTGCTTTTTCTAAAATATTAACATCCGGATTGTCACCGTAGACAAACGCAGCAATGTATTTGATAGGCCCAACTTCTGCTTCAATGGCTCTAACACTTGCAGCAATTGGCGCACGTTGTTCACGTAGTTTTGTTAAATTACTCTGAGAAGTTTCAATTTGACTAAGCAATTGTTCACGTTCCACTTTTTGTTTGTCACGTACTTTAACACCTCGACTAACTGCACCTAGTTCGTTGTAGCGGTCAATTTGAGTATTTAAAACTTCAATATCTTTACGTGCCTGAGCAATATATTCTTGCTGTATTGCAATCTTCTCATCGATGATTTGCATACTTGCAATAGCATCGCCTGCAGGCACTGCTTGATCACTGTGTGCTTTAGATAGGAAACCAAAGATGCCCATACTAGTAATCAGCATCAACACAAGGACTGCTACTAGCATATAAGACTTTAACAGTCCCGGAGCCCTATGCCAATTGGCCTTGAGCCACCAAGCAGAAACTAATTTACTCAATTCAAGGATAGTACCCATGACTATAATGGGCAGGGCAGCAGCACTAAAGATGGCTGCAAGTCCTAGTACTGAGTAATAAATGGCAACTGCTGATATAGCAATGCCCGATAAGAATGTTAATAGTGCTAATGGCATAGTAAAATATTTAGTAACCTTATTTTACAAATATCAATGCTAACATAACTGCCTGCATGGCAAATCCTAAACCTATAGTAATAATGTTTAGAAAATCTTTTGAAATTATTGCCTTGATAAAAAATAAAACAAGTCCTCCCCATATCATCAATACAATGTCAATTTGTGGAAGTGTGTTATTTACACCAGACATAAAGGCCATGAAGGAAGGAACGGTAGCAGCATGCATAATCATTACTGCGATCCAACCGAACATTTCGGAAGATATGCGACTAATAATTTCTTTTAGTTTTTGCATGACCTTAACTCTTGTCTTTGTAGAAAATATGTTGGCCGATTTTGCCAACTTTTGTTTTATTCCATTTAGGATTGATGTAATCTGCATGATAGTATAATGCCTCGGTTATTGAATCTAATTTAAAATTTTCTAGTAGAACTTTTTTAGCAACTTCATAACTTTCGTTATATGCTTTTTCATTAACTGTTCTATTTTTATGAACTCTGTCACAGTACCAACTGAATTGGCAAACAACTCTTGTGCCCCGTGATTTTTGATATACAACTCCGCATACATTATTTGGAAAATTAGCATCGGCGACACGGTTTAGTGTGACTTGTGCTACTGCTACTTTTCCTTCAAACGGCTCATAACCTGCTTCTTTATAGATATTAATTGCCAAACAATCTAGTTGTTTGCTTCTTTCAGCAAGTGTAATTGCTTCTTGATCTTTTACCTCTGCTGCCTCTACTGTTTGCATCTTTAGATTTACAGATACATAAATTATGAATATAGTTGCCCAGAATGACAGCACTAACAAAATGGTTCTTAAAAACCTTTCCATGGTATTTCTCCTTTACATTGGATAGGGCTATTTCGCTACAAATAGCCAAATTTTTCGAGTGTAAGTTTAGTTACTCTCGTTATGCAGCCTGTTATCTGCGCATAGAACTGATGTCCTTTGCCTCTTCATCCGAAAACACAGGAACAGCATTTGATTTATGCATAGTTGCAATGCCCTTTACTTTTGTGCCTGTATACACTTTAGCGGGTGCAAGTGCAGCAACACCTGTACTGTCACCTTTACTAGGGTAATAACGAGTTTCACGACCAGGAGGTGCGCTAAGACTGTATACCCAATTAGTGTCAGACTCTAGCGCCCGCTTTCGTTTTTTATCTTCTGCTTCAACACCCCAACGTTTTTGCAATTCTTTCCATTCTTTATCCAATTGTTCTGCCTTTCGTTTATGTTCAGCACTGGCAAACTTTTTCTTACCTTTCTTTTTGCCGTTGAGACTTAGACTAGGATGGTGCAAGTGCATTGACATGATTAGTAATCCGCTGAAACAGACTGTGACAAATTGTCGTACTTGACAAACACTTGACCTACTCTATCCTGTCCTTTGTGTTTGTCAAAGAATGACACACGATAAGCAAACTGTCCACCATTGGTGATGCCGGTAAAATCCGCTGTTTTGAATTCATTGTCATTGAAGCCACTGTTTGCCACTACCTGCGCAAGGCTGGAGGGAGTGAATGTAGTAAGGTATCGTACAGTATGTGCTAAAATCATTTCTAACTCCTATTTTGTTTTGCTATGCGTATATTATACTTGAAACACGATTTCTGGGCAACCGTCTAAATCGCCAGACACTTCGATGCGGCGTATTTCACGGTCTCCAATTTTCATTCCAATTTCAATGAATGGACCGCCACTAGGATCAACAAATCCTAAATCAGACATGTCCATTTTATTCTGGCCTTCGCGACCTTCAAACCGCCAATACTTTAAATCACCTTGAATTGTATAGGTGTCTTCAGTAAGTTTAACAAAACTATATTTGTCGCCGTGACGATTTTTCATACTGTTTCCATTTCTTTTTCAGACTGCTTAATTGATGTATTTTCAAATGTTTTTTGAATTTTACGAGGAATGCCAGTAAACCTTGAAATCTCACCAGTTGATGAAATTTTTAAACTACCTGCTACTACCCAAATTTTTATACCCTGGGCATCTACTCCTGCTAATTTTCGTACTACTCCATTAATCAATCCTGTAGCAGTATCCTTGCCACGATTCCAAAAATATGTAGTACTTTTGTTTGTCCAAATTTGTTCATCACCACTTTGGGCGATGCACCATAGTTTAATGTTTGTAAGTGTGTGTTCTGCTGACATCAAAGTCTCCTTATGTGTTTATTATATATGGTTTTGCCACAATTGTCAACCAGTGATTTTACCAAATGTAAATAACATACTATGGATATGCTAGATGTTTTATACACCCCGTTGGACATTCCACTTTGTCCAGAAATCGATATTGATAAATTATATCATTGGATTTATCAAACTTATCCTCAAAATGATTTATTAAGACTCACTTCAAAATATTGGATAGGCCATGATAGAATGGACAATTATCCGTGGGATTCAACTTTTTGTAAACACAATTATCAATGGTTAAATCAGTTTGATATATTATTTCCAGAAATTAAAGAGTATCTACATAGTGGATTTGGATTAGAAGATCATGAATTTTCTGTAATGGGCATGATTCCTGCAAGGCAGCAATCAACTGGTTTTGGTTTTTGGCATACTGATCCAGATTATCTGGGACTAAGATTTTATTTTTGTTTTGACGATTTAGTAAATAACGGACTTTATCTCAAACGTGTTAAAAATAAAAATTCAGATGAGAGTTACCTTTACAACAATTTTGACAATCACATTGAATTATTAGAAGATGAAATTATTAAAGCAGAAATATATCATCCGAGACAAGCGTTTTATTTAAATAACATGAAAGCAGGCCATGCAGTTTATAATAGTAATCCGGGAAGACGATGTGCAGTTATCATAGGCACTAACTATTCTCCACACAACGATAAAACAGGAAAATTTAATTATCTTAGAGAACGGTATAATAAATTAATTATAGATTCTGCATTAAAATTTAAAGAATCTATTTTTTATATGGAAAAAAATAAATGATTAAAGATTTTTATTATCAAAATTATCATGCATTTATATGTGACATGAGTCATTATGATGAACTTATCGAAATTGGCAAAAGTCGGCCTGATGTACATGGTTCATTAAAAACTGTAGCATGGTATGATATTTTTAACTTGAAATTAAAACACATTATACAATCAACTAGTGACAAACTTTTTGTAGTTGCTGTTAAAAATACATCAACAAATCAAATAATGTCTTATATGATTACAGCCATTCCTTATGAGGAAAGTTGTTTTATGTTCTTTATCTTTGGAGAAACTCGAAGAACTGATTCAATATTTACACTTGATACTAGTTTGTATGGCGTTTGGAAATTAAGTTTGTTAAACGGATATGCTAAAGGAATATTTGATGCTTTTTTTAGTATAAGAGCAAATGGATATCGAACATTGGTTCGAAATTTAAAAAAATGTGATTTTCTTGATTCTAACGGAATAACTTACAATTGGCAATTGAATGATATATTAATGCCTGACCAATCCTCAAAAAATGCAATTCAAAAACTTCTAGTATTTGACAATCCTAACATGATTAAACGAGAACATCCTATTGCAATTTGTCATGCTTCTCTCAAACCAGAATTTAGAATAAAATATTTTTCTAATTATTTTGAAGAAAAAATAGAATTAGTTGCAAACGATTCAATTCAAAGTTAATCTGTCTTTAATAATTTCTACAACTTTTTTATTCATTACTACTTCGTAATGATTTAATTCTAGTTCGATTAAATTCATCTGATCTTCAAAATAACGTTGACTTTGAACAGTTACAACTCCGTCGTTTTCTGTATGGATCCAAGGTGAAGTTCCTTTAGTGGTTACAATCTGTGTCCACGGATGTAATACAGATAAACCACTAGTGTTAATCATCGGTTTGCTGTGCGGACCTACATCTCTTATTAATCTGCTAAAAGGAAAAAAGTATTTGGCATAGTCAGCAACTGCAACACCGCCGTACGGAGTACTAATAGTAACTGCACCTAGAATATTTTTAGGAAGCCTATTTGCCAAGTGCAGTGAATATATTCCTCCTAGACTGTGTGCTATAAAGAAAATATTTTTTTGTTGTTTTAAAGTATGTGTGATTGTTTCTAAATTATGAGCAAAACCATCCTCGCTGCTGTATTTTATATTAATTTCTTCTTCTGCATTAATATGCTCTCTAATATAATTAAAACTTTCAGGAGTAGCATTTGCTCCATGTATATAAACAATCTTCATCAGTATTATACAGCCTCGCCGCTTGTATCCTCTTGATTTGTCATATATTTTTCCAACACATCTCGATACTGTTCTTCACTCAGTCCGTGCCAACCGATACAATTACCAGTGGGTGACCGGCCACATCCGCATGTGCCTTTTTTCATTTGTTCTACGCTTGGAGACATTTTATTCTTCTTTCCAAAAATTGCATCATAATTGTTAGCGAATTGTTCTTGGCTAACACTATACGGCCGTGGCCGAGACCCCTTACTCATCGGCCTTGTCCTCTGTATGCTTTAAAACTAGATTTTTGAGTTTTATTCATTGAAGAACGTTTTACTTTGCCACCTTGGTTAGTACGCTTTACTACCGAAGCACGTGAGTTAGTTCCTGTTGCCATATTTTTTCTCCTTGATTTATTTATTGATCCGCATGGCTACTGCGGCTACTATATCATCTTCATGCGATAAAGATAATGCATACTTATATTCTAACACATTGTTATTGTCAATTACAAGAGGAGCAGAATTAAATGAAAATTTTATTTGTATTTTAGAATAGTCAAACCCTTTGCCCTCTGCTTTGACTATGGCTTCCATACAAGCCCATGTCTTTGCAGCAGCAATTGCAGTATCTCCATCTACATTTAATTTTTCCATTAGACGATTTAAGGTTTTCATATTTTTAAACCTTGAAACTTTTGTTATATCAATGCCTATCATCATTTACTTATTGATAAAAAAAGCACCCGAAGGTGCTTTTTGGTGGACCTGCCAGGCCCTGCACCTGAGTATTGAATCCGTTTCTAGTTGCTTTATACAACAATAACTTTTGACAGAAGAATAAGCGTATTTCTGCCTAATTACAAGGACTTTCACCCGATCTTCTTGCTATGCAAGAATAGTCTTATTCCTCTATATTTAATCAAAAAATTTGGTTAACGATAACACCAGAACGTTCTAGAAACTTAATACCGCTGTTATCTCTATATGCTGTTCTAAAATACACACGTTTGATGCCTGCTTGATAAACTAATTTGGCACAATCTAAACAAGGAGCATGAGTAATAAAGATATCAGCACCTGCTCCGCTGTTATTTGATTTGGCTAATTTAGCGACTGCGTTCGATTCTGCATGCAATACTTCTGGCCTTGTCTTTAATACTTGACCACCATCTTCATGCTGCTCAATGACTTCCTCACAACCGTTATCCCATCCACTAGGCATGCCGTTGTAACCATAACTGATTACAGTATCATCTTTTACAATAACAGCACCGACTTGCAGACGTTTAGCATGACTTAGTTGCGAAAGTCTTTCGGCCCACGCCATGTATAAATCAATAAACTTTTGTTTCATTAATCGCCTACAAATACATTGTCACTGCCTCCAGCAGTTACCGGACTGCAATGGGCTCCGCCCAATGGAGGACATAAATTGTCCGGAGAGGCTGACTCCGGAGTGTCATTTACAACAAGTTTTCCATTAATGTAAACATTGTTGTTGGCGGCAACTAGATTCCCTCCGCCATGACTATTCTGATCGTTGTCGACACTGACCAATAGACTGTTGGCCCAGACATTCGATTGTCCGGAAACAATAGTTGTTGCTCCGCAACTTCTTGAATCAGTATTTCTGTGTATTGCTGGCATAATACTATTTAAGCCAGTGCAATACCAGTTGTACCTTGCATGTACTGATTAGATGCATCTTTCTTACTAGGAATAACAAAAAATACATGCGACTTTTGCAATGTGATAGTTTCTGCATCGCCAAGAAATACCCACGGAATCATACCTAGTCCTTGAGCACCCATGGTAAGGGCAAGTGGTTTGTTTATAGTAACAGTGTCAGCGGTTTCATCTTCGTAACGAGCAATAATTTCATCGCCGTTAATAATTTTAATACTAACTACTGATCCTTGTGTGATTGGTTTCTTTAATAACATTTATAATTCTCCTGATTGTGCTAACTTTAACATTAGCGAATAATGTTCGTATGCTTTTTGTACTGAGGGATACGTTTCTCTCAGTGATTTCTCTTGTTCTTTTTGTGCCATTAATGTTTCAAACATATTATAATGACCTTGACTACGCATGTGATTAAACACTTTTGTTTCAAAACTTGCAATTCGTTCTATTTCGCTTTCTGAAATCTCTACAGTATACAGTGGTTCTGTTTCGAATACCAACGGCTCATTTAGCATTTTATTGTAGTCGTCTTCAAAAGTAAAAAAACGAGTGTCCATTTTGGTATGACGATGTGCTCGCTTATTTGAATCCACTAACCGAATTCTATGATCATTTAAGAATTCTTGAGCATTACCGCTTAGGTTAGACATACTCGTCGGCCATAGGAAAGATCTCAGCAATTACTTTTGCACATGCACGAGCAATTTCCATATGTTCTAATTGAGTTCCGTTGCTTGCACGTAGTTGAATATAATGAATCCAACTGCGAATAGTACCATTCATATACATGCGGCTTACTGTATTGCCTTCTGGAAGAATAGCACGGGCTTGTTCTTTGGCAATTCCATTTTCTATGGCCCAGGCATAATTTTCTTTTACAAGATCAATTACTGCTTTCTGACGGCTGGCCCATTCTGCTTTCAACTTTGCATCATCAGTTTCTACACTGTTCTGGCGGTTCCTAGTATCTTGCAATCTAGCATCACGCAGTACAAAGTCTAGATCCTTAGTAGGGTCAGCGTAACGTTGGCTAAATTCTTGGAATGAAAAACTTCGATGTCGTAAGATTTGTCTAGCAATATCTCTAGTAGTTTCAATTTCTAAACAGGCCGACACCATTTCAAGTGGACTCCAGTGTTGATGTTTAACAAGATACCGAATCAATTTGTCCGCTGTTTCCATGTTAAATTGATTACTGGGATTACTTACTCTTGCACAAAATGCCACAAGGTCTTGGGCATCCATAAGACCTTCATCGTACATATCACGACTAGGTTTGCTTGAGGAAATTAGTTTAACTTTCATTCTTTATCTTTCTTAGGTAGTTGGCAAAGTGCTTCTAGTGTTTTATAATGTTCGTATGCTTTTTGCAGTGCGTCGAAGTGTTCTAGTTTTTCTGGATCAGGTTGTAGAATTGCCAAACGCTTTTCTAAAGTTTCCATAAACCCAGTAAGGCTTTTTCCTTTAACTTTGATGTCTCCGTCAAAGTTAGCATCACCATGTACATCAAGACCGGAAGGATTACTACTGCCTATGCTAATTGTAGGATTAGTTGTATTATGACAAAAATAACTGCCACTAGTCTCATTGAACTGGCTAGTGTTAATAGTGTAACTACCACTAGGAATTGCTGAACTTTGAACACTTGTTAGACTAGTAGGCATAACATCCCAACTAAGATCAATGTCTTCTAGATTAATTTCGTAATCTAGAATTTTATCAGTCTCCATAACCGCCTGCTGTCTCTTCTAAGTATCTTTGCAATTCAGTGAAGCCGCCGACTAGTCGATTATTGATAATAACTTGGGGAACTGATCTTGCTCCGGGAACTGATTCTACTAGTTGTTCTTTAGTCCATGTACCTTGAGTAATATTTCTTTCTTCGTAAACAATACCTTTGCTGGTCAACAATGTTTTGGCTCTATCACAGTAAGGACAGGGATCCTTACTCCATATAATTACGTTCATATTATTTTTCCTTTTTTATATGTTAACAGATTTGTATTATTTGTGTCAACACAATTGGTAGAATTAAAGATCTGGCAGTTCTTCGTAGTCCATTTGATCACTCATTACACCGATGACATAATTAGTTGATTCGTTTTCTTGCAATGCAGTTTGCTTCTTATTGATATTAACATGTTTGTTAAACCAAGGGATAGGACTCGACTTCGGGTGGTCTTCTACATACTTAATGCCGATATCTTTCAATCTAGTAAACGCTGTAAAATCTACAAAGTCTTTTAGAATGTTTGCATTAAGACCAATAACAACACCTTTGCTGAATAGGTATTCGGCCCAGTCTTTTTCTTCTTTGATAACTTCGAGGTACATGGCATATACTTCGGCTTCACATTCTTTTTCAAGGACTACAAAGTCTTCATCGTCTTTAGTTACATTGTTGATTAACCAAGCAGTCCATTCTGCATGCAACAACTCGTCTTGTAAGATAAGGCTAATAATGTTGCCGTTACCAATATAAATTTTATTTTCTACCATTGCAAGACTTGTAGCAAACGATACCATGAAGCGGAATGCTTCTAATGCGTAACTGGCATGCAAGGCCATCCAGATGGCTCGTTTATGTTCTTTAATGGAAATTTTTTCGCCTAGTTCTTTACGGCAATTCAATTGGTGTAGGGCTTCATAGTAACGGCCAATGTTAGCAGCCATTCCTACAATTTCTTTAGTGTCGTGAATTTTGTTAAATTCTTCTTTAGGAACACCATAGACGTTGCGAATGATGTGACTGTAACTCTTTGAGTGAATATTGGTTTCAAAGAAACTCCAGTTGCTAACTAACGCTTCGAGTTCCGGGATCGAAATAACCGGTTGAAAAACTTGGTTAGGTGCCCGTCCTTGAATGCTATCCAAAGCAGTCTGTCGGAGTAGATTGCTAGTAAAAATGTGTTTAACAGCGTCACTTGATTCCTTATGGTCAATTTTGTCTTTGGTTAGACTAATCTCTTCTGGTACCCAAAAGAAACCACGGGCAAGTTCTTCGTACTTGGCAATCTTAGGATACTTTACTTCTTCAAAACGTTGTACAGTTACTGGACCTTCTGGGTCCAAGAACATCTTACGTTTTAGATAGTTTGTTTGTTTTGATAGGTTGTATTGTTCTTTACTCATTTGTGTGTTTCTTTCTATAATCTTGTACTGCGGCCTTGATAGCGTCTTCTGCCAGTATACTACAATGTATTTTAACTGGAGGAAGTGCTAGTTCTTCCGCAAGTTCGCTGTTCTTGATGGCGCCCGCCTGGTCCAGAGTCATGCCTTTAACCATTTCGGTAATTAAACTTGAACTTGCAATAGCACTTCCGCAACCATAAGTTTTAAACCTAGCATCTGTAATAACTCCATCTTTGACTTTAATTTGCAACTTCATTACATCACCGCATGCCGGTGCACCCACCATGCCAGTACCAATTGTTTCGTCTATTTCGAACTTTCCCACGTTGCGTGGATTTTCGTAGTGCTCAACTACTGCCGCTGAATATGCCATTATGTTTTCCTAATACTGTGTTTATAATTTCTTCTGGCAGTTATTTATCATCTAGGTGCACCCGCTACATCTTACACGCTTAATGTTCTACTACCTTGTCTGAATATGCCATATGTTAATTTCCTTATACCGAAAAACTGCTACCACATCCGCAAGTTGTTTCAGCATTGGGATTACTAATACTAAAACTACTTCCCATTAGGTCATCTTTATAATCAATTACAGCATCATTTAGATACTGCATACTCATTGCATCGATTAACAATGTAACATTACCTTTAACAATAGTAAAATCATCTTCGTTTTGATCTTCGTCAAATGTAAAGCCATACTGGAAGCCTGAACATCCGCCACCTTGTACAAAAGTGCGTAGTTTTAATTTAGGATTATTTTCTTCTGCTAGTAAGTCAGCAATCTTAACTGCCGCTGATTCTGTTATTGTTACTTGTTGCATATTATAATTTGCAGGCTTCGCAGTCTTCTTCTTCATATATAATAACATTGTCGGCAGCGTTGATAGCGTGTCCATTAATACTATTAACACCGTTAATGTGTGTAGTAGCAGTCATATCTGCTTTAGCACCTACTTTATTGATTAAACTATAGTATATAGTCTTTAATCCCCATTTGTAAGCCAGCATCAAGTTTTTAGCAATTAAAGTTCCCGGAACTTTTGATCCATTAAAGTGTGCAGGATTGTAGAAAGTATTTGTACTCAAACTTTGATCAATGTAAGCAGCCAATACAGCAGCAGTCTTTAGGTAGTCAACACAATCAGTTTGATCCCACATCAGTTGGTAACGATTCTTTAGACGTTTATACTCTGGCACAACTTGTACAAACGAACCTGCTTTACTTTCTTTAACACTAATAAGTTCCATTGGCATTTCGATACCATTGGTTGAGTTAAGTACAACTGAACTTGACTCAACAGGAGCAACTGCCATTAAGGTAGCATTGCGAATACCATATTGTTTCATACGAGCACGTAGTGGTTCCCAATCCATGCTAGGTGTAAAGTCAGTTAGTTCGTTAACACCTGCATTGCGTCTTTCCCAGGGGAACACGCCTTTACCATAATAAGTTTGTGCAGATTTTGCACATGCTCCACGCTCCTGTGCTAACTCAACTGAAATCTCAGTTAAGTAATATGCTTGATGCTCCATCCAGCGTTTGACTTCAGCAAGTGCATCTGCTTCGCCGTACTTGAGACCTTTGCGAGCATGCCAGTAGGCCAAGTTAGTAATGCCGACACCTAATGGTTCAAAATCAGTATTTGCAAGTTTACTCTGTATGCTTAAGAAGTCTTGGTAACTTAGTAAGTTGCTTAAACTGCGTACCAGTACTCGACAGGCTTTTTTCATTTCTTGCGGATTGCGGAATGCTCCCCAGTTGACTGACCCAAGAGTACAAAGAGCAATTCTTCCTTCTGGATCTTCAATTCTCTGGAAAGGTTTGGTGGGTAAAAGTATCTCTTGGCATAAGTTTGATTGATATATTGGATCCAACGTTGTATCAAACGGCCCTTGATTAATGACATTGTCAATATTGACAAGATATATACGCCCAGTATCAGTGCGTTCTTTAAGGATGCTATTTTTAAAAATTTGATCTGCTGATAATGTTTTCTTTTTAACGTTCTTATCTTGTTCATATTGTAGATACAACTTTTCAAATTCTGAAGTACTTCTGTAATAGGCTTCGTACAAATCTGGAACTTCATTAGGATCAAACAATGTAATCATTTCGCCGTTTTTATAACGACGCCAGAACATGGCATTGACTACTACGCTGTAATCCATCTGACGTACACGATTCTCTTCAGTACCTTGGTTGTTCTTTAGAATAATAAGATCTTCGAACTGTGCATGCCAGATGGGAAAAGTTACTGTGCAACTAGCGTTACGAATCCCGCCTTGTGAACATGAACGTAGATCAGCAAACCATTTTTTCAAGAAGGGTATCATACCCGTATGTTTGATTTCACCGTTGCGAATTGGAGCACCTAAGGGACGAATTCTGCCAATTTCCAGGCCAATTCCGGCTCGTTTTGATGCATATTTGGCCATCATTTCGCCACTTGCAAAGATACTGTCTAATGTGTCATCTGAACTGATCAGTACACATGAACTGAACTGTTTGGTAGTAGTTCCGAGTCCCGCAAGCACAGGAGTTGCTAGAGTAAAATGTCCATTACTACCACACTCGTAGTATTCCTTAACCCATTTTAACCGAGTTTCTTTAGGTTCATTATGAAATGCTGTTGCAGCGGCTACAGCATATCGAACTTGAGGAGTTTCGTAAATCTTACCTGTAGCACGATTTTGTACCAAATACTTTTCTGATAACTGTGCAATGGCTGCAAAAGTGTATTGTTCATCTTTTGAATGGTCTAAGAATAGATCAATAATGTTCCATTCTTCTTCCGTATACCATTCCAGCAGTTCTTTGGTATACATGCCTGCGTTAACATTTGTGTTTACAATATCATACAGTTTAGGAGGATTATATTTTCCGTATACTTGTTTTCTTAGCATGGACACTTTTTGGCGGCCTGCTACATATTGATAATTTGTATGATTAATTTCCGGGTTTGCACTCTCGTCAATTAGATCAACCATTGCTCTTAACAATAGTCCATCGATTGTTTCTGTTGACATACCGTCGTGGAATTCTAATTGTGCTTTGATTTCGATCATGGAAGGACTGACTCCGTCAATCCCCTCACAATCGAAAGCAACTTGTCTCTGTATTTTAGAGATATCTAGTGGGACTCGTTGACCACTACGCTTAACGACTGTTATCATTTATTCACCTATTTTTGTTATTCTGAAAAGTTTTGGATAGACTGGTATTTACCTAGGTCTCTTAACTTGAATTAGATTTTCAAGTCTAATTGAATCTGGTAGTTCTTGCATATCAATTGACAAATTATCATTGTAGTTAATAACAATTTTGTCATCAATTACAACTAAATTGTACACACGATTTTTTGCATCATCAGCATATGTTTTTATCTCAATTAGTGTGTCTTTAAACTTGTCAGATAACTTCAAAGTCCATGCCATCATTAGACTTTTTGTAAAATCGTCGTAATAATTTTCAACAATAATTTCCCACGGAGTAGGCCATGCATATTGATTGTAGGGATCTACATTTTTGTTGTAGGGAACAAATGGAGCATTGCGCCAAAACTCGATAACTTTTTCAAATGGGTCATTTGATAGTTCGAGTTCTTTTCTAAATTGACTCCACGCCGATATTCTTGAATCTGGGTCTAGGTCAAACATTAATTACTTATAATATGATACGTTGTAAACTATAGTGCCGGTTCCTGCACTAACTGGATTATCATATTGTACAGCCAATGTGTCATAACTTCCTAGACTTTCGGTATCCACAAGTTCGGCAAAAAACGCTGTATCTCCGTCATTTAATCCAGCAACATTATATGAGTCTCTTAACGATGCAGCGGTTTGGCCGCCTACTACGCTAATAGTTCCTTTTCTATAAACTGAATCTTTTTCTAAAGTATAATCAATTGTAATACTAGTAACAGTATTGGCCAAAGGTATACGGATTAAAGTTTCCGTAACAGTTGATTCAACAATTGTTTTTCTATCCACAATGCTCAATTCTACTTTTAAAGTACCTTCAACAGCAGGTTTTTGTGCAACTGTTGCTGCTACTCCGCTTTGAGCATTCCATAGTCTTTCAAAATTGTCATTGATTGTGCTGTTGCCGTGGCTTAATAGAGAAATAATAGAAGTAATTGGATTTTCATCGCCGCTGCCATCATTTCCAACATTGTGATACAAATTGCCTTCTAGAACTATTTGATTATTCGTGCCAGTATTAGGTCCTGCATAAACTGCCTGCTTTTCAATGTTAGAAAATTTGTTATATTTGATATTAACATTTCTAGGACCAAATTGATTAGGACTTGATCCAGTAACATTAGATGCTAATGTTATACCTTGATACAGATCGTTAAACTTGCTGTTTGATATTTCAATGTCTGTCATATCGTTGTTAGCAATAGCAGGATAACACACTCTGTAAAATTCTAAATCTGTTAATTTAAGGTTTCTGGTTAAATTACCTGTTCCTCTTAATGAAATGGCAGAATATGAAGAAGTAGATGCAAACACATCAGGATTGTATTCGCCTGCAAACTTTACTTTAGAAATACTACTGTTGGCAACTGAATCTAATACCAATAGTGGCGTACAGGTAGCGGTGTTAGTTGCAGTGCCGTAAGATAGAGTCATTCCTGACATAGAAATATTAATTGGTTGATCGATTATATCAAGTCCAGTATTTCCGTCAATATCAGAAGTTTCAAAAATAGTAGTGTTAGGACCGATTGCAATTAACACAGTTTTGTCAATGCCATCACCTACTATTGTAGTATTAGGAGGAAGATAAACCGTGCCAGTAAAATAGTATTCTCCTGCAGGAATTCTAACAGGTAGGCGGCTGCTTGTTTGATCTCGATTTGCTACATTGTTAAACGTTTCAGTTATTGCTCTTTGAATTGCTTGCGTACTGTCTGTTTGATCTGCTGCACCAAAATTTAATACTGTTACATTGTCGTCAAGAACTTCTTGTAGTGTTCTTACAACAGGGCTGTTTGAATCTGGACCTGTATGAATGCTAACGCTAGGAAAATGGCCTTTGTAAGTATAATTGGTAGCGGACGTAAAATTCTCAGTGCTCAGCAACTCAAACATACGAGACTCTGTCAATACTTCAGTATTCCCTACTGCAGGAGCGCCTTCTGCTACTGATCCATTTCCAATGAATAAACGTTGTTGATCGATTGCCCAACCAATTTCGCCGCTGGCAAGTTGTGGTAACCCTTCTTGAGTTGCTAAACCTCTGCGATGTTGTATTCGAGATATTTGTATTACTGCCATGAAAATATTCCTGTTATGGAATATTTATCAGTTTATTTGTGATAGTTCACGTAGTAATCTTCTACTTTAGAAAGCCACATATCTTGATATTTGTTAAAGTCTTCGGGCTTTAAGTCAAACTGTTGATATATTTCTCCGCCTACCTGCAATGAATCGTTACCTCGACTACACATAAAGATGTGTCCTTCTTTCATGTCAGTACCATAAACTTCGTTATGTGCCATAATGTATGCAGTTAATTGTAAGTAGTAATCTTCTACCCATTCTGCTTTCTTAGGTTTGTTAGTTTGCTTATGATCGGCAATACAAGGACGACCTTCAAATACTCCTACTAAGTCAGTAGTGCCTGAATACAGCCCCGGGTAGTACAGACTTTGTTCCATTGCCCATACTTCATCCATTTTGCTCAAACCGTTTATAATGATTTGATCAGCCATTGCATTGGCTTTGATATGTACAGGATTGTTACCAGGTTGACGTTGCTCACCGATTAGGAAACGTTCTAAGTTGGCATGCATTGCAGTACCTACGCCTGCTGCTTCTGTAGTAATGCGTTGGGCATTTTCTACCCCAACCCGTTTCTTCCATTCATTTAAATGTGTCATGTCCTTTGTTGCCGAAAGGATAGTAGTGACACTAGGAAGACTCTCGCCGTCCGGAGTTTTGTATACTCGCTTACGAGTTACAGGATCGTTTACCTGAATACAGTTTTTATATTGGATGTGCTCAACAAAAGGAGGTGGTGTAAAATTGGACATATTAATTATTATAACAAGAATTTATATTCCTGTCAAGTAATTATGTCATTGTGATAAATTTTGTTGAAAATCTTGAGCGTTGCTGCTGGCCATTTGATCAACGCCAGGGCCTTCTGGTTGATCTATTTTTTCTTGCTCTTCTGAATCAACTTTGTCAGTTGCTACTACTATACCATCTTCGCTGTAATTTTGAATAATTGCCTGTATGCTAGGAGTAGATTGATACAGTCGATCAAACGCATTGTAATCAATTGCACCATATCCCATGTTTTTCATCATATTTGATAGGCCGTCGTATGAAAACTCTAACGGGCTACCTTTTTTATTGGCACGTCCCATTAGATTTCTTAATACCATTTCAAGATCGCTGGCAAAGCGATCTTCTACTTCGAACAATCTCATCTAGATAGTTTTGTTAATAATGAATGTGCTTCACTTAATTTGCGAGCAAATAATTCACGACTTTCTCTACGCATACGGCCTGCACCTTCAGCGCCTCCAGCAGCAGCATCGCTAGCACTAAACTCGTCGCCGCCTAGATCCATTTCAGTATCTGTTGGGCCTGGAATTTCTTCTCCGCCTGCATCCATGCCGTCCATACCAGCATCCATACCGTTGCTGCCCATCATATCCATATCAGGTTGCTCGCCTGCTAATACTGCAACAGCATTGCTAATATCTTCACGAGATTGTGTCAATGTGTTTAATGCTGTTTCTAACGCTGGTGCAACAATTGATTTAAACTGTTCCGCTTGCTCAGCACCAAAGTTTGCACGAATAGTATCTGCAAGTTCAATCATGCTCTTTGTTTGGTATTGTCCAACACGAGTCATCCATGTTGTAAAGTCATTGACCATGTCACCACTTGCGGTAATAGTTTTGGCTTTGGCTTCTTCATTTTCACGAATGTATTGATAGTTTTCTTTAACTTTCTTTCTGGCTTTCTTAACATCTCTGTCTTCGCCACCATCTGTAAATGTGCTAGACTTGCGAGTGTATTGTGTACCTGTAGAAGTTTTCTTTTGGTCAAACTTACCGGTGCCTTTGTCTTTAACTGCCGATTTAGCAGCCTTAGTCATATCGTCCCAACCTTCTTCGACTTGCATGCTTTTACAATCTTTAATCATTTCTTTTAATTTAGATTGGTCACAGTCTGGGTGCATCTTGCAAATTTCTGCTGTGGTTTTTCCATCTTTGCACATTTTAGCAATGTGCGTTTTAGACGGCATACTTTCTGTGCCTTCTTCAACGGCTTCGTCTTTTTTAGCGAAAGGATTTTTTTTCTTGTCTTTAATTGCCTTTTTCATGGGCTCTTTTTTATTGCCATCTTTGTCAACATCAAGGAAGTCTGGTTTGGCTTTTTTACCTTCACCTAGCATCTCTTTAATACGGGTGTTTAGCAAGTTGACAAGATGCTTATCTTTCTGATAAGATTCATTTGCTAAAAGATCATTAAAGTTAGAACCTGTTTCTACTTGACTAATTTTAGTTCTTAGTAGATTACGATAGTTTTCTAACTGTGTTCTGTCGTACTTTTCAAAATTGACTTTTACGCCAAATTTCTTGTACATGTTTTCGTTTAACTGTCTAGCAGTTACTGGTGTTGTAAATTCGTTTGTCTTCATGGCTTTTCCAAAAAAGTTATTATTCTTTATTTATGCTATTCAATATAATTTTAAAAATGAACGATTGATATCATCTTTGATGTATTTTGCTTTAATAATAGCAGTATCCATCTGTGTTTTGTAGTATATGAATTGATCAATATTATTTTTCTTTAGAGAATTTTTTTTAAATAGTTCTCTATCAAAAATTTTATATCCATATGCGTTATCCAAAGCAATTAGTTTGTTATCAAGTATCTTACCTAATGCAAGATTGTTTGCAATTACTGCGGCTGTTTGTGGAAGGTTTAAGTTTTCTACATATATTCTGTCATTTATATCTTTTACTGAATAGAAGCCTGTGTTTTCTTTTTTAACAATGTAATTGTCAAATCTAATAGATCCGTCAGATAATCTTGAAGGAACAATATAGCCGCTGTTTTTGAGATTCTTTATTACATCTCTGGCTACTGTTTCTACTTGGGAGAAAATGTCTTTTTTAGGTTTTTTCATTTTTTTTAAATAAAAATTGGTTATCATTACTTATTTCTAATAATCCTTTACGGATTAAATTACGAGCAACAATCTCATCTCTTTCAACAAGACCTGCAATTTTTATTTGACCTCTTCTACATGATAAGAACTCTTGTTCTTCATTGGTAAGAGGTATAGCAATACCTACTAGATCTACTATTTTCATCTCTGTTGTAGATCTCTAGGGTTTAATTTAACTTTAGGAACACCTAGCCCTGTTTTGCTAGTGTCTAATTCTATTTCATTGGGTGTTACACGATTGACTTTTACCTGCCCTAACGAAGGTAGATCAATGCTTTGACCTTGGATATTTCTTGCAGCCGCCTGTTTATCAATAGGTGCTTGTCCTATGTCACTACTGCCTAAGGAATCAGTGTTATTTTGTTGTAGTTGATTAGCAGTTTGATCTAATCCTAACGCACTGGCCATTTTTGCACCTAAGGAAAGATTGGGATTGTCTAAATCAATGCTACCTTGGGAAGCACCTTTAACCACACCTTTGCCAAATTGTTTGGCCACTTGTGTTGCTGCACCTGCTGCTTTGCCAACACCTCTAGCAAGGCCACCTGCAATTGCGCCTACTGGTCCGAATTCTCTAATAAATTCTTTTGCTCTCATATCACGGCATCTTCATTAAAATTACTACAATAGTAGATATGACACCTGTAATAACAGTGCCTGCTGTTCCTATCAACATCTTTGTCATACTTGTTTGACTTTTTATTATAGCATCTGCAAGGTTTCCAACTTTCTTTTCGATTGAATATAATCTAGTTTCTAATTGTTCGTAACGAAGAGCACATAATTCAACGTGAGTTTCCAGGTTGTGTTTTTCAATTGAAGTAGTTGCCATTTTTATGTTCCTGAAATTATTTTTAATTTGGTATTAATTAACTTTTTGTCTGTTAATTCAAATACCGGTCTATGTGTATTTATAGTTTCTGTTAAATTTACAATTATAGGAACCTGATCCAAATCGTTAATTAACAGTGCTAAGTTCCCATATTCATTGGCAAACACTCCTGACCTATCTGTATAAAATCTCCACGACCATGTTTGATGCTGACCTTTATATTCAGTTCCAAATTCCAGTCCATTAATATCTATAATTTCTACTTTGGGATTATCATCATACGTTATAATGCTTCGCATACCAATGCATTGATTGAGAGTGATCCAATTTTTGTATTGATTGTGTTCTTGTTCTGTGCCTTGAGTAGGACGGCGTACATTTGTGTTAGTAATGTCTACTAATGTTTTAAGTTCTATAACTTCCATTATCTACCTAGTTTATATTACAGATATTTATCGCCAAAAGAAAAGGAGTATAAAAATACTCCTTGTTCTAGTTACTTAATGTAAAATTAAGATACGTTAGCAGCCAACATGCCAGGTACAGCAACTGTAGTTGTTACGCCTGTAGCAGCATCTAAAACTGCTTTAACACGTTCAGCAACTGTAGGTGTTTCGTCTGTGTCGTATGAAGGACCAGTAGGTTGTGCAGTAGCACCGTCAACCATTACTACAAAGCCACCGTCAGCACGTGTGCCAATGTAACTAACTGAGGCAATAGTTTGGATAGCACGGATAGACTTACTGAAGTTACCTTCTGTAATGGCGACGCCAGCGCCGCCTGTGTCAGCAGTACCAACGTTAGCACCAGTGATTTTTAAAAATGTTTGTTGATAACCACTAAACAACGATTCGGCTACTACGCCGCCATGTACTCTTGAAATTCCAGCCATTTTAATTCTCCTTAGATTTTTATGGCAATCACCGCTCCGGTGAATGTAATATTATTTAGTCACTTTGGAAAAAATGTGCTGATATGGCCGATTAATCGTCGTCTTTAAGATCGCCGTCGATTACTTTAAGGTGTTTAGCAGTATCTTTGGCATCACGGAATTTACGGACACCTCTTACAAATTTAGCAGAATCATTTGCTTTAATACTGTTTATTAGTCTACGTTCTAATTCATACGCTTCTTCTGGTTCAAAGTTTTCTTTGATTAGATTTATTAGATTAATTGCACTATCGATAACATGGACAGCACGACTTTCGACTACTGCTTCTGTATCTTTCTTAGCAGCAACATCGTTTAATTCTTCTAGTAAACTACGGGTATGACGTTTCACAGATAAATCCTTTTTTGTATTTATAGTACAACTAGTATAACAACCCTTTTTGGTAAATGCAACAATTGCCTTTTATCATGGTTTCTACTGATGTAGAGACTAAATACTCAGTAGAAATACTAATAACATACACCAAAGGAAAAACACAAAATGTTTAAAAAACTAAAAGAACTCTTAAAAAGAGTTTTCGCCCAGCAGTCACACCAGACTCGCCTGGAGCAATACATCATTAGCAAAAACCCAACTAGCCCTGCAGAAATCGAGCACTGGGTACGCACATTTGATCGTTCAAACGGAGGCTCACGTTATGGCTACTAAAATTAAAAACTCATTAAGAACATTTGGTCGTGCATTTTTTAATGCAATGATTGCAAGTGGTGAACAACGTGCTGCATACGTATTGCGCAATCGTTCTAGCTGGTATGTATAATTTATTAAAACATCTGGTTGTAGTAGTCTGTAAAAAAGATTACAATAATGAAATTATGCGTTGGGCTAAATCTGAATATAAAAAAGATTGGGAACACGCATATTATATGTTAATACAGGGCAAGCAGCCTTATTCAGGAGTTTAAAATGTTACAAGCAATCTGCGATTTTTTTGAATGTATCGGGCGTGCTAGGGCTGCCCGTTTATTGGCAATGCATGGCCATTATGACTTGGCAAAACAAGTCATGCTCCAGCAAGAGCCTGAATTTGATGTGCATCCATAATGTGGCCTGTATCTGACAAAGAATAGCAAGCATGGGTTAACCAACCTAGCAAATAACCGACTAAATAAAATCACATTATAGTTGCTTTTGTTTAGCAAAGCATATATAATAGTAACATGCTAAAAAAGAAGTAAGCATGTTAAACACAGTCATACACACAAGGAGAAAAACATGACAAAACAATTTACACAACAATTTCAAGAAGCCGCAGATAAAATGAAGCAGTTTGTTCCAGAAGTTAAATTCAATAAGAATGGTTACGAAATTCGTACACAAATGCTAGAAATGGCTCAAAATCAAGCGTGGCAAGATTATCATGCCAAGTTTGCAGGATGGGAACAATCTGTAGAGCAAGATGAAAAGACTGGCCAAGTTATATCGAAAGTTACGATGCCAGTAGTACCCGGAGTCGATAAAGTGCTAGAAGCGGCAGAGAAGTTTTATGCATTTGTAAATCAAAATACGGCTAAAAAATAAAATTATATTAGGCATAGCCGAATTATATTATCAAAAAGCATCCTTCGGGGTGCTTTTTTTATTGTCTAATCAATTTAATTAACTGCCAACCTAAATCAAACTCCCACCACTGTTTACCAAATTGAGGATCGCTTGCACAATTATGATGGTTATTGTGCCACCCTTCTCCTGCAACTAGATATCCTGTAATAATATTGTTTGTGCTTCTGTTGCCTGTTTCGTAGTTTTTATAACCTAGTGAATGATTTACAGTGTTAATAAAACTTCCTGCATGCCACACTAATAATGTAGGAACAAAATATGCATAGATAATTGCAAACGGATCTATCAAACAAACAATCACAATATAAATTAAATTTACTAACCAATAGTAATGATGCATCCGCATGTGAAATTTAGAGCGCAATAGATCAGGAATATATCGAATGTTAGGTATTTCAAACATGCTCATAAATTGCACCCTAAAAAATCCTTTGAACCACAGGCTATGCGGATCTTTTTCAACATCGGTAAATTTATGATGTTCTCGATGAATTGCTACCCATCCTATGCTAGAACCATTGCCTCCTATTGAACCTACTATTGTTCCGAAGTATTCAAACCATTTAGGTGCTTTAAAAGATCTATGAGTCAACAATCTGTGATAAGTGACTGTGCCGCCAATAGTTGCAAAAAAGAAATATAATCCTATGGTCATGGCCCATTGCAAAAACGTTCCAAAATACAATAGTATAAAAAATGATATATGGGCAAGTATTTGAAATACTATTAAAGAGTTTCTAGTCAATGTGAACATCTGTATATTTACGAATAGGAATTAGTGCCAGTTACTTTATCTGGCGCTGACTTTTTTATGGCTCAGCAGTGTAATTACGCCGGCAGTTTACGTTTGCTAGACGGACGCCTGCCCGGTGGGCTAACCGTTACGACAACGGCCCTAAGGTTAGGTTTCTTAGTCAATATTCGGAGGGTATGCAATTCCTACTAGACCACATCCGAATTTTGCCAATTCTTCTATAATATCCTTAATTAGTTGCACCACGATGTTTTTGCTTCGCCGTAGTACTCACGGGCATACCCGTTGGCAATTAACATTTGTCTTAGGCTCTTACCATCTAAGAAGATGTCACCTAGTACACGGCCACCATACTTGTCCCATCCAATGAGAAACATTTGATGTTGTTTAGATGCTTTGATCTGTGCTTTAGTAAAAGCAGATGCTGCTTCGCCGGCTGCTCTTTCTTTGTCGCATTGTCCTCTCCAACTTTTTTCTGGAGTATCAACGCCGTACACTCGAATGCTAAGTTCAGGTTTTAGCGGAGCAGGCAACCAGTCTGCACGGAATGCAACAGTGTCACCGTCAATAATGCGAGTAAGAACTACATCATACATGACTCCGTTTTCTTCTTTGGCAGCAAATGCCGAGGTAGCCATGACAACTGCTAAAATTAATGTTAAAATTTTTTTCATAACTTATTTATTAAACTTAATATATTTGATCTTGCCCTACATATTTCTAACAAAATAATAGTCACCGTCAGGCCCATTGTTGCAAAATATGCCCTTGCAATCAAATCCAATACTAGACATATAATCAATTACTATATCACTCAACGGTGCCCCTGTATTGTATTCTACTACTTGCAATTCTAATATTACATGGTTAGTGGTTGCTAAAACACCAACTGCACCTTTTAGTACGTCTAGTTCTGCGCCTTGTACATCCATTTTGATTAGATCGGGCCTGGACAGTTTCTTTAGGTTTACCACGGCGTTATAGTCCATAGACATAGTCAAGTCATTAGTGTTTGGCTCGTATGTATGAATGTAGTTTGTACTATTAGGATTTAGATTTGGCATTTATGGAGCCCAAGGTCTGCCGACTTTAAGTCCGCCAGTGTTTGCGTTGTCTACTACTAGACTTGTTACATTGGTGTTTGTTGCGTATTGCGTAGGCAGTTGTGTAATGTCAGGAGTTATATCTACATAACGTCCTGGCTCTATTAAATTTTGTGCTGCCTTATCGGCGGCTGCTAGAGTAAGTTTGGCAAGTTGCCTATCTAATTTATATGTGGCCGTTGAAATTCCATTTGCTGCCATGATTAAAATCCTTGTTGATTTGGGTATGCGCTAGGATCTTTTAAACGAATATCATGAGGGTGTTTTGGTCCATTCATTCCGCCACCTGCATCGGTAGTAACCGATTCTATTCCTGCTACTATTTCAGTAGGACTGTTAGCATAAGTACCTTCATGTTCTGTCGACAACAGGTCAAATATCTGTTTAAATCGGCGAGGACCGTCGTCTAACACCTGGCCGGTTACTTGTGTAACTGCTACGGCAACTTGTGGTTCGTGCTGTGCAACGTCAGGTTGCACCTGTTGTTTATTGTCTATTACATCTATTAGACACAATAGTTCACGTATAATATCAGTTGCTCTCATTTTAGGCCCGCCAATGAACGAATCATACCTAAATCTAATGCTTCTTCTTTAGGTGCAGGTAGTGCCGGTTGTTCTGTGCTGCCTACTATGCCTTCATATTGGTCCATAGTCAATGTTTCGCCTGTTTGGCTCATTGCAATGATCTTTTCAGTAACTGAATGTAAGTCCATGTCTGTTTTAGCATCTTCTCTAGCATACTCAAGTAACCGAATAAACAAAGGAACATCCAATCTGACTACGTCCTTGGGATTATCTGACTCTGTTAAACGATTTACTTTGCGTTCTAGTTGTGCCATTAGAGAATCTTCAAAAGATGTGCTTTCCTTTACTGGCTTTTTGTTAGGTGTTAGGCTACGGATAAAGTTCATTTGTTTCATTTGTTATTTACACTCCTAAATTGGCAACTTCTAAAGTTTCAATTTTTGCTGCCCAACGAATATTACCACTGTGGCCGCCTGCAGGCAATGCTCGAATAAACATACATCCAATTGTAGCATCTAAATCTAATAATATGCTGTGTGTAGCAGTTGTTAAAGGAATTACAGTAGGATTAACAATATAGTTAGTAGTTGTAGATCCTATATCTCTGCGAACAGCACCTTCAATTGTCCAAATGTCAATATTTGTGGTGTTGGTGATGTCTTTGGCAACAACGGTACCTTTAAAATGTACCACTGAATTGTTGGTCATTGCTATTTGATTTGTAGCATCTAATACACCGCTGGCATTTGTAGTCAATATACCTTGATCTGCATCTGAAGTTAATGCACTTAACAAATACAATCCGCTTTGTATTAATCCACTTGAATTACCGGCTCCGCCTGTTGCATAACCTGGAGTAATAACAGAACCAATAACTCCGCGAGTGTTACCGTTAGCGCCACCTAATACAACTGCATAATCTGCATCGTTGGTATTATTGTTACCGCCTATAACAATAGAGTGTAGTCCACTTGCTTGATTAAAACTGCCGCCGCTTATAATACCGTAGTTACCAGACGCTACATCGGCATCTAGACCTCTAATACGTTGCCAATCAACAGCGTTGGCACCACGTTGGTTGCCGCCGTCATCGTTAGCAGTTGCTCCATTGCCTAACGGTTTAATCACAGCATCGATATTTGTCTGGGTTCCTACTACGGCTAAACTAATAATAGCAGTTTGGCTAGAATCAACTATGATCTTATCTTCAGTCCAATATTGCAGGCCTTCACGAACGCTAATAATGCCATCACCATCTACGCTGATACCAGCGCCGATGATAACACCGCCTAGTGTTGCAGTAGTGGCAGTGCTCAATGGCTCTGCTTCAAT
>Ga0208768_1000309_pt1 | contig 34552 bp, 38 predicted proteins | sample AntAceMetag02UK1_FD_184760 | JGI IMG/M metagenome (GOLD analysis project Ga0208768, IMG submission 184760) | Saline lake microbial communities from Ace Lake, Antarctica - Antarctic Ace Lake Metagenome 02UK1 (SPAdes) (version 2) | ecosystem: Environmental > Aquatic > Non-marine Saline and...
CTGATGTTTTCTGCGCTTCCCGCATTCGCGCAATTTCCAACCCTTCCTCAACCTCTCAAGTGGGTGCTCTCCGCACATTCTCAGGCCATTGAGCGCTCTGTTAGACCCCTCATTGAAGCGAAATCTTTTGCCATGATGTCACCGCCACCATCGCAATACACCGACGGGTTTTTTGCCCCCGATGGTTTCCACCCCAGCGTCAGCGGCTATAGGGACTGGGCCAGATTTGCTTTGGAGGATGCCGTCGAGCGCGGCGCGCTCGAGCATCTTGACCGGCGATAGACTGGAATTTCCCTACAGCAAATACCCCTGGTTGGAGTGTGAACCATGGCCACCGTCGTGATCGAGGTGATGCCCAAGAAGGAACTGTTGGACCCCGCGGGCAAAGCTGTTTTGGGCGCATTTCGTCGCCAAGGCGTGACCGGGTTCAATGAAGTCCGTATTGGCAAGCGCTTTGAACTCCACGTTGAGGGAGAGGTCACGAAGGATCACCTTGACCAGGCGCAGGCGTTGGCTCAAGACCTTCTCTCCAATGGGGTTATCGAGGATGTGCTCGACATTCGGGTGGAGGACTCCCCGGCATGAAAGTTGGGGTCGTCACTTTTCCTGGATCACTCGATGACCGCGATGCCCTCCGCGCAATCCGCCTTGCTGGTGCCGAGCCGGTAGCGCTCTGGCACGGAGAACACGATCTGCAGGGCGTTGATGCCCTAGTTCTGCCGGGTGGCTTTAGCTATGGCGATTACCTGCGTTGCGGCGCCATTGCAGCTCACTCCCCGATCATGGTGGAGGTTATTGACGCAGCCCATAAGGGAATGCCAGTGCTGGGCATTTGCAACGGTTTCCAAATGTTGGTCGAAACAGGCCTGTTGCCCGGTGGTCTCATCCGCAACGACCACGGAGCCTTTATCTGCCGCGACCAAAGGCTCCGCGTAGAAAACGTGGATACCCCCTGGACGCGTGGCTATTCCGAAGGGCAAGAAATCACCATGCCTCTCAAAAATGGAGAGGGTGGTTTTATTGCGGATGATGAAACCCTGAAGCGTATTGAAGGGGAGAATCTCGTCACCTTCCGGTACTTGGAGGTAAATCCCAATGGGTCCCTGAACGATATTGCCGGGCTTCGCAATGACACGGGACGTGTGGTCGGTCTCATGCCCCATCCTGAACACGCTATCGAGGCAGGGTTCGGACCTGACACCGCGGTGGCCATGAAATCCGGTACCGACGGTCTCGCGATGTTTGCGTCGCTCCTCACTCAGGTGGTGTCGGCATGACGAAGACGCCTGCTGCTCTTTATAAACTCGTCGCGGCCGCGGAAATGGTGACCTGGGGTGGGCTGATTCTGGCCATGATTGCGCGCTATGGCTTCGGGTATGACGGGGGTTTGTTCTTTGTCGCGGGGTTGTCGCACGGGATTGTGTTCCTGGCCTATGGGATTACGGCCATCGTCATCGGCATCAACTTGCGGTGGGGTTTTGGCTCCACCACGATGGCCGTCAGCATGGCAATTGTTCCTTTTGCCACGCTGCCCTTTGACCGTTGGCTCCTCAGGCACCACAAACTAGAAGGTGCTTGGCGCACCACCGCCACAATTGATCCTGCCCCCCAGGGCTTTCTGGATCGCCTGTTGCGATTTTGGGTGGGACACCCCGTGTTGTTTTTTGCGCTCATTGTGGTGGGTATCGGAGCCATGATTATTCTGTTGCTGAGCGTGGGGCCACCCACCGAGTGGGGAGATTCTGCATGAACGTCGACAGCGTCTCTCATGCGGAAAGTTCCCCCGAAAAGATACAGCCCTACGCTGCACTGGGACTTAAGGACAACGAGTACGCCCTCATCCGGGACCTTCTAGGACGGCGCCCCACCTCGGGTGAACTCGCGATGTATTCGGTGATGTGGAGTGAACACTGCTCCTACAAATCCTCGAAAGTCCACCTTCGTCAGTTCGGCCAAAAAGTCACCCCCGAGATGACCAAAAACCTCCTCGTCGGCATGGGCGAAAACGCTGGGGTGGTCGATATCGGTGAGGGGTGGGCCGTCACTTTCAAGATTGAAAGCCATAATCACCCCAGCTTCATCGAACCTTTCCAGGGAGCTGCCACTGGTGTTGGTGGCATTGTGCGGGACATTATTTCTATGGGGGCTCGACCGGTCGCCGTGATGGATGCACTGCGTTTTGGTGACCTTAACCACCCCGACACATTGCGCGTTGCCCCCGGCGTGGTGAGCGGCATTAGCTTTTACGCGAATTGCCTCGGTTTGCCCAATATCGGCGGGGAAACCTGGTTCGACCCGATTTATCAACAGAATCCGCTGGTCAACGCTCTGGCGGTTGGCGTTCTGCGCCACGAGGACCTCCACCTTGCCAGCGCAAAAGGAAAGGGCAACAAGGTCGTCCTTTTTGGAGCCAGGACTGGTGGTGATGGTATTGGCGGGGCCTCCATTCTGGCCAGTGAAGCATTTGACGAGGGCGGACCGACCAAGCGCCCCGCGGTTCAAGTGGGGGACCCTTTCGCCGAAAAGGTGCTTATCGAATGTTGTTTAGAGCTTTTCGTAAGCAACGTGGTCGAAGGCATCCAAGACCTGGGCGCTGCGGGAATCAGCTGTGCGACTTCTGAGCTGGCCGCCAACGGTGGTTCTGGCATGGAGATTTCTCTCGACGAGGTGTTGTTGCGCGATGACACACTGACCGCTGAAGAAATCTTGATGTCCGAGAGTCAAGAGCGCATGATGGCCATTGTGGCGCCGGAGAAACTGGAGCGCTTCCTCCAAATTACGGGAAAGTGGGAAGTAGAGGCCAGCGTCCTGGGAAATGTGACTGACACCGGCCGACTGATCATTCATTGGCAGGGCGCAACCATCGTGGATGTCGACCCCGCCACGGTGGCGATTGATTCACCCATGTATGAGCGCCCCTACCATCGGCCCGAGTGGCTTGATGCTCTTCAAGCCCACAACACCGAAAAGCTCTCTCGGTCCGCAGCGGCAGAGGATGTCCGAGCGGACATCCTCCGGGTCTTGGGTTCTGCGACAGTCGCGAATCCCGAGTGGATTACGAACCAATACGACCGATATGTGCTCGGAAACACCGCACTATCTTTCCCCGATGATGGCGGCATGATTCGCGTCGATGAAACCACAGGGCTCGGTATTGCTCTCGCCACCGACGCGAACGCGCGCTTTAGCTATCTTGATCCGTATCGCGGTGCCCAGCTAGCTCTCTCTGAGGCCTATCGGAACGTGGCGGCAACCGGTGCGCAACCCGTCGCTGTGAGTGATTGCCTCAACTTTGGTAGCCCCGAAGACCCCGAAGTGATGTGGCAATTCGTAGAATCGGTCAGCGGCCTCGCGGATGGGTGCCTCGCGCTCGAAATTCCTGTCACGGGCGGAAATGTCAGCCTCTACAACCAAACCGGTTCTACGCCCATTTATCCCACCCCTGTGGTGGCAGTGCTGGGGGTCATCGACACCGTCGATCGTCGTCTGCCCAGTGGCTGGCAAGACGATGGTGAAAACCTTTATCTTCTTGGCTCCACCCACGCGGAGCTCGACGGCTCACTGTGGGCCCAAAGGATCCATAGCCACTTGGGGGGGATGCCACCCCAGCCTGATCTTGCTGCCGAGAAAGCGTTGGCCGGAGTGATGGTGGCGGCCGCTCACGATGGTTTGGTCACCAGTGCCCACGATGTCTCCACCGGGGGGTTGGCAGTAACCCTGGTTGAAGGCGTGCTGCGCCGAGGTGTGGGCGCCCGGGTGTGGCTGGGCGATGTGATGGACCAGAGCGGTTTGGACATCACACAGGTGTTGTTCTCCGAGAGTGTCGCCCGCATGGTGGTCTCTGTTGCGCGCGAAGACGACGTGAAATTCCAAGGGCTGTGTCGTGGCCGCGGAGTTCCCGTGGCGAGGATAGGCGTCACCGACCTTCCCTCGCTTTCCCTTGACATCGCCGATGTCGCCGCGCTGAGTATTGACGAGCTGTCGGAGATTACGCGTAAGACCCTGCCCGATGTCTTCGGTCCCGTCGTCGGGTATCTGCCGTCCTAGCTCGCGTCGCGGTGCCGAGTCACCCGCACCGACTACGGTGGGTATGCCTATGATCGATCCCTCGCGCTTCCTCGTCCCCTCTTCTGACTACGACACCTGGCTCGCCGTTCGCGCTAAGGGGGTCACTGCAACCGCGGTGTCCAAAGCAGTCACTCCGGCGGGTTTTCGCGAGGTCGCCAACCAGATGAAACGCCCGCGCAGCATCCCCGACAACGACTACATGAGGTTTGGGCGGGAACAAGAAGGATCCCTCATAGAAAAACTGGGAACTCAGTTTGACCTTCAAGGAAACGATTGGCTGATTGCCAAGGATGACGCCGAGTGCCGATGGCAGATGGCCACCCCTGACGGGCTTTCCAGCACGCACGATCTCATCGCAGAGGTCAAGACCACCGGAAAAGACTGGGGTGAGTGGCGCTTCGTCCCGGGCCACTACCAGCGCCAAGTCCAGTGGCAGCTCTATGTGACTGGTGCCGCCTCGTGCGTATTTGGGTGGATGCTCCGGGAGAGCAAAGACGGCCAGATGATTCCCGCCTGGCCCGGACCTAAGTTTGTCATTGTCGAACGCGATGAAGCTCTCATCCTGCGTTTGATTGAGGTCGCTCACGACCTCTACCTGGAACTACCCCTCGCCAGCGGCTAGTTCCTCGTGGTGTTGAATAACTTCAGCAAGAATGAAGCTCAAAAACTTCTCCGCGAAAGCAGGATCCAAATCTGCTTCCTGAGCAAGCGTTTGTAGGCGCCTCAGCTGCGCGGCTTCACGGGAGGGGTCTGAGGGTGGCATCGACAGTTTTGCTTTCAAACGACCCACTTCCTGGGTCGTTTTAAAACGTTCTGCGAGGAGGTGAACCAGAGCAGCATCTATATTGTCAATGCTTTTGCGCAGGTGGACCAGCTCTGGGGGAGTCGAAGACGTCATAGTTCGACCCTATCGAGCAGAAGTGGCCATTGACTAGTCCAGCAGTGCGTGACGGGTCACGATCGCATCGCGCTCCGGTCCCACTCCGATAGCCGAAATACGAGATCCGCTAATGGCTTCAAGAGCCAGAACATAATCTTGGGCGTTCTGGGGCAAGTCTTCAAATTTCCGGACACCGGTTATGTCCTCGCTCCAGCCGGGAAAATATTCATATAGCGGGACGGCGTGGTGAAAATCTGACTGGGACCACGGAATCTCTTCCACCCTTGTCCCCTCCACGTCATAGGCGACGCAGACGGGGATTCTTTTCAAGCCGGTCAGAACATCGAGCTTCGTGAGCACGAAGTCCGTCACGCCATTAATCCGCGCGGAATACCGGGCGATGGGGGCGTCGTACCACCCCGTACGTCGAGGGCGACCCGTGGTGGTCCCGAACTCGTTTCCCTTGGTGCGCAAAAACTCACCGAACTCGTCATCAAGTTCGGTGGGGAAAGGGCCTGACCCCACGCGCGTGGTGTAAGCCTTGACGATGCCAATCACCTTATTCAGACGCCACGGCGCAATACCTGTGCCCGTACTGGCTCCGCCCGATGTGGCGCTAGATGACGTGACAAACGGGTAGGTCCCGTGGTCGACGTCGAGCATGGTCGCTTGTCCCCCCTCACAGAGCACGTTTTTTCCCTCTTCCAAAGCGCGATGAAGCAGGAGCGCAGTGTCTTGCACCATGGGCCGAAGCCGATCCGCATAGGAGAGAAGTTCTTCCACTACGTCATCGACAGCGATGGCGCGGCGATTGTAAATCTTGACCAGCAAGTGATTCTTGAGGTCAAGAGCACCCTCGACTTTTTGACGAAGGATGCCTTCGTCAAAAAGATCTTGCACGCGAATGCCAACTCGGTTGATTTTGTCAGCATAGGCGGGACCAATTCCTCGACCTGTGGTGCCAATTTTGCTTTTCCCCAGGAATCGTTCTGTCACTCGGTCAATCGTGCGGTGGTAGGCGGTGATGATGTGGGCGTGTGAGCTAACGACCAGGCGGGACACGTCGATGCCGCGGGCAGAAAGCCCATCCAGTTCCTCCATCAAGACTTCGGGGTCAATCACCACGCCGTTTGAAATGACCGGCGTCACTCCCGCGGTCAGAATCCCCGACGGGAGGAGGTGAAGAGCATATTTCTCTTCGCCAATCACCACGGTGTGCCCCGCGTTGTTTCCGCCGTTGAACTTCACGACGTAGTGGATTCGGTCTGAGATGAGGTCGGTCGCTTTACCCTTGCCCTCATCGCCCCACTGGGCTCCTACAATCACAACGGCGGGCATCAGAATCCTTTGTTAAGCCGTCCTTACGGACAAAGTCTAGCGAAATCGGGGGACCTGAGGCACTTGGGTAATCCGCTTCACAGTCGTGATGCGTGATGCACCACCCACTGGTGCATCACGATTGCAGCAGCGGCACTGGCATTGAGGGACCTCGTCGACCCGTACTGGGTAATCTCAACGACCAGGTCAGCTGCCTCGAGGGCCTCAGGAGACAGCCCAGGGCCTTCTTGCCCAAAAAGCAGAATGCACTGTCGGGGCAAAACCGTCTCTTCCACCGCCACAGAGCGCTCCACGTTATCAATGGCCACGATTGGCACGTTGCGTTCACGCGCGTAGAGCAGAAGATCATCAACGGTCGGGTGATGAAGCACATGCTGGTAGCGATCGGTCACCATTGCGCCGCGTCTATTCCAGCGACGTCGACCCACAATATGGACGGTGTCGGCGAGAAATGCATTGGCGGTTCGAACGATGGACCCGATATTCAAATCGTGCTGCCAATTCTCAATTGCCACATGGAAACTGTGCCGTTTGGTGTCCAAATCAGCCACGATGGCTTCCATAGTCCAAAACCGATAGTGGTCAGCCACGTTCCGGGAATCCCCTGTAGCCAAGAGTTCTGGGTCAAAGTGGCTCTCGCCCGGCCAGGTCCCCACCCATGGTCCAACTCCGTAAGTGGATCGTTCGGGATGTCCGTTGAAGGTAGTCACCTGCACAGCCTAGGCACCACCGGGTACCCTATGGGAGTGATGCAGGATTCGTGGTCTTCGGCAGGGCCCAATCGCGTCCTGGAAGGCGACAACCTTCCCGTCCTTCGCGCTTTTGCCGATGAGTCTTTCACCCTGTGCTACATGGACCCGCCTTTCAATACAGGCAGAACGCAAACGCGGAGGACAACAACTGCTCGTGGCTCGAGCGAAGGAACACGTGGCGGATTTGGGGGCAAACGCTACGACGTCACGCTGGAGAAGCTGATGAGTTACGACGACTCTTTTAGCGACTATTGGTCCTTCCTCTCGCCACGATTGGAAGAAGCGTGGCGGGTGCTGAAACCGGAGGGGACACTATATGTGCATTTGGATTGGCGCGAAGTGCACTACGCCAAAGTGGCTTTAGACCTAATTTTTGGCAGGGACCACTTTCTCAACGAGATTATCTGGGCGTACGACTATGGCGCAAAGGCAAAAACCCGCTGGCCCACAAAGCACGACACTATTTTGGTCTACGTGAAGGATCCGTCCCGTTACATTTTCAACTCGGACGACATTGACCGCGAGCCTTATATGGCGCCGGGGCTGGTCGGCCCTGAGAAAGCTGCTCGAGGCAAACTTCCCACCGATGTCTGGTGGCACACGATTGTCAGCCCCACCGGTAAAGAAAAGACCGGCTATGCGACCCAGAAGCCCCTGGGCATCTTGCGTCGCATCATCCAAGCCTCCAGTAACCCCGGGGATTGGGTGTTGGACCCTTTTGGCGGCAGCGGATCTACGGGCCATGCCGCTGCGCTTCTGGGGAGAAAGTTTGTTCTCATCGATTCCCACGAACCCGCCTTGGACATCATGAAGGAAAGGCTTTCGGTCTATCTCTGATCAAGCAGACTTGCTTCAAAAATCTCGTTGATTGAGCTACGCATAAAGCAATAGACCACTCTTTGGCCATCCTGCCACTGCTCGGCGGTGATGGGATAAGCAATGTCTTTCACCAGCGTGGCAAAATTTTGAGCGTAATCAGTGTCTATCGCGTCGACGACGTCACAAATATCTCTGGCCACGATTGCCATCGCGGCCTCACCGGGAAAGCTCTCGGTGCGATCTCTCGAGACAAGCTGTGCTCGGACAAGCTGAGCGGAATGAGGCGCGGAGCACTCCACCACCTCAAACTCCTCAGCAAAAGCGTTATCAAAAAACGCCAGGCACTCTCCCCCGCGCAATTCTTCCCATGCCCACACCCCGGGGCTTTGTGGGCCTCCCGTTAGCGAGGGAAACACGATGGGTTGCTCGTGTAACTCGGGCTCCACCACCGCAAGGACTTCTGGGTCATTGCGAGTGCCGAGGTACTGGCCGACAAAGAAAGAGCCCACCAGCAGCCCTATTAGCCCGAGCGTTCCCCCCACCCATAGGCCCACAAACACACTCTGCCCCCTGGCCGTTGACTTGAGCACAGAGAGCGGTTCATCACGTGGTGTCTGGGAAGCCACTAGAGGCCAAGGTCAGACAGCTGAAGGGCTGCTCGATACGGGTAGCCCGCGGCTTCAATAACGGTATTTGCCCCGGTGTTGCGGTCCACCACCACGCACACTGCGACGACAATTGCCCCTCCGGCTTCGGCCACTTTGGCGGCGGTCAACGGTGACCCGCCCGTGGTGGAAGTGTCTTCGACGATTACTACCCTTTTCCCGTGAAGGTCAGGGCCTTCAATCTGACGACCGCGACCGTGATCTTTGGGTTCTTTCCGCACCACAAATGAGTCATAAAGCAAGCCCTGAAGAATTCCCCGGTGCATGATGGCCGAAGCTATCGGGTCCGCTCCCATGGTGAGGCCGCCAATCGCGTCAACGGGGGCAAACTCTGCGATCAGGGGCAACATAACCTCTCCAATCAACGGAGCCACCCGATGGTCAAGACTCACCTGGCGAAGATCGATATAGAAAGAAGCCTTCTTGCCGCTTGTGAGGGTGAAATCCCCATGGTGCACGGCGTCCTGGGAAATGTACTCAATCAGTTGCTTTTTCGGGCTGGACACGGCCATAGTCTAGCCGGGCGCCTTAAACTGGTCTGGTGAAAGTTGCCTGCTGGAACGTGAACTCTATCCGCACCCGATACCCGCTGGTGATCGACTTCCTGCACCGAAATGACATCGATGTCCTGCTGATGCAGGAGACAAAGTGTCGCGATGAGCAATTCCCTCTAGAAGCCTTCGCAACGGCCGGCTATGACCTCGCGCATTTCGGGCTCAATCAGTGGAATGGTGTGGGAATCGCTTCGCGTTTTCCCCTCAAAGATATCGAGCAGGGTTTTCACGGAATGCCGGGATTTTCTAAGGACCCCGCCGCGGAAGAGGCCCTCGAGGCCAGGTCCATTTCCGCTACCGTCGAGGGGTATCGCGTGTGTTCGGTGTACGTCCCCAATGGCCGCGGCGTAGGGGACCCTCACTTCACTTACAAACTCAAGTGGTTGCGCGCGCTCGGAGTCGCGTTTGGTGACTACTTCGCGAGCCCCGAGGCTCTGCCTTACTTAGTGGGAGGAGACTTCAATGTCGCTCCAGTGGATTCTGACGTCGGAGACCCATGGTTTCTCCAGCCGGGCACCACTCATACATCTGTCCCGGAACGCGAAGCGCTCGAACATTTTTCCGCTACCGCCAAAGTCGCCGACCTGGTGAGACCTTTGGTGCCCGAGGGTTACACATTCTGGGATTACAAACAGGGCAAGTTTGCAAGAGATCAAGGGCTACGCATCGATTTTCTTTACGGCTCGGTCGAGTGTGTTGAGCGCCTAGGCGGTGCGAAAATTCATCGGGAAGAACGCAGCCTCGAAAGTCCGAGCGACCATGTCCCGCTTTCCGTAGAGCTCCATACAACCCTCGACGAGGACGACGACCGCCCGATGGTGTTCTAGCTAGGGGCAAGAAACAGCGCGATAACCATCATCACCGGCAAGGAGAGCGCGGTAGTGATCACCACAGAATCCCGCGCGAGCGCAATAGCGACCGAGTATCGCTGGGCGTAGTTAAAAACGTTTTGCGCCGTGGGTAACGCTGCGAGGATTACGACAGTGAAAAGGGCTTGAGGATCAAGAGCGAACCAGAAGTGCCCCGCCACCCAGGCAATCGCAGGCATCACCAGGAGCTTGAGAACCGTTGCCAACACAATGTCTGGTCGTTGATCCTTGGCATCCCACAGTTTCTCCCTTGCAAGGGAGAGGCCTAGAGCAAATAATAAAGTGGGCACAGCGGCTTGACCCAGCAAGTCAAATGGCTCATGAACGATGTCGGGCAACGAGACCTCCAGTGCTGACACCGCCACTCCCAACGCTGACGCAATGATGAGAGGGTTTCGCACCGGCTGCGAGATGATCCGGCCAAAGGACGCTCTGCCACTGGTCGTGATGTCCAAGATTGTCAGGGCGATGGGGGTCATCACAATCAGCTGAAGCAACAGCACCGGCGCTGCCGCTGCCGAGTCACCGAGAATATAGACCGCCAAGGGAAGTCCAATGTTGTTGGCATTCACATAAGACGAGGCAAGACCGCCCACGGTCAACTGACTGACGTGGCGCTTCCAGAACACTTTCGCCAGGACCACAAAAAGCACCAGCGTTCCTCCCGCTGCAAGTGCGGAAACCGGGAGCAGGTTGGAAAACAGCTGATTGATGTCCGCGTCGCCCAGGACAACAAACAAAAGTGCAGGGGTAAAAACGAAAAACGCAGCCTTCGTCAGCACTTCCAGAGCATTCTCACCGAGAATCCCGATGCGGCCCACTGCGTAGCCGGTCGCGACTACTAAGGCAACAATTCCAAAACCCACAATGACAGCGCTCACAACGTCCCAGTCTGGCCTATGCAGATCACCTCCTCACACAGTGGGACAATGAGAAGGTGAAACTGCATGATCCCCATTGGCGAGGGTTCGCCAGCGACAACTATTCCGGTGTGCTGCCCGAGGTCCTCACTGCAATCCAGGATGCCAATCAGGGCCACCAGGTGGCTTACGGTGGTGACCTTTACACCGAAGCTTTGGGCGCGAAGATTCGAGAACTCTTCGGGGCCCAAGCGGAAGTGTTCCCCGTGTTTAACGGCACCGGCGCCAATGTGATGGCACTGACCTCCATGATGCCGCGGTGGGGAGCAGTCATCTGCGGCTCCTCCGCCCACATTCACACGGATGAAGGTGGCGCTCCCGAAAGGGTCAGTGGGCTCAAGCTTTACCCCGTGGCTCATCAGGGCGGGAAGCTAACGCCCGAAATTGTTGCCACGCAGGCCTACGGTTACGGCGATGAACATAGAGCGCAACCGCTGGTGGTGTCGCTCACCCAAAGCACCGAAGTGGGAACCGTTTACACCCCAGAAGAAATCGAGGCCCTCGCTGAGTACACCCACAGCCAGGGAATGCTTTTGCATATGGATGGGGCGAGGCTGTGGAATGCGGCCGCAAGCCTGAATCTTTCTTTCGCGGATTTCACCACCCGGGTTGGGGTGGATGTGCTGAGCCTAGGTGCAACTAAGAATGGTGCTTTAGGTGCCGAGGCCATTGTGGTCCTGAACCCCGATGCGGTGGAAGGTCTCACCTATCTGCGCAAGATGAGTATGCAATTGTCGAGCAAAATGCGTTTTGTCAGCGCCCAAATTTTGGCGTTGTGCGAAGACTCTGTCGGGATCAACGCTGCCACCCACGCCAATTTGATGGCCACTTTGCTTCGCACAACGTTAGAAGATCGCGTTGCCAGTGGTGCCATCGAGAAACTGCAGTTCAGTTACCCCACCCAATCCAACGGCGTCTTCGCGATGATTGATTTGGCAGTGGCAGAGCGCCTGCGCCAAAAAGTCCGCTTCTACGACTGGGATCAGTCCCGCGGGGAAGTGCGCTGGATGTGTTCGTTTGACACTACGGAGGAGGACGTTTTCCGCTTCGCCGGCCTCATTGAAGAGGAGCTTCAGTAAGACGCTCCTCGAAACACCACGTCTGAAAGGGGCTTTCGCACCCGGGGGGAGGCTTCGCGCTCTTGGAGCTTTTCTGGGAGATCTGCGACATCTCCTAGAACACCAATCGTCATCAGGGTGACCACTCGATGATGGGAATCAAGACCCAACGCATCGCCGAGAGATTCGGGGTCAAAACCGGCCATTTGGTGAACGAGCAAACCCTGAGAAGTCGCTTGGACGCTGAAGTGTGCGACAGCTTGCCCCACGTCATAGATGGCGTGAGAGAGCTCTGTGCCTTCGTCGTTGTGGGTCATGGCAATACTTGCCACCAGAGCGCTCGCATTCTTCCCCCACAGGGCATTGCCCGCGACCATTGAGTCGATGATCATCGAGAACACGGCATCTCCTCTGAACCCGACCGCGAACGACCACGGCTGACTATTGCTCGAAGAGGGCGACCATCTGGCCGCTTCAAAACAGGGGCCTAGCTCGTTCTCATCCACCACGTGTGTTGCAGAGTAAGCCCTGGGGCTCCATCGCTGTTCCAGTAGTGGGTTAATAGCGAAAGAACGCTGGGAAATGTTATCCATTGCGGAAAATGTCCTGTCTCATCACGAAATTTCTACGGTATCAGTCCATGCTAAAAGGTTGGACGACAAGGCCGGACTTGTCTTCCATAAGATCCACCCGGACGGTGTCACCATCTTTGATGGAGCCTCCAAGGAGGGCTTGCGCGAGCTTGTCATCAATCTCTTTTTGCATCAGACGACGCAGGGGTCTTGCCCCGTACGTCGGGTCATACCCATTGTCTGCCAGCCACAAACGCGCTGCTGGGGTGACCGCAAGCTCAAGGCGACGCTCACTCAAACGTTTTTGCAAACGGTCAACCGTGATTTCGACAATTTGACCCAGATCATCACTGCTCAGCGTGGAGAAGACCACAATGTCATCCAAACGGTTGACAAACTCTGGCTTGAACGCTCTGCGGACTTCTTCCTGAACAGCGGCAACTTTGTCGCCCCAGGGCATCGATTCATCTGTGAGATAACTCGATCCCAAATTCGACGTCAACACCAGAATCGTATTTCTAAAGTCCACCGTGCGACCTTGCCCATCTGTCAAACGGCCGTCGTCTAGGACCTGCAACAGCAGGTCGAACACCTCTGGGTGCGCCTTTTCGACCTCATCCAAGAGGATGACCGAATAGGGTCGGCGGCGAACCGCTTCGGTGAGTTGACCACCCTGCTCATAACCCACATATCCAGGAGGGGCACCAATCAAGCGGGACACGGAGAACTTCTCGCCGTACTCGCTCATGTCGATGCGCACGAGCGCTTTCTCGTCATCAAAAAGATAGTCTGCAAGAGCTTTAGCAAGTTCCGTCTTCCCCACGCCAGTGGGGCCCAGGAACAAGAAGGAACCGGTCGGGCGACCGGGGTCACTCAACCCTGCGCGGGTCCGGCGCACGGCGTCGCTGACCGCGGCAACCGCGTCTTTTTGGCCGACTAATCGCCGTGCAAGCTCCGACTCCAAATGCAGCAGGCGCTCGCCCTCGCCCTGTGTGAGCTTGTCTACAGGAATTCCCGTCCATGCCGCCACGACGGCTGCAATGTCTTCGTCCGTGACCTGGTCGTTCACCATTCGGTCATCACTGCGCTCCTCGGACTCCGCCGCCGCAATTGACGCTTCGAAACCGGGAATCACCTCGTAATTGAGCTTGGAAGCTTCTTGATAGTTGCCCTCTCGCATGGCACGGTCAAGATCGATACGAGCCTCACTGAGCTTAGTTTTTAGCTCGCCCACACCTTGCAAGGACGCTTTCTCCGAGGCCCAGCGCTCTTGGAGCGCCGAGAGTTCTTTCTCTTTAACGTTAAGGTCCTCGCGCAGCTTCTTGAGGCGATCCTTCGACGCGTCGTCTTTCTCTTTCTTGAGTGCTAGTTCTTCAATGCGCAAGCGATCAACACTGCGGCGAAGTTCGTCAATTTCCACGGGCGACGATTCAATCTCCATTTTCAACCGGCTCGCCGCTTCGTCCATGAGATCAATGGCCTTATCCGGCAGTTGGCGGGCGCTGATGTATCGGCTGGAGAGCGTCGCAGCTGCCACCAAAGCGCTATCGGCAATCACCACTTTGTGGTGAGCTTCATAACGCTCTTTGAGGCCACGGAGGATTGCTACGGTATCTTCCACGCTGGGCTCTCCCACAAAAACTTGCTGGAGGCGACGTTCCAGTGCCGCGTCTTTTTCGATGAATTCGCGGTATTCATTGAGCGTCGTCGCCCCAATAAGGCGAAGCTCGCCCCGGGCCAACATCGGCTTCAGCATGTTGGCAGCAGCAACCGAGCCTTCACCCCCTCCTGCACCCATGAGGGTGTGGAGCTCGTCGACGAAGGTGATGATTTGACCCTCTGCATCGTTAATCTCTTTGAGCACCGCTTTAAGGCGCTCTTCAAATTCACCGCGGTACTTAGCTCCGGCGACAATTGCGGCAATGTCGAGAGAAATGAGTTGTTTGCCTTTGAGAGAATCTGCCACGTCGCCGGCAACAATGCGCTGAGCGAGTCCCTCTACCACCGCGGTCTTTCCGACACCTGGTTCTCCGATGAGGACCGGGTTGTTCTTTGTACGCCTGGTCAACACCTGGGAGACGCGGCGAATCTCTGCGTCGCGTCCAATGACGGGGTCAAGTTTTCCTTCCCGTGCGATATCGGTCAAGTTCAGTCCATATTGCTCCAGCGCACTCTTGCCGGGCTCTTGTGCGGAACCACCGTTTGCCATCTAACCTTCCCCCAAGCTTTTGGTGGGTGCTGGCACGACGGTGCCTCTTAAAGGACTCCAGACCACCATTTGTGTTGCTCTTTTTGCTCTTTCTCCGGCGCGCAGCGGAGTGACGTCGCCTTGGGCGCCAGCGGCAAAGATGCGACGCCCCGAACGGGCCAGCATCTCATCAGCAAGCGCGCCTTCCAAACCACGCACTCGCTTGGTCAAGGTGTCAACTTGGCTTTCCAATTCGACAATTCTTTTGATGCCCTCGAGATTGAGTCCCTCAGCGCTGAGCCGGGAGACTTCACGCAGCTGAACAACATCTTTCATTGAGTACCGTCTGGTGCGACCGCCGGTGCGAGTGGGAGAAACCAGACCTAAACGGTCATATTGCCGGAGCGTTTGCGGATGCATCCCGGCGAGCTCTGCTGCCGCAGTAATCGAGAACAGCGGTGTCTCCATGGCGACTACCTACCTTGAGCTCTTTTAATCAGATCGTCGCGGGGGTTTTCTTTCGGAAGGGCAGACATCAATTTTTCCAGATACCCTTTCGCAGCGGCAGAAAGGTGTGCAGGAACGGCAACCTGCAACTCCACGAGGAGATCTCCCAGAACGTCCCCCGCCCGGACACCTCGTCCCTTGACGCGGAGAATCTTTCCACTGGGAGTTCCTGCAGGAACCTTAACTTTGATAATGTCCCCGTCAATAGTGGGGACCTCAATGGTGGCACCGAGGGCTGCCTCCCCAAAAGTGACGGGCACTTCCATGCGCAGGTTGTCGCCATCTCGAGCATAAATCTGATGCTTAGAAACGACCACCGTGATGAGGACGTCGCCGGCAGTGCCGCCATCCGGACTGGGGTGGCCTTTCCCGCGCACTCGAATCTTTTGGCCGTCTTTCACGCCGGAGGGAACGCGGGCAGTAATTTTTGACCCGCCAGGCCCCTCTAACGTCACATCTGTTCCCGCCAGCGCGGTTTTCAATCCAAGGATGACCCGTGAAGCAACATCGCGACCTTTGCTGGGCTCACGGTAGCCGCCATATCCCCCGCCTCCCCCTCTAAAGAGCCCTGAAAAGAGATCGCCGTAATCCCCCGAGGGCGCACCGCGAGGAGCGCCGCCACCGAACATGCCACCAAACACGTCTTCAAAACCACCCTGAGAGCCACCGGCACTGAACCGCGGACCCCCGGATTGCATGGCGCGGATCTGATCGTATTCGGATCTCTCGTCCTTGTCAGAGAGCACCGCATAGGCTTCGGACACTTCTTTAAATCGTCCTTCCGCGGACGCGTCTTCCCGATTTGCATCGGGGTGGTGTTTTCTCGCCAGTGAACGATAGGACTTCTTAATGTCCGCCTCAGATGCGTCCTTCGAGACTCCAAGAATCTCGTAGAAGTCTTTTTCTAACCAGTCTTGACTAGCCATTCGCTCACCTCCTCTTGCTATTCGTTTGCGGGGACCTTGACGGCCACTTTGGCGGGTCGAATCAAACGGTCCCCCAGGGCGTATCCGCCTTCAATGACATCGGCCACGGTTTCGCCCACGGCACCCTCTTCAGGCAGGCGCACCATCGCTTGATGACGGGCTGGGTCAAATGCCTCGCCGACTTCCCCGACAGCGGTAAGCCCGTAACGCTCAAAACTGCTCCGAAGCTTCTGGGCCACCATCTCGAGGGGTCCACCGGCAAGGTCGCCGTGGGCCTCAGCCCGATCTAGGTCATCCATCACGGGAAGCATGCCGCGAATGACTTCGGCGATGACCGCATCGCGATTAGCCTGACGGTCGCGTTCCACCCGGGTCCGGAAGTTTTGAAGTTCCGCTTCAGCACGAGCCGCTCGGTCACGGTATTCCGCGACCAAATCGCGTTCTGCATCGGCCAAAAGCTCCAGGTCTTCCTCCGTGATGCCGTCTCCCGAGACAGCTTGCACTGCCTCAGGACGAACGTCACCTGTTTCGGGGTCAACGCGTCGCTTGTCGGTAAAGAGAGGTTCCTCTGCCTCCTCCTCTTCCCCGTGTGGTTGTTCTGAAGCAGCCATCATGGCTTCTTCTTGTCCGCAGTGTCGTCGGTGTCTTCGTCCACAACCTCGGCATCAACGATGTCTTCATCCTCATCGACAGGGGCGTCGGGAGCCTCAGCACCGGCATCACCGTCTTCGGCGTAAAGGGCTTCACCAATTTTGGTCTGGCTCTGGCTGAGAGTCTCGGATGCCGCTTTGACAGCGGCATCGTCATCACCGGCAAGCGCCGACTTGAGAGCATCGAGGTCCGCCTGCACCTCAGATTTGACGTCGTCGGGCAGTTTCTCATCGTTGTCTTTAAGCAGCTTCTCCACCGAATACGCGAGTTGTTCTGCAGAGTTGCGCTCCTCGGCAACTTCACGACGCTTCTTGTCGTCTGCGGCGTGCTCTTCTGCCTCCTGCACCATGCGCTCAATGTCTTCCTTAGGAAGTGAGGATCCGCCGGTGATGGTCATCGACTGTTCTTTGCTCGTGCCTTTGTCTTTGGCAGACACGTGGACGATTCCATTCGCGTCAATGTCGAAGGTGACTTCTACCTGAGGAATACCGCGGGGTGCCGGTGCGATGTCCGTGAGCTCAAAGTTACCAAGTGCTTTATTGTCCTTGGTGAACTCGCGCTCCCCTTGGAAAACCTGAATCGACACCGAGGGCTGGTTGTCATCCGCCGTGGTGAAGGTTTCGCTGCGCTTGGTCGGAATAGCGGTGTTGCGCTCAATAAGTTTGGTCATGATGCCGCCCTTAGTCTCGATTCCGAGGCTCAAAGGGGTTACATCGATGAGCAAGACGTCTTTGCGTTCTCCCACCAGCACGCCGGCTTGAAGAGCCGCTCCCACTGCGACAACCTCGTCGGGGTTGACGCCCTTGTTGGGCTCGCGGCCCCCTGTCAATTCGGTAACCAATGCAGTAACGGCAGGCATCCTGGTCGAACCTCCGACCATCACGACGTGGGAGATATCGGCCAGCTTTACGCCGGCCTCTTTGATGACGTCGGCGAAGGGCTTCTTTGTGCGCTCCAACAGATCCTTGGTCAGCTCTTCGAACTTTGCGCGAGACAGAGTCTCATCGAGATTTACTGGCCCGCTATCGGTCAAGGACAGGTAGGGGAGCTGGATTTGAGTGCTCGACGAGGTGGAGAGTTCTTTCTTGGCCTGTTCGGCTGCTTCCTTCAGGCGCTGCTTCGCAATCTTGTCTTTGGAGACGTCGACTCCCGTGGTCTCCTTGAAGCGCTTAGCCAAGTAGTCCACGACGCGCTCATCCCAGTCGTCGCCGCCGAGGCGGTTGTCACCGGCAGTGGAACGCACCTGAATGGTGGAAAACTCGTCATCCTTGCCCACCTCAAGAAGAGAAACATCAAATGTTCCCCCGCCAAGGTCGAAGACCAAAATGAGTTCATCCTCTTTACCCTTGTCCAGGCCGTACGCCAGGGCTGCGGCGGTTGGCTCATTAATGATGCGCAGAACGTTCAGGCCGGAAATTTCTCCAGCCTCCTTGGTTGCTTGACGCTCCGCGTCGTTGAAATATGCGGGCACCGTAATGACAGCGTCTGCGACGGCTTCACCCAGGTACTGTTCCGCATCGCGCTTGAGCTTCGCGAGAATGCGCGAAGAAATTTCCTGGGGAGTGTATTTCTTATCGTCGATTTCTTGTGTCCAGTCGGTGCCCATGTGTCGTTTTACGGAAGAAATTGTGCGGTCGACGTTGGTCACCGCCTGGCGCTTCGCGGTTTCTCCGACGAGAACTTCGCCGTCTTTCGTGTATGCCACGACGGACGGGGTGGTCCTCAGGCCTTCCGCGTTGGCGATGACAGTGGGTTCTCCACCTTCGAGTACGGCCACCACTGAATTGGTGGTTCCTAAGTCAATTCCTACTGCGCGTGCCATCTGGCCTGCCCCTTACGTTGTTTTGGTTCTCAAATATGAGTCGATATGACTCAAGTTTGGGACATGAGCTGCCTTCGTGTCAAGTCGGCCAGGGAGAATCTGAGCGGCATCGACTCAGATTCTCCCTGCGACACACACTCTGTCCTTTGCGCCCCGCCAGTCCACGTTTGCCCAAAGTTCTCCTACCCCAGCTACGGTAGTTCCATGACCAACGATGGTTCCCCTCACCCCGCTAACCGCGCACGACTCGCTGACACAGATGCTCTTCCACTGTTGGGCTTGTCCCTCAACGAGGGGGAAGCCATACCTCGCAGCCGTGTCTGGGCATGGGCGCTGTGGGATTGGGCGACGCAGCCTTTCAACACCGTCATTTTGACCTTTGTGTTCACCGCCCTGTATCTGGTGTCCGACGAGTTCATAGATCCTGCAATTGTCGCGCTTGGCAAGGACGACCCCCTCTACGGGCAGGCGCTGGCCCAACTCAGCATCAACTTTGGCATCGCCACCCTCATAGCCGGAATTCTCATCGCCCTTGTTGCCCCGGTCCTCGGCCAGCGTGCCGACGCCATGGGGCGAAGAAAACTGTGGCTCGGAGTCGGAACTGCGCTCCTTGTCGCTAGCACTGCAGGTTTATTCTTTGTTGAAGCGATGCCTTCCTACTTCTGGTTGGGAGCGTTGCTCATCGCCGCTGGGTCTGTGTTTAGCGAAATCGCCGGGGTCAACTACAACGCCATGCTCACACAGGTCTCCACCCCGCAGACCGTAGGGCGTGTCAGCGGCCTGGGCTGGGGCTTTGGCTACCTCGGCGGCATTATCGCCATGATCCTTGTAGTGGTGGCAACTTCTTTTGACTTCTTTGGGCTGTCCTTAGAAAACGGGCTCCCCTTCCGGGTTATCGCGCTGGGCTGTGCGATTTGGACGGTGCTGTTTTCCATCCCCATCTTCCTTTTTGTTCCCGAATCGCCGCCCACGGGGGGCCGCACCAGGATCGGCTTCTTCCAGTCATATCTCGTCCTAGCCAGAGACATCATGGATCTGTTTCGCAACGCCCGCCAGACCTTGTGGTTCCTTCTTGCCTCCGCGGTCTATCGCGACGGCCTGGCTGGCGTCTTCGCTTTTGGGGCGATATTGGCCGCTGTCGCTTTTGGATTTAGCGACAGCGGAGTCATCATCTTCGGTATCGCCGCGAACCTGGTGGCAGGTGTCTCCACCATTTCCGCTGGCTGGTTCGATGACCGATTTGGTGCCCGTCGGGTCATCATTTTTTCCCTCACCGGGTTGAGCATTGCCGGGCTCTTGGTCTTCTTCCTTGCGTCTTTTGGCCCCATCGTTTTCTGGGTATTCGGCCTTGCCCTCACCGGCTTTGTGGGACCGATACAGGCAGCCAGCCGCTCGCTCTTGGCCCGCCTTGCCCCTGCAGGGCGCGTGGGCCAAATCTTTGGCCTTTACGCGACCACCGGTCGCGCCGTGAGTTTCCTCTCACCCGCCGCGTGGGCCGGGTTCATCGCCTTGGCTGCGTACTTTGGCCTGGCAAACCCAACGCTCTGGGGTGTACTGGGCATCATTCTGATTGTCGTGTTCGGGCTCGGCCTGATGCTCTTTCTCAAGCCGGAGAACGCTAAGTCGTAACGGCCCACCATTCAAAGAGCACCAGCACTACAACAGCGCCGGCAATAAAGTTCAGCAACAAAAACCATCTCCACCCGCGATTTGCTGACTCAGCGTTATCGTCGCTGACCCGCCACCACGGGACAACCGCGAACATGTAGAGGAGTGCCACCGGCGCTATCACCGGCAATGGCCACGGTGTGGTGAGCATCACCACACCGGCGAGAGCGTAGAAAACGAGGGCGAGGCGCACCGTTCCTTGTGCGCCAATTACGGTGGCGATAGACCCCACCCCCGCTTCCCGATCAGCGAGAACGTCCTGAACCGCGCCAAAAGCGTGGGAGGCCATCCCCCACAGAAAAAACGCCCCCAACAGCGTCACCGTGAGGGGAGTGAGGGACCCGTCAGCCAACACAACTCCAAACACAGCGGGAAGAACGAAGTGCGCGCTTGAGGTAAGCGAATCCACAAAAGGAATCTCTTTAAACCTCACACCCTTGGCCGAATACGCCACCACAAACATGAGACTCAATGCGAGGACTCCCGATGACCTGAGCGAGCCCCAGGCCACGAGGACGGCAATAAACGGCATAGCCACCGCAACGGCGGCCACCAGTGTGGCGCGGTGCAGGTGCGGGGGCAGAAGGGCTCCCTCCACGCCCCCTTTGCGGGGGTTACGAAGGTCGGATTCGTAATCAAAAACATCATTAATGCCATACATCAGGAAGTTGTAGGGAACCAGGAAGAAGATACATCCCACGATGAGGGCGGGGGTGACCTCTTCGGCGACGACGTAGTAGGCCAGCGCAAACGGGATAGCGGTGTTCACCCAGCTCACCGGCCTCGAGCTCAACACCATGGTCCGCAATGCCTTCATTACCCTTCACCCTGCTTCCTCGCAAGGAGGTGCCACAGGGCGGGAATAATCATCAGCCCGGCGAGTGTATAGGCAAAGTCTTCGAGAGGGGCAAAGCCGATGCGGATTCCACTAATCAACGCCTCATCGTAGTCAACCAGCCCGAACCCGATAATGGCGTTATCAAACACCGCCGTCAGGGTCATCATGATGGCCAGGGCGATAAACCAGGGCAGTACCCTCGGGCGGGCGCCTTTACCTAGTGCCACTCCCAAGAACAGTGTTGCCACCAGAAGGAAAGGGAGGTTAATGAGCCAGTACGTCATGCGCTCTCCTTCCTCCCCAATGACTTGTAGGCCAATAGGTAGGAAATAAGAGTGGAGTAGCTCAACAGGAGGAGAAAAAATAGCTCCTCCAGAGGGAGCTCAGGGCCTAAAAGAACTCCCGTCATCCACGGGCCACTGCCCCGAAAAAACACTCCGGTAGCAATGCCCACCACGTCCCACACCAGGAAGAATACAACCGCAATGGCGAGGACGCCTAGTGTTCGCCAAGCGTCGCCACCAAAAAGCGCCAAGCGGTGGCGAAAATCTAGCAATCCTGTGCCCAGAAGGGCAACAATCAGGCTTGCCAGATACAGATAGGACATCGGCCCTTATGCCACCGGCATCAATGGTTCAGGCAGTGGTCCAGTCGACACGTCACCGCGTACCCGCTTGACCAACACTTCTGCACTGATCAAACACATCGGCAGGCCAATACCGGGAATGGTCGATGATCCTGCGTAATAAAGCCCGGTGACCTTCTTGCTCACGTTTCCAGCCCTGAACAATGCGCTTTGCATTAGCGTGTGCGCAGGGCCCAGAGCTGTTCCTTTCCAGGCGTTGAGCTCACCGGCAAAGTCAGCCGGGCCCACGCTGCGGCGCACCACAATACGCTCAGCCAAATCGTGAACGCCGCTCCAGCGGGAAACCTGTGCGATAGAGCGGTCGGCAATGTCTTCCACGGTCGCATCCCCCAGGCCATTCATACCCCCGCGCCCCAAAGAAACGTCTGCCGGAACAGGAATCAAGAAAAACAGATTGGTGTGGCCCGCCGGAGCAACACTGGAGTCCGTTGCGCTGGGCTTGCACACGTACAACGACGCAGGGTTGGGGACAGTAGGTTTGGCCGCAAAAATCTGGGAAAAGTTGTCCTCCCAGTCTGCAGTGAAGAACAGGCTGTGGTGAAGAAGCTCGGGAACGTCGCCCTTGACACCGAGGTACAGCAACACTGCACTGGGGCCGGCAACTTTTTTATCCCACCAGCTTTGAGGGTAGGTCCGCAACTCCTCGGGCAACAACTGCGTTTCGCTGTGGTGAAGATCTGTGGTCGAGACGACCATGTCCGCGGTAAGGGTGTGTGTGTGCCCATCGGCATCTTTGTAGGTCACCCCGGTGGCTCGAGCTTTTCCCCGAATGCGTTCGGTGCATATTGCGTTGACCCGGGCCCCCGTCAACACCTTCACCCCGTGGTCCTCGACAATATCGCGCATGGAATCAATCACGCGGGTGAATCCGCCTTCTGCATAGAGGACTCCGTCTTCGAGGTCCAAATGTGACATCAGGTGGAACATGCTGGGGGCCAGGTAGGGGCTGGAGCCCAAAAACACCGCCGGATAGCCCAACAGTTGCTGAATACGAGGGTTGGTGGTGTGCCTTTTGACAAACGACATGATGGGTGTGGTCAACAAACGCACTAATGTTCCGGTGCGCTGGAGAACCTCTTTCACCAGCAGCGGGCGAAGGTCCTGAAATGACGTGTATAAAAAATACTCCTTTGCCATCTCATAGGTCTCCTTGGCGGAGTCCAAATACTTCTCCATGCTCGCCCGGGAACCGGGCTCCATTTCTTCGAGTAACGCAAGGTTGTCTTCCCTGGTCGCTCGGACATCAACAAAATCCGCCTTCTGGTCCGCGTCTGGCTCAAAATAGACCCGGTATCCGGGGTCGAGCTTCCTCAGCGTCAAGTGCTCTGCAGCGCTTGTTCCCATCAAGCGATACCAGTGGTCAAAGACTTCGGGCATCAAATACCAGGAAGGGCCGGTGTCAAAACGGAAACCATCCTTCACCCACAGCCCAGCGCGCCCACCCAAACGCGAGTGTGCCTCCACCAGGGTCACGTCGTAGCCATCACGTGCCATGAGGCCTGCGGTGGCGATGCCACCGATGCCGCCTCCCACAATGAGTACCGACTTAGACATTCTTTTCCTTCCCGGTGCCTCGCCGTGCTCGTGGGACACAGCCCACTAACACTCGCGCAGCCAACAACACTTTGCTGAGGGTAGAAACACTAATGCGAGTGGTCTGCAAAACCCCTGCAGGTGTGCTGCGAATGCGCTTAGCGAGGCCTTCAAAGAGGACGTGAGCAAGCGCCACGGCCCGGCGCGACCCGCGGGGCAAGAGCGGCAACGCCGCCGCGGATAGCGCTAAATCCACATCGATGTCATCGAGAAGCCGGTGCTTAGTGGGTTCATCCAGCGCATCAACAACGACATCGGGGAAATAGCTTCGTCCCAATGCCTGAGCGTCAGCCCCCAAATCGCGCAGAAAATTTACCTTTTGAAACGCAGCCCCCAGCGCTCGGGCGCCGCGCACCATGGTTTCTTTATTCTCAGACGTCACGTCCTGATCCTCTAGGAAAGCCTCTAGACACATCAGCCCCACCACTTCGGCAGAGCCGTAGACGTATTCGGCGAACGACTCGGGAGTGTGAGTGGTCTCACTAAGGTCCATCCTCATCGAACGGAAAAACGGCGCCATGAGCTCCATTCCTACTCCGACTTTCCTCGCAGAATGGGCGAAGGCATGAACAATGAGGTTGGTGCTGTATCCCACCTCGAGAGCGCGTGCGGTGTCTGCCTCTAAAGCGTCCAGCATCTGGCCGGCTTCAGCGTCTTCAACACCCGCCTCGCTGGCGACACCATCGACGATTTCATCTGCCAGGCGAACCAAAGCGTAAAAGTTTCGGATATGTGTGCGCATGCGCGGATCCAGCAACTGTGACGCCAGGCCAAAGGATGTTGAGTAACGCTTAATAACCGCGGCTGAAGTCTCTTCCGCCACCCGGGTGTACAGCTCGATACGGGTATCTAGGTCAACCGCCATGGTTGCTTCCTTCCCCGGTGAATGGGTAACCCTATTAGCTACACTGTGAACCGGTCATACTGAAGTGACCAGTCCACAACTTACCCTTGCAGAGTAGCGCTTGAAACAGATGACGACTTCCGAACTAGTGGTACTCCTTGGTGATGACGGCCTCCCCATCGGTAGCGCCGACAAAGCGAGCGTCCACACCACAGATACCGCTTTGCACCTCGCTTTTTCTTGCCACGTGTTCAACGAACAGGGCCAGGTGTTAATGACCCGCAGAGCACTCACCAAGAAAACCTGGCCGGGGGTGTGGACGAATTCTGCCTGTGGCCATCCAGGTCCCCAAGAAAGCATGGAAGACGCTATTCGGCGGCGTGCTCGCGATGAGCTTGGCCTGGAACTGGAGGACATCACCCAAGCCCTGCCCAACTTCCGCTATCGCGCCGTGGATGCCTCGGGAATCGTCGAAAACGAGGTGTGTCCCGTCTTTATTGCCACCACCAGAATGGACCCCACACCGGTGGAAAGCGAGGTGTGTGAATGGCACTGGGCGAATCCCGCATCTATTAGGGCGGCCGTGGAAACAGCGCCTTTTGTTTTTAGCCCCTGGTTGGTGGACCAGATGACGCAGTGGGAGGGCCCTTACGGCCTTGACACGTCCGTGCGGTGAAAGCCCTGCGATGACCGCGATGCCGTAGGGCCTCTTTGGCCTTGATAACGACTGCCGTAAACGTCCGATCCGTAGGGGTGCTCGGCAGGAGAGCTCAAGCGGAAGAAACACAGCTGGCCAATCTTCATGCCCGGCCACAGTGTGATCGGCAGCGTCGCTGCGTTGCTGAGCTCCAGAGTCACGTGGCCGGAAAACCCCGGGTCGATGAAGCCGGCGGTCGAATGGGTCAAAAGGCCCAGACGGCCCAGCGAGCTCTTACCCTCTAGACGCGCGGCCACATCATCGGGCAACGTCACTGTTTCGAAGGTCGCACCCAGGACGAATTCTCCCGGATGTAAAACGAACGCCTCCTGCGGCTCGACCTCCACCAAACGGGTGAGATCGGGCTGATCAAGAGATGGGTCTATGTGTTGGTATTTATGATTGTCAAAAAGTCGAAAGAAGCGATCCAACCGAACGTCAACGCTAGAAGGTTGGACCATAGTGAGGTCTAAGGGATCAAGACCCACGCGACCAGATTCGAGCTCGGAGCGAATATCACGATCTGAGAGCAGCACACGACCAGACTAGTAGAGTTAGAAGCCACCTCACGGGCACTACAGAGGGATACGCGAGTGTAGTTCAGTGGCAGAACTTCAGCTTCCCAAGCTGATAGCGCGGGTTCGATTCCCGTCACTCGCTCTCATACTGTCTTGCAAGAAATTGCGGTCAGCGCCGTGTGCACTTCTGGGACAGACATGGTCGCAGGCCGGAAAAATGCCTTCAGCGCCGGAAACCCTCGGTCACCGAGACACCCTTGAGGGGTGTCGCCGAGGTGCTCACCTTCTCCGCGAATGTCGGTGCGTTCTGGGCAATCCATTGGCTGGGGCCACAGGGAATGTGCGAATGCTGCGCGCTTCGGGCCTGGCGCAAGGATCGCAAAGGCGCGCCGCGCCTGCCTTACAGTGCCCCGACACATCCGCATCCGGCCCCTGCGGGGACCAAAAGGAGCACAATGAGAGACATTGTGAAAGCAATCACCTACGAGACCTACGGGCCCCCGGACATTCTTCGGCTTCGCGACATTGATACACCTGTTCCTGGTGACGGCGATGTACTCGTGAGCGTCCACTCAGCATCGGTCAACAAGGCAGATTGGCACAGGGTGACGGGCACTCCCTACCTTGTGCGGCTCGTGGGGGGACTCCGCAGGCCAAAGCGAAATATTCCAGGGACCGATGTCGCGGGATCTGTCGAAGCTGTGGGCAAAAACGTACAGGATTTCCTGCTCGGCGATGAGGTCTTCGGCTGGCACAGTGGCGGTTGTTTTGCGGAGTTCGTCTGTGTTCCCTGCGACCAACTGGTCCCTAAACCGTCACACATCGGCTTCGATGAGGCGTCCACCATGGGGGTTGCAGCGTTCACAGCCCTGCAAGGTCTTCGCGATAAAGGCAAGATTCAACCCGGTCACACAGTACTTATCAACGGGGCCTCTGGTGGTGTGGGAACGTTCGCGGTGCAGATTGCCAAATCACTTGGCGCGCACGTCACAGCTGTGTGCAGTCCAGACAACCTAGAAAACGCCCACTTGATGGGTGCGGATGAGGTCATCGACTACACGAGGGAAGATTTTGTTCAGTCTCGGCAGCGTTATGACCTGCTGCTCGATATCGCTGGCAACCGCTCGCTCTCCGATTGCCGACGCGTACTGAAAGAGGCCGGAAAATGTGTCCTCGTAGGCGGACCGGTCGGACTGTGGCTAGGACCGTTGCCCCACATGATGAAGGCGCTCCTACTTTCTATCCTCTCGCGAAAAAAATTCATTCAGTTCATCGCCCAGGAGTCCAAAGAGGACCTACTTTTTTTGAGCCAACTTCTTGAGCGAGGAGAACTCGCGCCGGTCATCGACCGGAGGTACCCGTTGAAAGACGCCGCAAAGGCGTTGGCATACCAAGGTGAAGGACACGCGAAAGGCAAAATTGTGGTTACCGTGAGGGGACGCACCGACGCGAAGTCGTGACGACCCTCATGGGTGCCTGCGGCGAAACGAACCGAACCGAACCAAACTAGTGGAGGCGGCAGGAGTCGGCCTGGGCTTGCCAATTCCGCCCCCCTTCATAACCCGGGTGTGGAGCTTAAATCAGCCTGTTGCTGCCACGTTCTTGGTTCATGAACCGCACAACATCCTGATCCACAATGATGTCCGAAGGCGACAGTGGTCGCTTGAGATACAGGCCCTCTAGCGAGGTCAAGCGGCTGAAGGCCACATAAGTCTGGCCCGGGGCAAACGCTCGAGCACCCAAATCAATGACCGCGGCATCCAGGGTTTTACCCTGGGCTTTATGAATCGTGACCGCCCACGCCAAGCGCAGAGGAAACTGGGTGAACTCCGCAACAACGTCTTGACTCAGGATTTTCGTGGCGGGCGAATATTCGTAGCGAACTTTTTCCCAGGTGACAGGTTCGACCAGGACCCCTTGACCATCCACATCCACCAACACCGCATCCGTGACCTTCTCCACCACACCCAAGGTTCCATTCGCGTATCGGGGGCCATCGGGCCCTGCCAAATCATTACGCAAAAACATCACCCTGGCTCCTGGTTTGAGCACCAGTTGCTCATCAGCCGGATAGGCCGTGGTCGAGCCAAAGTCGCCCTCGATGTCGGCGTGGGCAATCTTGCTTTTGCCGGGCAGAAGCTCCAGTGCTGCTTGATTGATTCGTGAGACCGCCTGGTTTGTCGTGGCCAAGGTGATCAGCTCGGGGTCTTCTGGTGTGCGCATACCCTGTTCGTTCAGCATTCTGCCCATATCTGGTTCCATGCGCCCTTCGCGAAGGGCGTTGAGGACTGCCTTGAACTCTCCATCGGCCTGTCGATGAATGGTGTCTAATTCGTGAACAGCCATTTCCGTCTCGGTCCAGATTTTGGCGTCAAAGAACCACGGAGAGCGATAGTGGTCTTTGTAGTAGGCCTTCTCGGCCTGACCGGACACGACGGGAGCAAGCTGGTAGGGGTCACCGAACATAATCAGCTGAACACCGCCAAAGGCGCTATGCCGCTTGCGCTTGGCTTGGCGAAGCCTGCGGTCAATCGCATCGAGCACGTCGGCAGAAACCATGGAGACCTCGTCAATGACGAGCGCATCCAACGCTGCCAGGACGGCAAGGGACTCTTTGGGGATGAAGCCCAGTTCCCGGGAACCGATGATGCCAATGGGTAAGCGGAGGAGGGAGTGGATGGTCTGACCGCCCGCGGCAAGTGCCGCCACCCCGGTGGGAGCGCACACCGCTACCTTCTTGGCAGAGGATTCCGAAAAGGCGTGCAGCAGCGTCGTTTTTCCTGTCCCTGCACGCCCGGTGATGAAAACGTGGTCGAAAGAGTTTTCCATCTGGTCCAAGACGTCTCGCTGCTGTGTGCTCAAGACGACGTCGGCCATCGAATTCCTCTCCCTCGCGCTGTGCGATTCCCCGGTGCCAAAGGCAACCAACCTAGGATGTCAGCTATGTGGTTAATTGCCCGAAGATTCGGCTTGGGAGTCCTCGGAGTGGTCGCTCTGTGGGTGCTCAGTGTCTTCGCGATTAACCTCACGCTTTACACGCCGGGAAATTCGGTGCTGACGTACTTACAAGCTTTGGAGACGCGCGATTTTGGCCTCGCGGCCGCTAAAGCTGGTCTTTCCCATGTCCCCACGATTCTACCGGAGCCGTCGGCCTCGCTGACAGACCCGCAGATTGTCCGAACGAGCACCTCGAAATCCGGCCACAGAATTATTGAAGCCAGGTACACCATTGGTGGTGGAACCGAGACCACCGTCTTCACAGTGGAAGCCGGAAGGCCCACCCTCTGGATTTATAACACTTGGCGTTTTGCCGAAACACCCACGGCGAATATTCAGTTTAAAGTGACCGGCGATAACCGTGTGGAGGTCAACGGGTTTCGGCGTGACACCACGACCCCGGGTGTCGCGCCCACAAATAGCGTTTTTGTACCCGGAGTCTATGAAGCATCGCTGACCACGCCGTGGGTTAGCGCCCCCGAGGTGAGCGCTGTGGTCAGCGAGGTTGATCGCGACTACCCCCTGCGGCTTCGGGTTGAGGTGACCGAGGAGCTCGTGGACCGCGTCACCACGTCCGTGGAGACCTATTTGGAGGATTGCGCAGCCCAAGAGGTACTTCAACCGGTGGGGTGTCCCTTCGGAATGGGAGTTAGCGATCGAGTAGTCGGCGTTCCCGATTGGACCGTCTTGGACTATCCCCTGGTCACTTTGACTCTCGGGAGTGATAAATGCTCCTGGGACGTGGCCGCAACCGATGGCGTCGTGGAAGCGCGCGTCATGGTTCGGTCACTTTTTGATGGCTCGCTCAGTGAAGTCACCGAATCCGTCTCCTTCAGCCTGGAGGGGAGAGTGGAGGGCACGTTAGTGGACGAACCTGTCCTCAGCTTCTACTAAGCCCGACATCTGCTTTTGCTCTGGCTTTTAGCATGTCGTTATAGGCCTCGAGTTCTTTGTCGCCGTCGCGATCGACCTGCCGGTCGCGACGCTTGTTAATACGGTCATCACTTCTGCTCCACGCCCACGTAATGATGATGGCCAGTGCCAGGGTGGGGAATTCACCGAGTCCCCACGCTAGCTCCCCGCCATTTTGTTGATCCAGGAGCGGCGGGTCCCCCCAGGGACGACCCATGGCGCCAAACCACTCGGGAACCAGCAGGCCCGTTCCCAAAATGATGCTGAGGCCAAAAAATGCGTGGAAGGCCATCGTTGCCAAAACAATGATGAGGCGAAGAGGGTAGGGCGTGTTGTGAGGGGTGGGGTCGATGCCCACCAGAGACTGGGCAAAAAGGTAGCCCGAAAACACAAAGTGGGTGGTCATCCACAGATGACCGAGGTGTTCGCGAAGAGCCCACTCAAAGAGAGGGGAGTAGTAAAAAACGATCAGGGATAGGCCAAAAATGGCCGCTGCCACGACGGGGTGCCCCAGGACTGCAAGATATCTCGAATGAACAGCGACCAGAATCCATTCCCTCGCGCCCCGTGATCCGTCTTTCCGCACTGCTATCGCTCTGGAGGCCAAGGTGACAGGTGCCCCTAGCACCAACAGCAGAGGCACCGCCATGCTCAAGAGCATGTGGCCAAGCATGTGGATACTAAACAGATAGGTACCGTACACGGACAAACCTGAATTCACCGCAAACCCCAACAGAAGCATCCCCGAAACCCAGGACACGGTGCGAAAGGGTGGCCAATAGTCGCCTCTCCTGGAAAGGCGCATATGACCCCAGACGTAAAACACAATGCCGAACACCACGATTAGCGCCCAAATCAAGTCGAGCTCCCACACAGTAAAGAGCTTGGACCAGGTGAATTCGGGGGGCAGCGGCTCCCCGGTCAGGATTTCTGCCGGTGTGGCTCTGGCTATCTCACGCACCGGAACCTGGGGAACCGGTGTCTGCGTTCGAGCCAAAGCGCTAGCAAGACCTGACGCCACCCCCATCAACACGAGCTCGGCGGCAACCAGGCGCCGGGTAACCGGCGACGTGGCCTTCTCTCCTCGTGACAAGTTGCCCAACAGCCTCACCCGATACAACGCGCCCATGGCCCCCAGGAAGGCCAAGGTGGTGATTTTCGCTATCACCAAGACCCCATACGCCGACGCCAAGCCCTGCAGGGTTCCCACCCGTAGCCAAGCATTCGTCACTCCAGAGACGGCCACCACAATAAAGCTGAGCAATGCGATGGTCGAATAGCGCGCAAGCATCGCATGATACTCGCGAGGATCAGGCTTCTCGCTCCACGCGATGACTGCCATCATCACCAAGCCACCGACCCACATCGCCGCAAAAACCATGTGGGTGTAAGAAGCGCTGACAGCAGCTTCATGATTCGCCGTGCCGGCCGCGTGCCCCTGTTCAGCGAGGGGCCACAGTGCCGCAACGGAGAGCACCCCGGCGGCGATGACACCGCCAAAACTTCTGACAACCAGGGCGAGAACGGTAACGATTGCGGCTAAGCCAATGGTGATGAGCCAGGAGCGGCCAATTTCGGTGGTCTGCAGATATAGCCATAAGAGATTGCCAAACCGCTGGTCGATATTGACCGGCTCGACATAGATGGCCATAAAAGTGAAAAACGCCGTTGCGCCGCTCGCGACCGTCATCAAGCCCGCGCCGAAAGACGCCACCACCAACGCCGACGAAAAGGCTCTCTGTTTCCGAGTCAAAACAAAGGCAGCCACCATGAGGGACCCCACCGCGAGAGCCGCGCCAAAATGCACCAGAGCCTTCGCCACCGGCAACCCCCAGCGGACTGTTGCACCAGGGTCTACCAGCAACAGCGGTGCTGCGCCGCCGCCTACCAGGAGGCCTGCAAGTAACGCGGCACCGAGCCCGGAGAGAACGAGCAGCCCTGCTCCAGTAAGAGCGGGCAGTAGGCGGGTAGTCACGCCCAAAGTTTAGGCCAGAGAGCCTGAAGGGTATCGTGACGCGTTAACTGATGAAGAGGCGACCATAACGATCGCCTCTTCATAGTAAAAAGAGGAAACTACTTGACAGCAGCCTTCAGCTTGCTACCAGCAGAAACCTTGACGCCCTTAGATGCCGCAATCTGGATTGCTGCACCGGTCTGGGGGTTGCGGCCCATGCGCGCCGCGCGATTAGTGCGGTCGAAGGAAATCCATCCGGGAATGGTGACCTTGTTGCCATCGGCGACTTCCTTGGACACGATGGCGAAGATGGCGTCGACGACACCGTTAACGTCTGTCTGGGTTTGACTGGTGTGCGCTGCTACTGCTGCAACAAGTTCTGAGCGATTCATTGTGTGTCCTCCTCGGACTTTGGGTAGTTATTTTGGCTCGGCTCAGAATCACTCCCGAGCCAATAAAAAAGCTACCAGCTGGACTTCGTTATGCCCGGTAACTCGCCCCGGTGCGCCATATCGCGGAAACGGATACGAGAAACGCCGTATTTGCTCAGGAAACCACGGGGGCGTCCGTCAATCGAGTCGCGACCGCGAACTCTGATTGGTGAAGCGTTACGGGGAAGCTTCTGCAATCCCAGGCGAGCCGCTTCGCGCGAATCGTCGGTGCCGGCAGGGTCCACGAGGGCCTTTTTCAGCTCCAGACGCTTAACGGCGTAGCGCTCGACGATAATTTTGCGCTGTTCATTACGGGCAATCTTGCTTTTTTTGGCCATACTCTATCGCTCCTCGCGAAATTCGACGTGCTTGCGGACGACGGGGTCGTATTTCTTCAACACCAGACGGTCGGGGTCGTTACGACGGTTCTTCCGCGTGACGTAGGTGTATCCGGTACCTGCGGTGGAGCGCATTTTGATAATGGGCCGAACATCTTGTGCTTTAGCCATTAGATCTTCACTCCCTTGCGCATGAGCTCGGCAATAACGGACTCGATGCCACGGGCATCGATGGTCTTGATTCCTTTAACAGAGAGAGTCAACGTCACATTTCTTCTGAGGGAGGGAACGAAATACGTCTTTTTCTGGATATTGGGATCAAAGCGACGCTTGGTGCGTCTGTGTGAGTGCGAAATGTTGTGTCCGAAACCAGGAACGGCTCCGGTCACTTGGCAGACTGCTGCCATGTTTCCTCCTGTATTGGCTACCGTAGAGCTAGCGCTCTACCCAAGTTCACTTGTCGGCACGCGATTATCGGCGCTCTGTCTTATCGACCGAAGCTGATGTGCGCACAGGATGCGGAAATTTCCCCGCAACAAGGAATAACACTACGCCCTCGCTACTTCCCTGGCAAGCCCTGATGGCAGGAGCCACACGTCCCATAGATGTCGACAATGTGCTGGGGGTCCAGAAAGCCATGTTCACTCGCAACTTCGCGCGCCCAGGATTCAACAGCGGTGGCTTCAATCTCTTCGGTCTTTCCACATTTCCGGCAAATCAGATGGTGGTGGTGGCCCGGGGAGCAAGCTCTAAAAAGGTTCTCCCCTTCGAGGGCGAGCGCGTCAGCGCTCCCCTCATCAGCTAGGGCGTTGAGAGTGCGATACACGGTTGCCAGGCCGATCGTAGACCCACTCGTTCGCAACACGTGATGCAAATCTTGCGCACTCACGAAGCGTGGAGTGCGCTCTAGTGCTTGCCACACTTCTTCCCGTTGCTTGGTATTTCTCTTCATCACTCTATGCCTCGTGGGAATGAGGCGCGTCGTGTGCGTCATCAATAAGAGTGAGGGAGGGAATGTTCTCGGGGTGAAGAAGCCCTAATCCATAAGCACTTGCCAGGTTTTCTGGCGTCAGCACCTCCTCGGGTGATCCGTGCGCAACCACGTAGCCATTCATGAGAATTACATAATCAGCCGCTTTGGCTTCTTCCAAATCGTGAGTGGTGAACACCACCGAGCATCCTCTCGCGGGTTCCTCGTGGATGATTTCGTCAATGGTCTGCGCGGACCCGATGTCGAGACCGGTCAGTGGCTCGTCCATAAGCAAAATGGAGTGCTCTTGGGCAAGAGCTTGCGCCACAAAAACTCGCTGGCGTTGGCCGCCTGAGAGCCTAAACACTTGGCGGTCAGCTAAATCGGCAATATCAAGAAGCTCCATAGCATGCGTTATCTGGGCGCGGTCTTCCCGCTTAAACCGGGTGAGAATTCCGGTGCTGGGATAGCGCCCCATGGACACCACTTCACGCACCGTCATAGGGATTCCAGGATTCACGTTCATGTGTTGCAGAACATAGGCCACGTCTCGCCGAGATTCCTTGGGGGGCTTTCCCTTCACCTCTATGTGCCCTGAGGTAAGGGGCAACAGTCCAGTGATGGCATGCAAGAGAGTCGATTTTCCGCTCCCATTTGGGCCAATCACTGCGGTGATTTGTGCCTCAGGAATGCTGAAATCCGAGGTTTTTAGGGCGACGCGGCCATCGCGTTCGATGCCGACACCGGTTCCGACTATTGCGTTCGTCACCTATCTCACCAACGCTTTCAGGCTCTGCGTGAGTTGTTGAACAATCAGAACGACGAAAAAGGCCACAATCGGGATGATCGCCATGGTCGCTGAGGCGGCGATTCCCCCGTAATAGCTCAGCGTGAGACCAATCCAGACCGAGAGCACCCCAATTATCGCCGCAATAATCATCATGCGAGCGATCGTACGTGACAGCAGGCTTGCCGTCGCAGGAGGGCCTACTAAGAGGCCAAAGACCAGCAACGTTCCCACTGACTGGTAGCTCCCGATGACAGCAAGAGCAATGAGAACCAAAAGTGCCGCATGTGCCAGACCCGGATGCATACCCAGGAGCTCGGCCTTATCGCGATTGAGACTCAAGGCGACAAGAGGTCGATAAAGAACAAGAGACACGACCAAAACGATTCCGAGCAGAATTGCCTGACCCGTGATATCGCCAGTGCTGACGCCAAGCGCGTCGCCGAAGAGAATGCTGGTGAGGGACCCCGAGTAAGAATCAAGACGGGAAATGATGATGACGCCGAGCGCCAACATCCCAACAAACAGCAGCCCGATGGATGTGTCTTCGCCAAGAACCGTTTTGCGCTGAACGAGTTCAATGGCGACGACCATGACAGCCGCCGCAACCGCAGCGCCTATGAGGGGGTTGATGTCAAGAACGACCGCCGCTGCAACCCCCGGGATCACACCGTGAACGAAGGCGTCACCGAAAAAGCTCATCCCGCGCAGAATGAGCCACGTTCCCACGGTGGACGCCATCAGCGCCGCTAATATTCCACCCACGAGCG
>Ga0208768_1000319_pt1 | contig 33902 bp, 18 predicted proteins | sample AntAceMetag02UK1_FD_184760 | JGI IMG/M metagenome (GOLD analysis project Ga0208768, IMG submission 184760) | Saline lake microbial communities from Ace Lake, Antarctica - Antarctic Ace Lake Metagenome 02UK1 (SPAdes) (version 2) | ecosystem: Environmental > Aquatic > Non-marine Saline and...
GTGGAGTCTATTGCAATTCTTGAAGGAGTATTTTTAGCGGTTGGCACAAATGACGAAACAGCACAATTTATTGGTGCAGATACAGAAGTAATTGATCTAGAAGGCAAAGTTATTCTACCTGGCCTCCATGATGTGCATATCCACTTACTGGAGGCAAGCGCTTCCGGGGAAGGGACATGTATCTTGAATGTGTTCGAATCAGATATAGCGCAATTAGGGCAAGATTTGGAAGATTGCAACCCTCAACCAAATAGCAATGGATGGATTTTTGCGTGGGGTCATTCCATCTTTGCTTTGTTGGAATCTAGTGAGACACCAAAAACAGTTTTAGATTTCTACTTTCCTGATATACCTGTAGTTTGCATGGAAGAAACGAGTCATTCTGCCTGGGTAAATTCTGCTGCTTTAGCGGAGTTGTCAATTGACGGAGGAACTCCTGATCCCGAAGGTGGACACATTGTTAAATTTGGCGGTGAAGCTACCGGATTGCTGCTTGATTCAGCTGGTGACTTGGCGTTTGATATGGCCTTAAGTGTGAATGATGAATTGGAGATGGCGAATTACAATGGGCTTGTAGATTTTGGTTTGCCTGCAATTGCTGCCTTAGGAATCACTTCAATTTGTGAAGGGAGAACCTATTGGAAGCGGAATTACATTGAAACATGGGAGGCGGTCAAGAACAATGGTGCGTTAACGGTAAGAGTGACACTGGCTCCTTGGGCATACCCGTCAGATGAGGATGAAGGGCAGCTTGAAATGCTTGCATCGCTATATAACGAGGGGGATGAGCTATTGAAAGTAGACCAAATAAAACTCTATATAGACGGAATAACACTTGGAGGTACAGCGGCACTGGATCAACCCTATGTTTATAATTTCGGTTGGCCTTTTAATCAAGGATTGAATTATTTCACCCAAGAGCGACTTCAGAATTACATCGAAACGTTGGAACTAGTTGGGTATGATTTCTTCATTCACTCAATCGGCAATCGAGGAACATTTGAAGTCTTAAATGCGATTGAAGAAGCGCGCGAAACCAATGGTGATTTGGGTGCACGGCATCGTATTACACATTTAGAAATTGTGAATGCATCTGATATTCCTCGGTTTGTAGAGTTGAATGTAGTGGCAGATGCACAAGTGACTGCGTTTTGGACCCAACCTAATCAGTGGAGTGAGAACTCGTTTTTTGTGGGAGATGAACTGGCAGAAGACATGATTCCTCTAAAATCATTGGAAGATGCAGGGGCGAAGATCACGCTGAGCAGTGATTGGGACGTAAGTTCAATGAATCCGTTTAGAAGTATTCAAAATGCAGTTACCAGAGCGCCGCAGAACATGGCTTCAGTTGAAAATGCAGTTGATGCCAAAACAATCAACAGCGCATATGCTTTGAGTCAAGAAGAATACACAGGGTCAATAGAAGAAGGGAAACTTGCTGATTTCATTTGCATTGACAGAAACATCTTCGATATACCTGAGAATCAGATAGCACAAACGCAAGTGACTTTAACTGTGTTAGGAGGGGTGGTGGTCTATGAGAATGGAGGTGCTCCAAGCAGTGTAGAGGAAATGACTAAGGGGATTCTTGTTTTTCCAACTGTAACTACTAATTCGATTCAAGTTAAATTGAATGGAATGAGCCAAGTTAAGGCAAGGTTAATCAGTATGAATGGTCAGCTAATTAGAGAAGGTTTAGTATTAAATGATGGAGATGTAATTGATTGCTCGAGTTTGGCAGAGGGCATCTATATCATACAGTTAATAGATTTCGGAATGGAATCAAAGTTTGTAGTTTCGAAATAAAAAAAGACCTCTCCTGAGGTCTTTTTTTATCAAGGGCTTTTACTTCCGGCTTTTCTGGCCATGTTGCTCTTTTCGTTCTTTCATTTTTTGCTCGCGCTGTGCTTTGAGCTCTTCCCACTTTATTAATTGCTCTGGGGTGAGAATTGCAGCAAGCTCTGCTTCTTGCTTCGTTCGAATGGCAGCAATTTCAGCTTGTTTAGCCTGCTTTTTCACTTCGTTGTTTGCGCGTGCTTGATCGTGTTCTGCTTTGTATTTAGCCTGAACGACTTCCCATTGAGCGGTTTGCTCATCTGTTAGCTCAAGTTCAGATTTGATTTTTTCGATTCGTTGCGCTTGTCTTTCCTCTGGTGGCTTCCGCTCCTTAGGCGCTTGGTTAGATTGTGCATTCATTGTGCAAGCTAGTAGAATGCCAGATCCTACAAGGGCGATGTTTTTCAGCATTTTCATGTCTCAAAATTTTATGTTCACCTCTTTGACCTAATTTCAGAAAGATGGTTTAATGAAGAGTTGTGAAGAAGAGTTAAAGCCGTTCCGCCCAACTTTCTGCGGCAATCCACGAGGTGGTCCAGGCAGCTTGGAAATTAAAACCGCCGGTAATGGCGTCAACATTCAATACCTCTCCGGCGAAGAAAAGACCTTGGTGATCTTTGCTCTCCATGGTGCGGAAATCAACCGCTTTTAAATCAACGCCCCCAGCAGTTACAAATTCTTCTTTGAAGGTTGTTTTCCCTTTTACATTGAGCTGGCAGTTGCAGATGAAATCATGTAGGGTTTGAATTTGGCTTTTTGATAGGTCACTCCAGTTTTTGCCTTTCGTCCCCGCTAAGTCAGTAAAGCGCTCCCACAGACGCTTTGGGATCTCAGGAAAAACGGTATTGGAAGGGGATTTTTTATTGTCAGTTTTTCGTCGCTCTGCAATCCATTCCTGGACCTGGTCACTGGGAGTCGCAGTCCAATTCACGTTGATGTCAAAATCATAGTTGCATTGAGCCAGATCATTCGCACCCCATGCTGAAAGTCGCAAAACGGCCGGGCCGCTTAGTCCCCAATGTGTTATGAGCGTAGGGCCGTTTTCTGCTAGGTTTTTTTGATTGATGTGCACTTCGGCTTCTTGAACAGAAAGGCCCATGAGTCCACTTAGAACGGGAGAATTAATTTTGAAAGTGAACAGTGAGGGCACAGGCGCTACAATTGGAATGGACAGGTTAGAAAGCATCTTCCAAACTGAAGAGCTGCTTCCTGCCGCTACCAGTACATTTTTCGAAGTATAGGTTTGTTGATCTGTGATGAGTACCCAAGCATCTTTTTTTCGACTCAAGGAACGAACACCTACTTGTCTTTGAATTTCAACTTTTTTTTGTTGCACTTCACGCTCAAAACAATCAATAATGGAAGAGCTGAGATTGCTCGCAGGAAATACGCGGCCATCATCTTCAATGGCTGTTTCAACGCCTCTTTCGTCTAGCCAGGCCATCATATCTCCGCACATAAATCTGTGGAATGGGCCTAACAGTTCGCGCTCTCCTCTGGGGTAATGTTTAGAAAGTTCTTTTGGGTCGAAGCAGGCGTGGGTAACATTGCAGCGTCCTCCACCTGAAATGCGGACCTTGTCTAGAACCCGAGCTGATTTTTCAAGAATGAGAATGCGGGCTTGAGGTTTCAGTTCAGCTGCGCGAATGGCACCGAAGTAACCGGCTGCTCCGCCTCCTATCACAATGAGGTCGTACATCAATCGTTGAGGAGTTCATGAGGGAATCTTCTAACAATGTATTTCAAAGCTGCGCCGAAACCCAAGTGTTGGTTTGTTGCTCCTGAACGGATGTAAAAGCTTTCGCTAGCAACTCCTTTTCCAATTTTGGCGTAGACCGGTCTGTCTGAAGGGGCAACATCCATTCTGTAAACACCTTTTCCATTGAAACAGCTGTGGGAGAAATGAATAAAAGACATCGCTTCCGAGTTCATCTTTTCTCTGATTAAGTTTTGAAAATCTTGATCGTATTTGTCTGCAGAAGCGTTGCTGTAATCGTCAATTCCCACAACATCTCCGTTGTCTGCGACGCCAAGAAGCACAGTACCGCCATTTGTGTTGAGAAACCCAGCGATGGCTTTAAGAATGTTCGGGTTGTGTTCACCTTCTTTGAATTCAGTTCGCTCTCCTTCGCCCTTCATTAATAAGGTTTCAGTGCTATCATCTAGCATTTCATTCATGTAAGAAACCGTATTCTTAAAAAGCAATTGAAAAAGAGAAGGCGCTTCTGTTTGTGGAATCATGCCAGACGATTCAAGTCTTGGTCGTGTAAATGCGATGAGTGATGATTCATTGTCCATGGCTACAACCGTTCCGAGGCGATCGAAATCTGTGAGTGCTGCCATTTCGCCAAAAACGTTTCCCTCAGTAAGTGTTTTGCTTCTGCCGTCTTTAAGGTACAATGTGAACGTTCCATTTTCAACAATGTAAAGACATTTTCCATGCGCATGGGAGCGAAAGACTTCTTGTGAACGGTTAAATTTAACGAACTCATGAATGTCATAAAGCTTTATTCTGTCGCCACTGCAAAGGCTTGAAAGGGGGGAGTGAGCGAGTGCATACTCAAATTTTTCAGGATTCAATTTCGCCATTCTGAATTTTTGACGAAGGTAGGTATTACTAAATGTTTTATTTTCCTCATTCTATAATCGAATTGAAAATGAGAGTTGGTTTACTAATGATATGTTTACTCAGTTGTTCAATGTGTTTGAATGCGCAATTGGGAAGAACGAGCGGTTTCATCTACGAGGTGCTGTCAAATGACCCTAGGATGGACCCTGCATTCACGCTTAATTTTGAGGCGCTTCACGGTCATTTTGCTCCCACTAATAATGCTGGAAATACATTGAACTTTGGATTTTGGGGTGTTGCGCAACCGGGAGCAAAGTGGGGGTTGGACTACTTAGTTCGTTTGTCTTATCTGTCAATTAGTCAAGTTTCAAGTGAGACTCCGTTTCAGCTCCAAGGGGAATTTGGAGGGCATTTTATCATAGCAAAAAATGTCAGAACGGTTAAAACGCGCTTGACTGCACATAAGGTGTCAGATTTCGTTGGAAACGTTGAGTACCGTTCCAAAAGTATAGTGCGCAAGCTTCCTACCACAGTATATAGTTTGTTCGGTCTTCGCGGTGGATATTTTGTTCGTCAGTCTGGGCTAAGTATTGAAGATTCGAGCCCATTGTTTACAAAGTTTGATTACTTAACAGCGCAGCATAATTCCACGGGCCTATATGCAGGATTGCTTTTGAGGTATACCATGAATACGTATATCACCTCAATGTATGGGAAACAGTCCAATGGCAAGGTGATTGAGGTTTATGGGGATGTATTGACTTTTCTATCAGATGAATTTACAAGTTTATCAATGGGTGCTGACTTCGGTCAAGATATTACGGCTAATGTTGTTCAGCTTTCAAGGGAACCCTCAACAGTAGGCTGGCGTATTGGTGTTCGTTCTTATCTGACGCAGAAATATGAAGACGCCTCCAGTAATCGGAAAGGAAAGCGTCAAGGGAAACCTGTTTTTGTAGGTGTTACTGCAGAAATGGGAGGGATTCCGTATCAAGGATTTTATGTCAGTTGCGGCTTCTCTTTTAACCTTGCAAGTAAAGGCCGTGCCTTAGATATTCCGTTGAATTAAGACTCGTGCCCTTTGAACAGAATGCCTGCAATTGGGAATTGGAACACCCATTTCTGTTTAAAACGGCGCTTCAACTAATGCATAAGTTTAGGGTATGAAGAAAGTTAGTCTTTTTGTTTTAATAGCATGGGCTTTACCTTTTCACTTGATAGCACAGACCCATACGAGCGAGAACCGGATGTTTAGCATCGTTTCTGACGATCCCCGATTGGACCCAATTGTAAATGTGAATTTGGATTATGTTCAACTACAATCAAACCGCAAGAATAGTGCATTCAATCAGGTTAATATAGGGCTGTGGGGTGTCATACAACCCGGTAAAAGTTTTGGTGTGGACTTTGTTGCTCGCACTGCGTATTCAATTCTTTTGAAAGGGGGAGTTTCTACCAAAGCAATGGAGCTTCAGGCTGAAGTAGGGGGGCGTTATCCGCTCTTTCGTGGGGTTAGAAAAATAAAAACCAATATGCTTCTGAGTCGGACAACAGAACGCACTTGGGGCTTATTAGAGAAAAGGCAATGGAATGATAAGGAGACTCAGACATCCGTTTACGGCTCAACGAAATCAAATCTTTACTGGGTGCTCGGGCCACGTGCAGGTTATTTCAATCGAGCTAGCAGACTTGTTTTTGTGCCGGACATTGAGCTTTATGAGGAGTTGGGGATTTGGGATTTTCAAATGAACATGATTGGAGCATATTTTGGGATGATGCTTCGCACCACACAAGATCTATATGTGAAATCCCAATATGGGCTTCAGTCTAATGCTAAGGCCATTGAGTTTTATGCTGACGTTCTTTCGTTGCCAAATGTTCAAGTTCTAGAGGTTGTTTCTACAAGGAGGTTCTTCCCAGATGTCACTCCCGAGTTTGAAGAGATTGAACCATTGAAAAAATTTGGATGGCGGATTGGGTTTCGTTCATCTTTGGTGAGGCGGTACAAAAAAGGAACTGTTTATACCAGATCAGGGGGATTCTTATTTAGCGATAAACCCTTTTTTGTGGGACTCTCATTTGAGGTCGGACAATTGCCGCACATGGGAACCTATTTCTCTGGGGCGATGTCTTTTCCCTTAGTAAAAATAAGCAGGAGTGTTGATATTCCACTTGAATAACCCATTGAGTAAACGACCAATAACCTTGAGTTCGTAAGGCACCTATATCTGGGTTTAATTTGCCCATCATTTGGACAAAAAAAAACGACCACACAAGTGCGGTCGTTTTTCTATCAAATTATTCTTTTGAGTCTTAGTCAACAAAAGTCAATGCAATTCCTGCTTTTCCAGCACGGCCAGTTCTACCAATGCGGTGAACGTAGCTATCATAAGTGCGTGGAATCTCGTAATTAATTACGTGAGATACATTCGTTACATCAATCCCTCTTGCAGCAACATCAGTAGCTACTAGAACTTGAACACGTCCTTGCTTGAATCTGTCAAGTGCTTTCTGACGTGCATTTTGTGTTTTGTCTCCATGGATTTCATCCGAAGTGATTCCGCGTTGCGCTAATTGCTTAGCGAGCTTACTCACTTTATGACGTGTTTCTGCAAAGAGAATTACACGGTCATATATTGGGTCCTGAAGCATGTTAACCAAAGTGTCAAGTTTGTCTCCACCTTGCTCAGTTCTTACAATATCTTGTTCTACATTTTCAGATGTAGACTGTCCACTGCACACTTTTATTTGTGCAGGATCATGCAATAACTGATCAACTAGCTTCTTAACGCTTACATCAATGGTTGCGCTGAAAAGCATGTTTTGTTTACGGCTAGTCATCTTGTCAGCAATGTACATTACATCATGACTGAATCCCATGTCTAACATACGGTCGAACTCATCAAGTACCAACACGCTGAATTTCGCCAATGGTAAGTCACCTCTGTTTGTGAGGTCAACTAATCTTCCTGGAGTTCCAATTACAACATGAGGACGTCTATTCAAGCGTTGGAAGTCTGTACGAAGACTTGTTCCTCCGATGAACTTTTCAGCGAAAAGGCGCATCCCTTTGGCAATGGCATAGAATTCATCTTGAACTTGCAAAGCAAGCTCACGAGTAGGAACCATGATCAAGGCCGTAAATGGCTCATCGTTCTTCAAGCACATTTCAATGATAGGAATCAAAAAGGCAGCTGTTTTTCCAGTTCCTGTTTGAGCAATCCCCATTACGTCTTGTCCAGACAATGTTGCTTTGATTGTGCGATCTTGAATTTCTGTTGGATTTTCAAATCCTCTTTTATCCAAGGCCGTTTTAATTCGCTTGTCTACAGGGAAATCAGCAAATGGAATTTCAGGAATGTATGCGGGTTGTTCTTTGATTGGAACAGCTTTTTGTACAAGTTGAGAGATGTTAATATCACTTCCCTTAAACTTCCTGCTATTTGATTTTCTGCGTTCATTTCCTCCGCCTCTGCTGTCTGATCCTCTACTGTCTGATCTTCTGTTATCTGAATGTCCGCCATTTGAACGACCTCTGTCATTACCAAAACGATTTGAAGCTGGACGTGGTCTCGAATCTCTGGAATCTCTTGAGTCTCTTGAGTCTCTAGAATCACGTGAATCACGTGATTCGGGTCTTGAACGAGATGTTTCTGTATCCTTCAATTCGAATTCTTGCCACTTAGATCTCCAAGCAGTGTTTCCTTCAGTTGACGCATTGTCAGAATCTCCACCTCTTGAAGCTGGCGATTCATCGCGTTGTTTAGAAGTGTATTCGCTATTGTTCGGACGACGGTTTTCGAAACCACCTTCTGATCTTTTGTTGTCAAAGCTTCTACGGTCGTCATCTCTTCTAGGAGCTGGACGGTCGTTTCTGCGCTCATTGTCGCGGTTGTAACCACCTCTGTCATCTCTTCTTGGCGCCGGACGGTCATTGCTGAATCCACGGCTTCGATCATCCTCTCTTCTTGGAGCCGGACGGTCATTGCTGCGATTGTCGTCGCGGTTGTAACCACCTCTATCTTCTCTTCTAGGAGCAGGACGGTCATTACTGAATCCACGGCTGCGATCGTCCTCTCTTCTAGGAGCTGGACGGTCATTGCTGCGATTGTTGTCTCGGTTGTAGCCACCTCTATCTTCTCTGCTGCGGTCATTATTGAATCCACGGCTGTCTGAAGAACGATCTGTACCATAAGACGGACGGTTATCGCTTCTGTCACTACTTCTTGAGTAGGAATCTGTATTTCGCTGAGATCCAGGACGTGTATCCTTTTCAGGTTTAGCATGAGCAGAAACCTTCTCTGTTTCCCATGATTTTGATACGGGATTCCAGATTTCTTGACCTTCAGGAATTAGACTTTTTCTTTTAGCTCTACTCTTAATGTTTGAAGAAGATGAATTGTTCTTCTTCCAATTGCCAGAGTCAGAGCCTTTAGCCTTCTTCTCGCGACCATCTGAGGCCTTGTTTGATTTTATCATTACTTGTGTTGTTGTACTCGAGATTTTCGAGACTTCTATAAAAATTGTTGAACGCGAATGATCTTTTACCTACTTATACAGGCTGATCTATTCTACCTAAACGTCGCAACATAGAAGCATGGTAGCCCACTGCCTTAGCCAAGGATCCACTGTTGTAGTATGGGATCTTGAACTCTTCTGCAGTCGCTTTCACAATTGGTGCGATCTTAGGATAATGTATGTGACAAATATTTGGGAATAAGTGGTGTTCCACTTGGTAGTTCAGTCCTCCAGTGAACCATGTAACCAATCTTCCACCAAACTTTCTGGTTTGAGAAAAATTAGCTGTAGTCAACATTTGGTGAACATGCCAGTTTCGTTCCATTTTCCCTTCACTGTTGCCTGCTGGCATTTCAGTTGCTGGTATAACGTGTGCTGTTTGAAATATTACGGTTAATGCGAAGCCCATTACAAAATGCATTGTAATAAACATTAGTACGATTGCCCACCATGGTGCAGGAATGAAAATCAACGGAAGCACTAATAGGTATCCGTAATAAACAAGTTTCCAAAGGACCACTTCAGTAAAGGCATTTTTAAAGTCTTTTCCACTTTTCAACAGACCAAGGTTCTTGTAGCGGAATAATGCTGCGAAGTCTTGATTTGTGATCCAAGAGATAGTACTCAATCCGTAAAGAAACCAAGCGTAATAATGTTGGTATTTATGGATTCCCTTGCGTTCTTGGTGGGGATGAAAACGAAGAATAGCAGGGCCATTAATGTCTTCATCAGAATCATGTAAATTAGTGAATGAGTGGTGAAGAACATTGTGTTGTATGTGCCACATTTTTCCGCTTGCACCTAATAAATTGATGCTACCACCGAGTATTTTATTAATAAGAGGGAACCTTGAGTAAGACCCATGCAATGCGTCATGCATTACACTTGTCCCAATCGCTGCCATGCCAATTGCCATTGCAATCCACATTCCAAACAATGCCCACATATTTTCTATGACCCCTGTTAACATGACAACAAGAGGTGCGAAGGCAAGAAGAAAAACAAAGATGGTTTTCAATACCATAACATAATTCGCGTGACGACTCATGCCATGCTCTTTGAAATAAGCATCTACTCTTTTTCTTAAGGTCTTTGTAAATTCTGCGTCAGAACGAGATGAAAATCGATATCTGCGAAATGCCATAAAGGATTAATATCGCATGTCTGGCTTTGCTTCGTTGGAATCTACTGATTCTGCAAGAGGAGGCTGCTCTGTTGAAAACATGCAGGTTAAAAAAATGGTTCAAATTACGTTATTGGAAAAAACACAACTGAATTCGTCATCCGGGCTACGGATGGGCTCCATTTTCTCCTAAAAGCTGCGCAAAGATACTACTTTTTATTAACAGGACTCAACTATTTTAGGAATTTGAAATATTATCTGGATTAGATTCACTTTTTAGGGGTGGCAAAACTGAGGACTTATTGGACAATTAGTTTCTTAACCAAAGGAGCCTTTCCGTTTTGAACGATTATCAGGAAGTACACGCCAGCATTGAGATTTGTGTCGAGTAGGAAGCTTTGTGTTCCGGGTGGAATCGTTTCCTGGCGAAGGAGTTTTCCTTCTGAAGAAATGACGTTCAATTCAGTGGATGATTTAGCGGCTTCACTGAGGTTAATTTGTACGATTTCGCCACCTTTAATCAAATTTGGATACACAGAAAAGGATTTGTTTTCGTCAGATTCAGCGAGGTAGAGCAGAAAGTCAATCGAGAAAAGGTCTAATGATAGGTTAGGTTCCATCTCATTCCCATTGGCATCAAATCCATTCGATATGTTCACATCAATATCCATTGCAGAGCCATCTGCTGTTAAAGGGGCATAGGTAAATAGATGATTAGTAGTGCTAATCCATCCGCTTTCAGTTTCTTGGAGCGCAATTAGGCCTGTTGGATCGTCATTTAATAATTCAATGTCTAGGTCCTCTTCTGCGCTCATGGCTTCATCAAAAATAACGATGATTTCAATGACCTGATCAGTGTAGTTCTCATTGTTCCATTCATATTCGTTTTCGGTCACCAGCAAGAAGGATACTTCCGGAGCACGTGTGTCTATCTGAACAGGGGTATTCCATTGTCCTGAAATCATGGGGTTTTCAGAAGCATCTTGGCTCATATCTACAGTGAGGATGAAGTTTGTAATTTCGATGTCGGCATCTACTACCTCGAAGTAGGCTCTCCATTTTTTAGATGTAATCCAATGGTCATCTTCGGTTATTGGAATAAAACTACTTTCGACCTCAATAGGGAGAGAGAGCACGGGAGAAACATTTTGATTCATCTCCTCTTGGAACTCCAATGTGATGACAAAGATTGATCCCACTTCACTTTCTGTCAAGAGGGTTGTATTCAACGTTTCATCAATTAGAAATGGAGAGACCATGTCTACAGTGAAGATTTGGCTCCTTGTGAAATTCGCCATGATTAATTCATCTTCAGCGAGGCCGTTGCTAAGTTCAATGGAGATAAATGAGAAAAGTTCACTTGATTCTAGTACGGTCCATGAGAATTCAAGGGAGTCAAGGCCAATCCAATTAGAAGTTGGCTCACTAAGTGCTTCTGTTGGGTCTTGTGAAGTGAAGACCAGCAGAGGGGTTTCAGTGGTATTCATTTGTCTGTCAAATTTGAAAGCGGCGGTGAGTGTGGTTCCAATGTCAACTTGGGAAACCACGGGGTCACTTATGTTAAAGTCAATTACACGGGGAAGACCGGCCTCAAGGTACTCCATAGCATGTGTGTAAGCATTCACGCCAACTTCGGCTCCAATTTCCCGTCCCGGGATGTCATCACAAGGAGGGTGTATGCCTCCCCAAATGCGGCTCAACGAACATTGATCAGATGCGTCTCTATAGGTTGCCCATTGCAATGTGACATCAAAGCTAGGGCCCTCTTCAAAGACTAAAAATTCATTTATCGGTGCTTGAAATTCGCCCATTCCCCCTGGGAAGAACGCGTCTCCTGTCATTTTTTCCATTACTTCAGCTGCAGCGCGCGAGTAGGTAGAATGCCCAGAAACATATCCTGCAAACGGAGGTGTGACGAATGTTGGTCTCTGATATGGCCACCAATTGTCTGCAAGGATCCAGCCTACGCCTGCTTCATCTGTGTCAGGTTCTTCAATGTAAGCAGGACCTCTCCATGCATAAAGCTTAATTTCTCCTACATTCTCGTCATTGTCGCCAGCAAGTTCATCTCCTTCTTCTACAAGCTCAATAAATCCATCTAGAAGTTGAATGCCACCGGGATGAAAAGAGGGGAGGGCTTCGTCTGTGTTTTGTCCTTTTTCAGCCATGAATCGGATGGCGCTAACGGGCCGGAGGTAATCATAGTACCCTTTGATGCCCCAAGCCGCAACGGCCGCGTCATGCATAGCACCGCTGAGGGTAAAGTAGCATTTCACATCCCATTCAAGGTCTGCTAGAATGGGTCCTGTTCCGTTCCATCTTTTTTCAAGTAGTGGGTGGGCTGAAACGGTATTGAGTATGGTGAACCAATGCCCGGGAGGAGTTTCTGACTCGGGACCGTCAGCCCAAAACTCGGCTAAGATTCGGGTGTAATCACCTCTGGGAATGTATTGTGGCTCGTAAGGCATGCCGGTTGCGGGATTGACATCATGGCCTAGGCTAGTGTCACCACCGTTTTCTAGATCATAAAAATCAGGGTATTCATCGTAAGATTCTGGGTACCATTGAATGTTGCCGATGGTTGCCGGTGAAATGTCCCAGATGACGCCATCGTCAGGACTGTGGTGTGAACTCCAGATAGAGACCAGTTCAAATCCCCATCGGTAAGCTTCATCGTATTCACGCGCTTGCTGCAGCGTGTCTATTTTAGGTGGTGGCGACGGGTCATGGTAAACAATGTATTCATCCCCATCTCTTGTATAAACCGTTTTCACAGAATCTGCTAACGCGAAAGGAACCACATTCCCCCATTCAGGACTTTGAAAAGGAGGGGTGAAAGTGAAAGGATTGCCACCTTGATCAATGAATTCAGGAAGTTCTAATGGTTGCCAGCGATTAGGATCATCGATGCTCGGGTTTCCTGGTAAGGTCATGTCCAATGGGTCATTTACCGGAACATAATACTGGTTTGAATAATCAGCTTGTTCATTTGAACCATCGCCCAAACCAAACTGAATTAAGTTGTCTGCAATGTAATTGCCAAGTGCTGCTGGGGGTTCATTTTCGTAATCTGTATTGGCGTATACAATATCGTAGCCTAGTTCAATCATTAAATCATCAAATAGTGCCAGCGATTCATCTGCCCCGGGAGAGAATTGAAATCGATGTCTGAGCAGTCTGTAGGCAGCATAACTAATGGCTTCTTCTCTGGCCGCTTCTATGTCTTCGGGTAGGTCAATGCCATTAAAATTCAAGGTGTAATCACCCACTGTATTGCCAAGGAAGTAAGGCGCGGAAATAGTGTCATACGCAGCCCAACAATCATACATAGCAATGGATGTGTGCCACAGGTTGCGCGCGTGTATTGTTGGTCTGGCGAGATCATTTCGAATCGCTTCGAGCAATGCTTCATTCCATTTGTGCGCAACAGACTCTTCTTGCGCAACAGAAGTTAGAGCGAATCCGCTGATAAATAGGGCTGCTAAAAAAGATTTAAGTGATTTCATATTCCAGGTTAAAATCAGGGCAAAAAGATAGGGTTTCTGCCCAATGGTAAGACCATTTGAAAGCAAGAAACCCTACCAATCTGTGTTAAAAGAGTTAGCGCAATACTTGCACTCTCAAAGTCTGTTGGCCTTGATCAGCACTTACTTTAATCAAGTACATTCCAGCAGATAAATCAGTTGTGTTCAGTTCGAATATTTCTGAAGAGGAAGGAACTGAAACTGTTTTAATGAGTTGGCCATTGATAGAAACAACATCTAATTGGATGTTGCTCATGCTTACAGCGAATTTAAGTTTCAAAGGATCTCCTGCATTTACCGGGTTCGGATAGATGCTAGAAACAAATGTTTTCACTTCCTCAACTCCAACAGGGTTCACGTCAATGTCGAAATAATCATCCAGTGCAATTTGTGTTTGAAGGTTGCCCGCAAGGTCAACACTTCCCGTAATCACAACATCAATATCTGGAAGTAAAACTGTGGTAGCATTGCTTACATTATACACCTTATGGTAAGTGGTGTTGTTAACCCAACCCGAGGCAGAGCTATTTTCAGTAATGGTTGATAATGGATTCTCATCAGGGAACAAGACGAAAGGAGCCTGCGAGGTATTCATAGGCTCATCGAAGATCGTAATGATAGAGAAGTTCTGTGAACCAGCATCATTAAAGGTGATTTCATAGTCATTCGCATTTACAAGAATGGCTATTGGGTTTTTCGTGTCAATTGTTAAGACATTCTCATCAGTATAGCCCATTTGCGGATTGCCATTGGCGTCAATTGAATTCAAGATATCTATCCCAACATCACTGATTTCAACGTTAGCGTCATTAAGTGTGTACAGCGCTTGGTAGGTGAGCTCATCTGTCCAACTTGAAGTTGTAGGAACCAACGTGGCACTAATATCTTCACCGGTAAATACTAACTCAGGATCTGCAGAGGTATCCATTGCTTCTGAGAACGTGACCGTAATAGAATAAGGACCAGCATCAACATCAGAGATGGCACTGTCTTCCAAGTTAAGGATTGTCACCATTGGGTTTTCAGTGTCAACAATGAACAGTTCATTGGAGCTGAAGTCGGTCATTGCATTTCCGTTCATATCGAACGCATTGGAAACGGCAGCTTCAATGCCTGTGAGTGTTTCATTGGCATCAACAGTGTTGAAACCAGCAACAAATGAAGTTTCAGTAATCCACGTTCCAATTTCATCAATGGCTGACATTGAGTTTGCAAGTGGGTCATCACCAGAGAAGGTGATACTAGGAATGAAACTAGGGTCCATTGGTTCAGAGAACTCGAGTGTTATTTCATAAACAGAACCGCTATTCAGATCGGTAACATTTGCTAGAACAGAAGGCATCGATATTGGGTTTTGAGTATCAACTGTAAAGGCATTTTCCAGAATTACAGGAAGTTGAAGGTTTCCCGCTTGATCTAATGCGCCAGATACGTCTACATCTATGCCAATGATTTCAGCGTTGGCATCAACCATATCGAAAACAGCAGTGTATAGTTCTCCGTTAGTCCATTCACTCATTGCTTCATTGAGCAAAAGGGAACCTTCTACATCGGTTCCAATCAGTGTAACTGTTGGTTCTGTTGCTTGGAGCATATTTTCGTCATATCCAATGGTGACGGTATAGGTTCCATTCGCGGCAGTGGCATCATTTGCAAATGCAGCTTCTAGGCTTGGAGCGGATGTTGGGTTTTCAGTATCAATGGCGAATAGGTAATCCTGAATGTATGTTGCTTGCGTAAATCCATCCAGATCAACAGCGCCCGTTACTTGGAAGAAGATTTGGAAAAGTGTTTCATCTGCATCATCAACCAAATAGGTGATTTGGTACGTGTTTCCATTGATCCATTCGTTGGTTTGTAACGTTAACGTGTTTTCAGTAGGATCATCGAAAGTAAAGGCAAATAAGGGTTCTACTGCAGGGTTCATCACTTCTTCATAGACAATGTCTAGAACAAGGTTTGTTCCATCAGCATTGTCGTTTATTACATCAATTGAGGCTGTAACAACATCAACACGCGGGGCATTAGTAGAGAAGTAAGACTCAGCGAAAGTAAAAACTTCGGGTCCAAGATCCATTCCGATCATTCTTCCAGGGATGTCATCAGCAGGAGGGTGAATTCCACCCCAGATTCTACTCAAAGAACATTGATCTGATGCGTCTCTGTATGTAGCCCATTCTAGAAGTATATCTGTGCTTGGTCCTTGTTCGAAGACCAAGAATTGATTTTGTTCTGCCAAGAATTCACTCATTCCCCCTGGGAAGAATTCGTCACCTGTCATGAGCGTCATCAATTCTGCAGCACATCTTGAGAAAGTTGAGTGTCCAGAAACATAACCTGCGAAAGGCGGTGTTACGAAGGTCGCTCTTTGGTAAGGGAAGAATTTCTTTGCAAGAATCCAGTCTACACCTGCTTCGTCTAGAAACGGGTTGTTAATGTAATCAGGGCCTTTCCATGTGTAGAGTTTTACTTCTCCAACAAATTCATTACCAACACCGGCAAGTGGATCTCCTAGTTCTACCATTTCAACATAACCTGGGAGAAGCGGCAATCCGTCTGGATGGAAGTTTGGCAGACCTTCGTCAGAGCATTGACCCTTTTCAGCCATGTATCTAATTGCTGATACAGGTCTTGAGTAGTCATAGAGTCCTTTTATGCTCCAAGCGCTAATGGCAGAGTCATGCATTCCACCTCCAAGGGTAAAATAAGTCTTAACGTCCCATTCTAGGTCAGAGAGCACAGGACCTTGTCCGTTCCATCTCTTCTCAAGAAGTGGGTTGTCTGAAACTGTGTTTAGAATTTTAAACCAGTGACCGGGAGGGGTTTCTGAGTCAGGACCATCAGCCCAAAATTCGGCTAATACTCTTGCGTAATCAGCTCGTTTAACCAATTGTTCGGCATAGGGTGCTCCAGTTGTAGGGTTAATCGCATAACCTTGGCTTTGGTCACCTCCTTCAGAGAAGTTGTAGAACGTATCATAGTCGTCAAATGAAGTAGGTAAAGCCGGATTGTTTCCTAAACTAGCAGGGGAGATGTCAACCAAGGTTTCGTCATTGCTATCATGGTGTGACTGCCAGACAGAAACCATAACATGTCCCCATTTCCAATTTGATTCAAGGCCTTCACCAGAACCAAGTTCTAACAAAGGAGGAACTCCCGGGTCATGGTAAACTCTCCAATTGATGCCATCTCTTTCAATAATGGTAACATCTTCTTCGGTCATGGCGAAGGGTGCTACATTTCCCCATTCAGGGCCAAGAAATGGAAGGGTAGATTCAACGGCATTTCCACTTTGATCTATGGCTCCTTCAATAGTAAGTTGTTGCCAGCGATTTGGGTCAGTCATAAGAGGGTTGCCCAAATCATCCATGTTCAAAGGTTCGTTTACAGGTTCGTAAACGAGGTTGGCATAGTCATTTGATTCATTCGAGCCATCTGTATTTCCATAGGCTATCATTTGCTCAGCAAGGTAATTACCAAGGTGTGCCGGATTTCCATCAGAGTAGTCTGTTGAGACAACTGAAGTGATGTACCCCAGGCTTTGCATCAATTGATTGGCATAGAAGAAGGTCTCTCCGGCAAGGGGAGAATCTGCAAAGCGGCTAAGAATTAATCTATAAGCGGCATAGCTCATTGCTTCTTCCTGTGCAGCTTGAATATTTGGCGGTTCAGAGATGCCTTCAAAGAGACATTCAAACTCACCCAGCGTCTTCCCTAAGAAATAGGTGTCTGCTTCCTCATCATAGATTGCCCATGAGTCATACATGAGGATTGATGAGTGAAATAAATTTCGTGAATGCACTGTGGGACGTGCAAAGTCATTTCGAATGGCTTCAAGTACAACATCGTTCCATTCACGCGCTACAGAGTTGTCCTGAGCAAATGAATGAATAGATGAAAGACTAAAGAGAATAAAGAGGGCACACAAACCGACTGTTCGGCTTGTTAGCGAGCGTAGATATTGCTTCATATTAAATCGTGTTCAAGTTGTTATGCATTCTTGGTCATTTTACACCAAAAATGCAATTAAGGTTATAGGACGGCCCTAATCTACTCAATTTCACAGAACACAACCCTGATTTTCGTCAATAGAAGAGAGTTGGGATTGATTGTTATCCCATAATTTCGTCTAACGGGGGAACGCCAAATTTCTTGAGCATTCTCACGTGAGATTTCAGGGCGAGCATGAATGTTTTATGCTCATAGTAAGGGTGTCCAAATTCTTCTGCTGTTTCCTTTACAATTGGGGCAATGGCGTTGTAGTGAACGTGACAAATCCCGGGGAACAAGTGGTGTTCAATTTGGTGATTAAGTCCACCAACATACCAATTAATAAACTTGCGACCGTAAGAGAAGTTTGCTGTTGTGTGCAATTGGTGAACAGCCCAAGAGTTTTCCATTTCGCCATTGGCTTTAGGGAGCGGAAATTCTGGACCTTCAACTACGTGCGCCAACTGGAACACGAGAGAAAGAATCAATCCGCTAATAACTTCCATTATCAAAAACCCAACGATTACGACCCCCACAGAGAGACCTCCTACCGCGATAGGCAAACCAATAATAATGGCGAAGTAAGCCATTTTTATCAAAATCATTTTGAAGAGCGTAATGCGCTTTTCTTTTGTTGTTTGTCTGTTAACACCTTCTTTATTGTACTTCGCAAACTGTACGAAATCTTTTGCAAGCCCCCAATAGAGCGTTAAAATGCTGTAAAAAGCAAACGCATAATACCATTGGTGCTTGTGAAAATTCTTGTGCTCTTGGTGTGGATCAAACCGCATACTGAATGCGCCTTCAATGTCGTTATCTTTTCCTGCAATGTTGGTGTAGGTGTGGTGCAAGACATTGTGCTGGAGGTTCCAGTTGTGAACCGTTCCTCCGAGTAAATTTACAGAATAACCAATCCATCTATTCCATGTTGAACTAGAAGAGTAAGCACCATGATTTGCATCATGCATTACACTCATTCCGTTTCCAGCCATCGCTAAACCCATGATCGCCCACATAATCATTTGGCCCCAGATAGGGAGCGTGAAGACCAATAATGCGATAAACGGAAGTACGTAGGCCAAAAGGAGAATAACTGTTTTACTCACCATTCTAGCATCTGCATGCCGAGAAATTTTATTCTCTTTGAAATAACCATCAACGCGCTTACGCAACGTAGAAAAGAATGCAGCTTGTTCTCGATTACCGAAGCGTACAAGCGTGTCTTGTGTGGGGAGTCCGTGATTTGTCATTGAGTACAAATTTAAGGTCAAATCAATCAATCGCAACAAAATGAGCTGAAAACCTTTCACAAAATGAGGGTCAATGGTCTAAAACACCTGAATTATGGTATAGATTTAGACTTTTTTGGGACTACTCATTTGATTGAACAAGTATGCGATTGCGAATGTATATGGCGGTGTTATTCAGCCAATTATAAACGTCACGTGAATGAAACATGAGTTCTTTGGTTGCTGGGAGAAGTGCACCTTTCCAATCTCCTTCAAGCCTCCATTCACCTGTTTTTGATTCTGGAGTACCATAGTCGAAGTCGCCTTTGGTCTGTTGGCCAGAGAGATAGAAGTAAGGTGTTTCACAAACTCCATCAGCCATAGCGAGTCCAGCACCAATTCCCGCGTCATCTGTCACTTGCAGGTAAATACCTGTATCGAAATGATGCGGCCAAATACGCACTTTTGACTCAGCTAGAAAGCTTGATTCCAACGCTCCCAGTGTTTCATTGGCAATTGAGCGTAGTTTCAGCCATGTTTCAAGATCTTCTTTCGATGGAGACGTCAAAACCTCATTTGCGAAAGGGTAAACAGGTATGTTATAATGCAAGGGCTGTTCAAATGGAAGCGTATCTAATCCCATTTTTCGCCATAAAGCAGCTAGCTCTAATAACGTCTCTTCAAATGACTTTTCTGTTAAAGGAACGCTTTCTGAAGTTTTTCCATGGCGATCAATGATTAGAAATTGACTTTTGATTATGTCAATGGCGGGGTAGAATTGAAATCCGCTATCCGGAATCATCATGCGCCTCCCGTAGAGTCGATTTGAAAGCGGTTCAAAAAACACATTTGTATGGCTGTCATCAGGTCTTGCTCTTTGAAAAGCCTTATTAGTTCGAGCAAGCAGTTGGGTTAACTGGTGCAAATACTGATCACATTGGATGTAGTTCTTCATGCGTTTGCTTTGAAGGGGCAAGGTCAATGATTTATTCAGTAGATGTATCACGAATGAGGCACATTCACAATTGTCAATCTATACTGACGTTGTATAGGTGCCTATAAATTAGCATGATCATGATTAAACCATTCCTTTTTCTATCCTTTTTGTTTTGCTTTTCCATTAGTCACGCTCAATTTGGAGCTTTGGATATTGCAGAAGCAGCGGAGGCCATCGTTGATGATGAGGTTGTTTACGATCCGAGTTACTTTTCAATGGCCTATCCGAATGGCGATGTTCCATCAGACCGCGGCGTTTGCACGGATGCGGTGATACGCGCTTATAGAGAGTTAGGGATTGACCTGCAGCGGTCTGTTCATGAGGACATGAATTCAAATTTCGCGGTTTACCCTCAGCGATGGGGGTTAAAAGGTCCTGACAAAAACATCGATCACCGAAGGGTGCCGAATTTGATGACTTTTTTCGAACGAAAAGGGAAAGTACTACCGAACGAGCGGCCTTTTGAACCCGGTGAAATTGTTTGCTGGGATTTAGGGAGTGGGATTTTACATATTGGAATGATTTCTTCGGCGCGAGCGGCATCTGGAAACTATTTGGTTGTGCACAACATTGGAGGCGGACAGGTTCTTGAGGACGTCTTATTTCGTTTCGAGCTTATTGGGCATTATTTGTACCTAGGACCTTCTTAGTTGAGGTCTCACTGATGAGGTGAATGAGTTTGACGTTCAGTGCATTGAAAAATATGTACCTTAAGATTCTAAACAAGTTCACATGAGTTCATTTACAATTGTGTTGTTGATTTGTGGGTTGGTATTTTTCGTCACAGGAGTTATTACACATTTCTTCCCACCGAAGAAAATCAATTGGTATTATGGGTATCGGACCAGAGCCTCGATGAAGAATCAAGAAGTATGGGACAAAGCCCAGTTTCTGACTTCGCGCTGGTCATTCATTCTAGGTGCAGTTTACACCTTGATTGCTCTTACCGGTTTTTCTTTTGAGGTGCATGAAGTTGCGGGTTCTTTGCTGGCCATGGTGGTCTTGGCGATTGGTGTAGTTGCTTTGTTCATGAAAGTGGAAGGTGCTTTAAAGAAAACAGTCAAGTGAGAGAAATGGTCGTGTTTTTAGACAGCCATTTTCCTGTTCTCATCCTATTTGCTTCTATCAGATGAGCTATTAGAGAAGGATGAGTTTAAGTTTCTACTCAGAGCAAAAAAAAACAGCGACAAGAATTTCTTGTCGCTGTTTTACTATTCGGACTTTCAAAAGCATTAAGGTGCGCATGAAGAACCAAATGATCCAAGGAAGATCAATAGGTCAGTAGCATTTACAGGCCCATCATCGTTAAGGTCAGCATTTCCACAATCTACATTGCAACCAAATGCTCCAAGGAAGATTAGTAGATCTGTGGCGTTAATGAGTCCATCACCATTTAGATCAGTAGGGCAGTCATATTCACCCAAACCAATCATTCCATTGCAATTGTTGTCGATTCCTTCACCCGTGCCGGGGGCATTAGGATAGACGAATTCATTGGTGTCATCACAATCTGTATTGTCTGTGGTGTAACCAGTTTCCAATTCACAAAGTGCAGTAGGGAAGTTGATGTCCCCAAATCCATCACTATCTGAATCAGGATAGAAAATAGAGAGGCTTTGATCTGGATTGAAGATGTCTGGACAGTTGTCGAACTCATCTACTACGCCGTCACCATCAGTGTCTGGGCCAATGCACTCGAACGTAATGTCGAACTCTGCTGAGGTCACACTTCCACAAATTTTCGAAACGGTAACAGATATGGAGCCTGCTGTAACAGTGATTCCTGAGAAGTCGATTCCAACGTTATTCGTATTGTTACCACTCAAGATTGTTGCTCCAGCGGGTAAATTCCACGTGTAATTGGTTGCGTCTTCAATAGGCTCTAAGAAGTAGGCTACACCGATGTCATCAGGACAAACGACAGCAGGTCCGCTAAGCAAACCACTAATTACAGGGGCCTGAAGAACGTTTACAGTCACTTCTGTCGGAATGCCGTAACATCCAGCTTCACTCTCTGCTACTACGGTGTAAATTCCTGCTTGATCGAATGCAATTCCGCTGATGTTCCATGTTGGACCAGTGAAGAATGTGCTTCCGTCAGGAGAAGACCACAGAAGGTTAAAACCTTCGTCAATGGCTTCCAAAGTAGCTGCAGAGCCTTCGCAAATATCAACTACAGAAGCAACAACAGTTGGGGCTTCTGGTGGGTTGCATAAGTTGAAGAACGAAGTTCTGGTAACACTCCATTTTTCATCTTCGTCTAGAACGCGGACTGATATTTTATGTGCCCCAGGAGCAAGTGATGAGACATCCAGATCATACGATTCTGCAATGTAGTCACCTGTTGGGTCAATGGTAATTGGTGTTCCATTCCCTTGACCAGGATCTAAATCGTCATAGAAGTATTCACCTGAGATGACGTCATACGCTTCATAAACAATCGACGAACTTGGCTCTTCAAGGTAAACAGGATAGGTCTTTGTGATCCCCCATTTATTCGTAAAGTCTTTGGTTCGAACTGAAAGTAAGTGATAGCCTTGACTCAATCCGGTGGTTTCAACTTCCGCGAAGCTGGAGATATCTTCTCCTTGCTGGATTGGCAAAGTAATGCCATTCCCAACACCCGGATCATTGTTCCAGAAATATTCCGCGGCACTTATGCCAGCAGCTGTGTTTTCATTTCCGATTGATAAGGACACATTTTGAGAACAGGATCCATCACTAATGGTCACATCATAGGTTCCGGGAGTAAGGTCAACAATAAGTGGTGTTGATGCTCCATTTGACCATGAATACGTGTAAATGTTCGAGGAGCCACCGCTCACAAGAACACCTGCGCTTCCATTCGAGTTGCCATTGGTAGCAGTGTTCACCACGGTCTGAATCACGAGCTCAGGATAGACCAGGACATCTATAACGTTGGTCACTTGATTGTTTCCATTGCCATCAGTAAACACAGCTTGGTATGAGCCATTTTCACTCACTGTGATGCTCGAAGTTACTTCGCCATTGCTCCAGACGAAGTTGGTTCCAGCTGGGCCTTGAAGCGAAACAGTTTCGCCAAAACAAAGTACCGTAGATCCGATGACCGTTATGTCTGTTAAAACAGGTGTTCCAACAACCAATTCTTGCACTCCAGCATTACTGCAACCAGTTCCATTGTCAATGAAAAGCGAAACATAATACGTTCCCGCTGATGGGAAAGTATAGCTCGGGTTTTCATCTGTAGAATCTGTTGTTCCATCACCATCAAAGTCCCAAGCAAAGCTCGCTCCACCAAGTACATCCGTACTTGTGTTCGTAAACGAAGTTGGCACAAGAGGATTTGCTATCAGCGGCACGAAAGAAACATCAGGCACGGCACATGCAACAGCTTGTACATTGAACGCACCTGTCTTGGTATGCGACCAATGTCCAGCTAAATCCATAGTTCGCACAGAAATGATGTATGATCCCGAGGCTAGGCCAGTAACATCTACACCAGCAACACCACTTACGGCAGTGCCTGGATTAATGCTAAACGGCATTCCATTTCCAATACCAGGGTCTTCACCAATAAAGTATTCAGCTGTAATTACAGGAAATACTTCGGCAGGAAGGTTGTTGTTGAGTTCAATGTCGATAAAGAACATTGAAGAAGAGGTGATTCCCCATCTTCCATCTGCTGTTTTCGTTCGAACTGAAACCAGATGCGGACCTGGGCTTAATCCAGCTAAATCTATGCCCGCTTCAGTTGCGGTTAAGTTAACTGTAGGAGTAAACCCTGAAAAAGCCATTGCATTTCCAGGACCCGGATCCACATCATCAAAGAAGAACTCTGCAGCAATGATTTCTTCCGGTGTGTTATCAATCGGAATATCATCAGCGGCATTGAGATAGACTGGTTTGGTAGAAGCGATTCCCCACTTTCCAAGATGGTCTCTCATTCGGATGTTCAGTAAGTGATACCCGGGTGTAAGACCAGCTGTATTGATGTCTTGGTAGGACGTGATGCTCGTTCCAAGCGGAACAGACATTGCGGTTGCGTTTCCGGTTCCTGGGTCTATGTCGAAGAAGTATTCTCCTACAACAATCCCTTCGGCTGGGGCCAGCGTTTCGTTGAGTACATTGAAATTCAATGTGACAGGACAAAAACCGTCATCAACAAGTACCTCATATACTCCTGCAGATAAGTCTGCAAGAATCGGAGTTGAGTCTCCTGTATTCCAATCGTAGGTATAGATAAAGCTACTTCCTTCAGAAGCAATTACCGCGACGCTGCCATTCACACCGCTATTGACTTCATTCACAACAAATGATTCAATTGCTATGCTTGGATAGACCACAACCTCAACTTGGTTAGAAGCAGCACTATTTCCATTTGCATCTGTATAGGTACATTGGTAATATCCACTTTCCGATACCGTAATGGAAGACGAGGTCTCATAATTGCTCCACAAGTAACTTACTCCTGCAGGTGCAGTTAAGGTCACGCTTCCTACTTCACAGAAAACGAGAGGTCCGTTAGCCACTAACGCTGTTGAAAGCAGCGGGCCAACTTCTACCAATTGAACAACAGTTGAGCTACATCCTCCACCATTATCAGCTGTATAGGCAACGGAATAGCTGCCTGCTGCTGCAAAAGTGTGAGTTGCATTCTCAGTTGAATACTCAATGTTTCCATCTGCATTGATGTCCCAAGAATAGGTTGCAGCGCCGTTTATGTTAGATGAAGTATTGGTTAAACTCATTGCTTCACCTGCGTTGGCTGCCGTTTGCACGAAGCTGACATCAGGAGTGGTGCAAGGAAGGTCTAACACGTCTATTTCATCTACTTGTGTCACTGACCAGTGTCCAGCTAAATCTTTCACGCGGATGCTCACTTTGTGCAAGCCAGGCGAGAGGCCATCAGCACTGATGCTAACAGCTTGATTGATGTTCACATCATTGGTGATAGCCAGTGCAGATGCATTCCCAACTCCGGGGTCATTTGAATCAAAGAAGTATTCAGCTTCTAAGATGGGAATTTGAAATGCGGGTAGGTTTTCTGGGAAGATGGGTTCGATGACAAAAAGCTCTTTTTGTACAACACCCCATTCACCTAAAGCAGATTGAAAACGAATGAAAACGCTGTGCTGACCCGGGTTTAATCCGGCCAAGCTTAATTCGTCCATCAATGTTAAAGATGTTCCCGACACAAATGCCGAAAGCGGATTTGCATTTCCAGGACCGGGATCTACATCATCAAAGTAATACTCTCCTCTAACGAGATCTTCTAATGAAGGAGTGATTACTTCAGGGTTAGGATCGTTGATCGAAATCAGAGTAGTGGTTGTTAGGCCCCATTCGCCTTCGTTGTCTTGCACTCTAACAGAGAGAAGAGATAAGCCGGGCATCATTCCAGTAGTAGAGACACTGTTCAACGAAAGCACAGTTTGCCCTTGAGGAACCGAAAGCGAAGTGCCGTTTCCTGTACCAGGGTCTGCCCCGAAAAAGTATTCTCCACGCACAATGCCTTCAAGCGGATTTACGGTCACATCTGCTATTTCAACAGGTGTCAAAATAGCGCAGTTTTCGTTCGAGACGAGTACAGTGTATGAACTTCCGGAGAGGTTCGTAGTGCCTGCTTCATTTGAGCCATTTGACCAATTGAAGGTGTAGTTTGAATAGACTCCTTCAACCAACTCTACGAGTGCACTTCCGTTTGAAAGTCCGTTCGTAGCATTGTTAATCTGAACAGTAAAAACAGGAAGTGGATTTACAGTCACATGAACTTCATTGCTAATGAATGAGCTAGAACCAAGCGTGATGACACACGAGTAGGTTTCTGTTTCAGTAACCACAATGCTCTGTGTTATTTCTCCAGTTGACCAAAAGTACGCATCTGCAGCAGGAGCTGATAAAGTTACTGCTTCTCCTTCACAGAAGACTGTAGGTCCGTTAGCAGTGATTGTTAAATCAAGGATGCCAACATTCACTTCTTGTACAATGGTTGACATGTCTGAAACGGAGTAGAGCTCATACACTTCTGAGGGGCTCAAGGCACGATCAAAAACCATGACATCGTCTAGTGCTCCATTCATGAGGGTCAATTCATTCAAACCTCCTAGCACGATAGCTTCTAAGGTCATGCTTGTGAATCCAGAGCTAGTTGTAGATTGAACAACAGATCCATCTAGGTACGAAGTGAATCCTGAATTATCTGAGTTACTGCTTACAACGAGGTGGTGCCACGCGCCATTTTGAATGATTGCGGTTGAACCTGTTTGCATGTTTGTTCCAGCAATGTTGTGGAGCCCGTTTATTGGTCCACGATAAAACTCTGCGTCAAGATCACCCAACATTACAGGGGCATAAACATTGCTTCCTTTCACCCAATAGGAGACACAAAACTCTGTTAATGTAGTTGACGGAGTTTCCGAAGCCAAGAGCTCGTTTCCAGCAACGAAAGCGCCAGAAGGGTCGCCTTGTCTTCCGTATTCGAAGGCCGTTGGTGCAGGAGTCAAGTCGGTTGCAAAATCTTGATCATCAGAGAGGTTCTCATTGGTAAATAGGTAACGCACAATGGCGTCATTTGCAACGCCTGAAGGCGCATTTAAGGCTGATAAGGCAACTGAGTAGATTCCATCACTAGGAAAAGTGTAGCTTAAATCTGTGCTTGTACTTTCAGTACTTCCATCTGCATTAACATCCCACCAGAAAAGCGTATTTCCGTCAGTGTTTATTGAGGTATTGGTTAATGGGGTTGGAGTTCCAGCTGCGGCAGGATCCGGTGCATAGCTGAAGGCAGCTATTGGCGGATTGGTAGCATTTCCAACAACAATGGTTTCCCATTGTGATACACCCCATCTTCCTCCCTGCGCTTGCACACGGACTCCCAACAGGTGATCTCCCGCATCTAGGGGAGCTGTTGGAGAGAATGCCGTTGAAGGTGCATTAACAGGGTAGTAAAATACTGTTCCGTTTCCTTGTCCTGGATCGGTATCCCAGAAATATTCTGCAGCCACAAGCGGCAGTGTTATTTCTTGTTCTGGATAGTTGTAGCCCGAAAAATTGACAAAGAAAAGTGTGGTCGTCGTGATACCGTACTCACCTTCTAAATCCAAAAAGCGGATTGATAGGTGATGGTATCCCGATGACAAGCCTGTTGTTACAGCGTTGATTGTTGTGCTGGCAATAACGTCTGGCGTAATAACAATGGAAGTTCCATTTCCCACGCCGGGGTCATTATCGAAGAAATATTCTCCACTGACGAGTTGTTGTGCGAAGGCACCACAAGTCAGTAACACAAAGCTCAACGTTAGCAACAGACTTCTTCCAAGTCGATCGAAATCTAAACGTTTCACGTTGTTTGTTTTGATCGTTTAGTCGCGGCTAACCGCTTCTATATTGATTTGAAGTGTTCCACCAACAGGAACAGAGCTTACAGGAATGTCAATGTTTGTTACTGCAGGTATTTTTGCGTAGCGATAAAGGTTTGCTACAGGGGAGTTACCGCTATTGATCCCAATATCAGAACCGCTGGTTCCAGTTCCAATTGCAGGTGATAAAGGTTGAAGGCTGTAATTCCAATCCCAAGAGTGGTCAACACCTCCAAGTGCAGGGTAGTTTATAAGCATGGGATCTGTATTTTCAATGTTTCCGCTACCAACGTTGGATCCGTATGGAAGGGTGTTGTCATTGCACAGGTAAGTGAGGTTGTTATTCCAAGTAGAATTTACCGAACCTGTAGGTTCAGCTTTGTAGAAGATGTTGTTCTCAACTACTAACTCCTCGGCATTTCCGAATGAAGATGAAGTCCTGTCTATGAAGATGTTATTTCGAATCACAACCTCTCCACTAAATTCAACTCCGTTTGCATAGATTAAAGAAGTCTCAAAAACATTGTTGGTAAAAATCATGCTGGAAACAGCATTAGAGTATGATCCGAGAAAAATGTTAGATCCTTTGAAATAACAGTTACGGAACGTGATATTACTTAAATCGTCGGAAGTACTGTTGCTAACTCCACCAGAATTAATTCTGCAACGTTCGACGATGATATCAGTTATCATGTTTTGTCCTGCTACAGCTCCTGCGAAATAACCACTGAAACTAATGTTCGTCATCTCAAATCCATAGAATCTTGAGCCACTAGATGACAAAGAAGAGTTTAACCTGTTACAGTAAACGTAATTGATCTTCGTCACAGGAAATTCAGAGCCTTCAATGGCTTCTCCATAAATAACGAGTGGCTTAACTAAGGTAAGGGTGCCGTAGGTTGTAGGGCTTCCAGTGACAAGCAGTGTGTCATTTGGAGATGCGGCATCAGCTGCAACTTGTAGGTTTGTGTATTGTGCCGGTCTGTTTGAGTCGTTGGATACGGTGTAAACAGTTGCAAGAAGAGTCGTTGGCAATAATACTATTGCCAAAGAGAAAATTTTGAAGATATTTTTCACTTTGAAAGAGGTTAAGGTTAAATGAGGTCAGGTTGACAACAGTTGTTTGCGTAAATGTAGGTAAATTCGACGAATAAGGGTTTCTACCCGTTGGAGGGGTGTTAGTCAGGTGTAGGTGTTGAGCGGGTTTGGGGTGAAAAGTACAGATGTGTTTTGTTTTCCTGACATAATATTCTCTTGGAAGCCAGCTAGCTTTGGGCAGTTAAGAAACTCTTTTCGTTTGTATGTCAGATAGATACAACAACTTTATAGCCGCCAAAGTTTGCTTTGTGAATGTCATAAAATAGCGTGTCTCACATGAGTTGAAATGGCTCAGGCCTTCTTCACATATTCCGATTTCAAGTACATCGATCCGAATCCGTCAATCTTACAGCTAATGTTATGGTCTCCGTCTGATAGTCTGATGTTCTTCACCTTCGTTCCTGCTTTGATGACTGGTTTTGGAGCACCTTTCACCGGGAGGTCTTTAACAACAACTACTGTATCACCATCTTGAAGAACCTTGCCGAGCGAATCGATTATTTGTCCTTCCTCAGCTTCAGCTTGCACTTCGGCTTCCGCCTCAGATGGGCTCCATTCGTGGAAACATTCAGGACACGCCATGAGTTCACCAGTGGGGTAGGTGTATTCCGATTTGCATTGTGGACATGGAGGAAGGTTTTCCATTGATCGTGTTATTGAAGGTGAGAGACTAAGGACGTTTTGGCGCAAGGTAGGAAGATGATTATGATCTGAGAAATCGGATTCATGGGAGCCCGTCCCGGGCCCTCCCAATCCCTCCCCCACCTGCCAGCCAGCCCGTCGAAGCTACGAAACCTCATTGGTCTGAACACCATTTTACTACAGCAACTTTGTAGCCGTAGCACCTCGCTTTATGAGCGTTTATTTTACGCTTTCATTTTTGATTGTTTTCGTAAGTTTAGTGAAATAGGGGCTATGATAAAATCCCACTTTGTGCCCGTAGTGCCTTGTTTTGTAATCGCATGTTCTTTAATGAATGGAGAGCGGAGTTGTTGTTAAAAGAACTGTCTACCGCAAAACCGACACATTTCCTGTCAAGACTTCAGAAATCAGTCCTTCCAAGGTAGTGGTTGAGTATTCGATCTGATAGACATACACTCCATCCGGGACGAAATAACCACCGTTGTTATCTGAGCCATCCCAGATCGTTGCAGGATCGCTAGAGGTGAAGATGACCTCACCGTTGCGGTTGAAAATGAGCATGTTGAATGTTTCGAAGGTGCATTCAGATTGAATGACGAAATATTCATTCAAACCGTCTTGGTCTGGCGTGAAAGCATTTGGTACATAAATCAGGCAGCCGCATTGCTCAAAGTAAACTTCAACGTCGTCTGATACTACATCACATTCGCTCTCAACAACAACCGAATAGGTGTTGGTTTCAGCAACGTCTAAGGTAGCTTGATTGCTTCCGTCAGACCATTCAAAATCAACAGGGTAGGGGAAGTCGTTAATGTCAGTGTTTAATGTTAGAACATTTCCTTTGCAGATAATGCGGTCTTCACCTAGGTCGAAATACAAGGCTTCGATGATGATCACTTCAATCTCGTCTGTAAAGCTGCACCCGTCTGCACTAGCGGTTGCGCTGTACAATCCTGAAACCTGCGGGGAGATAAAATTAGATGACTGTCCTGTATTCCAAATGACGTCTGCGTCTGCAACATCTGAGATAACTCCCAATTGAAAGCCGCTTGAATAACAGGCTGTGGCATCTTCACCTAGGTCGAATGTAGGTATAGGGAAGTAGATCACATCAATCTCATCTGTCCCGGAGCACGCGCCCAAATTAACTGTCACGGAATACGTTCCTTCATTGAAAACGGTGAAGGAACCATTGGTAGAACCGTCTTGCCATTCAAAGGTTCCAGCTTCTGAGGTAATGTCCAGCGTTGTAGTCTGTCCGTCGCAAAGTTCAATGTTGCTCCCTAAGTTGAAGCTCGGATTCGGATTGACAATTACTTCAATGTTTTCGCTGAAGATACAGCCGTCAACCGTAGCTTCTAAAGTGTATTCTCCTGCTTCGGAAACAGTGATTTCCGGTGTGTCTTCCGACGTGTTCCATTCAAAAGAATCAGCAACAGCATCAGAGCTTAGTTCGGTTGTTTCGCCCTCACAAATTTCGACGTCATTGCCCAAGTTTAAGTCTAGGACATCAACGGGGAAGATTTCAATGCTGTCATCAGCAGAGCAATTGTCAAGGGTAACTGTTACCGTGTAAATACCTTCTTCCGTTGCGTCGAATGTAGGAAGTGTGCTTGCGTCTTGCCATTCGTAAGTAGCGCCCGGATAAGCGGCGTCAATGGAGATGAACGCATCTGGGCAAATGCTTTGATCTGCACCTAAGTCAATGGATTCTAACGGATTGAAATCAATTTCAATTTCATCAGAGTAATTGCAACCATCTTGAAAGATGGTTACAGAATACAGTCCTTCCGCATCAACGGAAAGGGTAGGGTCTGTAGAAGTATCATTCCACTCATAAGTACTGTTGTCACTGGTAACATCGAGCAAGATAGATTGGCCAATGCAAAGTGTTGTGTCTGCGGGCAGTAAGGTCACAGAAGAAGCGACTACTTCCAGTGCGCCGATTTCAGAAACATTCACACGGGCTTGTCCAATTTGATCTGTAGCAGAAGCAAAAGCGTCATTCCCAGCATCAATGGCTGGGCTAATCGGATTGCAAGCTTCCAATAAATGGGTGTCTGTGTTTCCGCCGTTGTTCGCAAGCGGAAGGATAAGTGGGTCTGTATCCAGTAAGTTGTTGGCTAAGTTTCCTGCAAGGGTCATTCCAGGGTCAGTTGCTTGGATGAGGTTATGTCCGCTGTTGGAATCGAACGTTCCGAAAAGGGACGGAGCATCTAAAGTTGATGTGTTTTGGGCGAAGAGCGTGTTGTTCACGGAGGCTTCACCATCTAGGTTGAAGATGGCACCCCCTTTACCCGCGCCAGCTAAACCAGGTCCGCTAAACCAGCCGCCACCGCCGTTTCCGCCAATGGCTTGATTGAAAGCCAGTGTTGTGTTGGTGAGTGAAAAGTTGAGCGATCGGTTGAAAATGGCACCACCCAGTCCTGCGCCGCCACCACCTCCTGATCCAGCACTGCAGCAACCTTGTCCGCCGGCACCACCATATTGTCCGGCTGCTCCCGCAGGACCGGCATTTCCTCCCCAGGAATTAGCGCCACCGCCACCGCCGCCTCCACCGAATCCACCTGCGCCACCTGACCCAGAGATTGATCCACCACCGCCACCACCACCGGCCCAGTTCCCGGCGCTACCTGCCCCGCTATTTGGACCCGCATTTCCGCCGAATCCACCACCGGCTCCACCCGGACTTTGTGTTGTTCCGGACCCTTGGTGATGGGTTCCGTTTCCGCCCCTTCCGCCTTGGGCGCTATTGGCAGATAAGGTTGAGTTGTTGATGGAACAAGATGAATTCAAATCGTTGTAAATGGCACCGCCCATTCCTGGCCCAGCGCCTGCTCCGCTTCCCCCTCCAGGAGCAATGCCGTTTCCTCCTTTTCCGCCAAGGGCGAGGCAATTATTGATGGTCACTTGATTCAATGTAATCGTTCCGTTGTTGTAGATGGCGCCGCCAAATCCTCCACCTTGTTGTCCACCTCCATCGCCTTCACACATGGAGTTTCGGATACCGACGTCATTCAAGGTTAAATCACCCAAATTGCGAATGCCTCCTCCATTGGAAGAGGGTACATCACCTTCCACTATTTCTAGGTTTTCAATGGTAGCAATCACCAATCCCAAGACATCAAAGACCCGGTCTAATGAATCAGCACGAATGATGGTTTGGCGCGTAGATTCCCCTGTGATGGTTAAGTTTCCTGCGATGTCTAGGTCTCCCTGTGCCGCCGCATCTTCATTCACACCGGCAATGGTAAATACGTATTCACCATTAGGCAGCGCAATGGTATTCTCGCCTGGTACGGCATTGGATTCCATTACAGCTGCGCGAAGTGAGCAGTTTCCGCCCGCATCAGCGCATACACCATCACCCGGATTAACGTCAGGAGTATCAAGCGTTGTATTGACATTGAATTGCGCAAATGAGCACACAGAAAGCGCGAGAGCGATTATGAGTAACAAATATTGCTTTGAAGAGCAGCAGCGGATTGGCATTGCGGAATTAATTGAGGTTAAACCAAAGGTAATCAAATTGGTATCTACAAGATGCAATCTGACGCAGCCTTCCTTTGGGATAAGGAGGGCTGCCAAACAAGAGACGCTTCATTTCAATTTTTGGTTGTCTGAGCTGAATGCATTGAAGATCTTGTTTTTAGCGGAAATTGGGGAGCCGTTTCAGCATTTGAATCGATGGTCTAACTTTTTGATCGAACCAACGTATGGCATTTCAATAATGGCACCCTTCTATTTTGGCTGCTAATGCTTCCAATTAGACTATTTGTGGTTGAAAGTTTAGATTTGGCACAAACCCTGATTATGAAATTCATACTGATTCTAGTAAGCATTTTTTTACCATTCATCAATCACGCTCAGGAAACCTGTTTTTCTGAGGACTTGATTTTGTTCAACCAAGAAGTAGCAACTAATTTTTCTGCTAATTATCCTGATTGTACAGTCATCTTAGGAGATGTTGTGCTTCAAGGGAATGTGAATTTTCTAGGAATGGAACAGCTTGTTGAAATTCAAGGTACCATACGTTGCGGCGGAGATGGGGAGTGCAATGGGATCCATGATGATTTCCTAGGGTTGGAAAACGTAACCTCCATTGGTGGAATAAGTTTAGAAGAGCACGTGTTTTCTTTTGACGGACTAACATCTCTTGAGTGGGTTACGGGAAGCCTTTTGCTGGATGAATGCACGATTGCAGATTTTTCTGCTTTAGCGAATTTGATAGAAATAGGTGTTGATTTTAGAATGACAGAAACGAACTTCGCCAGTTTTAATGGGATGCAGAACCTCGCATCGGTGGGTCAAGATTTCAAGGTTTCTGAGAATGCGTTGTTGTTGACCTCGCTCTATCTTGAAAGCCTAGTTTCTGTAGGCGGTTCTTTTGAGCTGTCAGAATGCGATGTCATTGACGGCTTTGTGGGGTTTGTGGGGCTAACTTCCATAGGAGGCGATTTTATTATTGATGACTGTCCTTTGGTTACAAGTTTAGATGGGTTTGCGAACATTCCAAGTATTGCTGGTGTGCTCAAAATACGCTGGAATGAAAATTTGGTCGACATTTCTGGGATTGCAAATTTTGATCCTGCAAGCATTAGTATGGTTGAAATCATGAGTAATCCTTTACTCTCTATGTGCGCTGTGACGAGTGTTTGTGGGTATCTACTAAGCGATGGAGGTTCTCTTATTGAGATGAATAGTGAAGGATGCACTTCGGCAGAGGTAATTATAGAGCAATGCGTTACCAGCGTATTTTCAGATGGGAATAGCGAGAGCACCTTTCGTTTGGTTAATACGCTTGTAGCGTCTGAGTTAAGAATGATTAATCCGTTGAACAGCACGTATTCTGTTTTGGATGGATTAGGCCGAACGGTTTTATCTTCTTCAGCGAATCCTCTTTTCATAGGACATCTTTCACCTGGACTTTATTTTGTCCAAGTTGACTATGATGGCTCTGTCCATAAATTCGTCGTGCAAGATTAGGGTCGTCAGTGTTTGGGCAGCAAGAGATCATATTTGCATGAAGAACCTTT
>Ga0208768_1000324_pt1 | contig 33421 bp, 26 predicted proteins | sample AntAceMetag02UK1_FD_184760 | JGI IMG/M metagenome (GOLD analysis project Ga0208768, IMG submission 184760) | Saline lake microbial communities from Ace Lake, Antarctica - Antarctic Ace Lake Metagenome 02UK1 (SPAdes) (version 2) | ecosystem: Environmental > Aquatic > Non-marine Saline and...
GCCGGTTGTTCCGGAACCTGTTATATTGATGTCGGTACCTGCATTTACTATGGTCTCGGAACCATCGGCCGTGTTGGCACTAATCTGCGAATCGACATAGTTCTTTGTCGCCGCGTCCTGTGCGTTGGTTGGATCTGTCACGTTCGCGATGGACGTTCCGGCACTGTTGCCTTCTGTTAAAACTTCGGCTAAAGTCTGATTATCCGTGTTTACTGCACCAGCTATATCTGCCAAAGGTATCGTTACCGTGGCACCTTCACTATCCGTCAAAATTAGGTTCGTTCCATCCTCTGTTATGCTGGCATTGGTGGTGTTGGTATCAACTCGAGCACTGATATCAGCTAATGGAATACTTACCGTATTGCCATCTTGTATGGAAATCTCAAGGTTTGCACCGTTTATTTGGAAGTTTTGTAAATCCTGGTCATCCGTATCTATAATGGATGCTAAACTGGCAAGAGAAATAGAAAAGGAGTTCGCTTCGCTATCGGTAATTATCAAACTATTCGTACCGGCATCAATATCAAAACTTGTAATTACCGTATTGGCATCTGAAAAAGTATCGCGTAAACTACTCAAATCAACATTTACACTTCCTCCGTCTTCCAAATCCAGTGTTAATTGATTGGTGGCATCATCAAATATAAAACCCGCTAACTGCTGATTGTCCGTGGCGGTTAGTTCCCAAGAATTACCATCCCAGAAAAAAATTGTTCCAGAGTTTGTATTTACATACAAATCGCCCAAATCTGCTCCCGACGGAGCCGTTACCCCTGGAACAGAGACATCGGTTCCTTGAAGCACCTCACAATTACATTGGTCTTCTAATGTTACCGTGGTTTGCGCAAATGTGAAACTTGATATCAACAAAATTATTGCTAAAATCCTTTTGTCCATGCTTGAAAATTTACTTTTATATTTTGCCATTCTCTTTTTGACTGTGTCCATAGAATTATTCTATATTCTAAATATTTCTGCCCTTTTTCGGTACTAAACCCTCCAAGGCGTATTAATTCCTTACAAAATTAACTTTAGGTTTACTCCTAGGAAATAAATGTTGTATAAGTAGTACATCGTACGGTCTACGCCCATAAATTTGAGGTTTAGCCCTAAATTTTGTCTTAAAATTCTATCCTCACTTTATCGATAGGGTAAATATTTACGATACTTATGAAATCTCTTTTCTAAAGAATTGGAAGAGTTTACTCTTGATACGAAGCACCGAAAACGAGTTTTTTGTACTATGTAGATTATTCTCCTGTTAGTTACAATACTATAGGTTCTAATTTGGTTTAATGGTGAAAATTCCGTGGTAGGATTCCTTAGACCATTTGTAACGGTGCCGTTCAAAACTCGACCTACATTAACGCCAAAGGGCAATGCTCAGGTAAATTTTAATTTATTGGTGTTGTCCGTATTACCAACCATATAAAGTGATATAGTAAAATTGGTATCCAAACCATTACCCGTCAGCATAGTTCTTGTTTATTTGACCTTCCCGTAGTCATTCAAATTACAAAATTGATTATCCCAGAACGGTTATTGCATTTTCCTCATTTATATCAGTTAAAAAAACTACAAAATGATGGTTACATGCATTTCTTGGGGAGACAATCAAAATTGAAAAAGATAATGATGATATGAGGCTTGTTAAGCTGGATATAACTCGACTTTCTGAGAGTTATTCTATTTCAACAATGCCAAATGATTACAAGGGTGTCGGTGTTTTATAGTCAAATTCAATAAGCCATCAACTCGCCTTTATTTTTTTATGCAAAGTGACACATGTAGTTTGCTCCCCAACTTTTTTACGTGACCCAGAATAAGGAGGGTAAATCAAAACAAAAAAGACAGCTTTTACGCTGTCTTTTTTGTTTTGATTATGTAAGTTCTTATTCTAGTATGATAAACTCCGATCGCCTATTTAGATCATGCTTTTCAGATGAGCATCTTATACCATCGGCGCACTCATTGATTAATTTTGATTCACCAAAACCTTTACTGGCCAATCGATCCGCTGCAATTCCTTTGGAAATCATATAATTGATCGTAGATTCAGCTCTTTTTTGTGAAAGCCACAAGTTATAAGCTGCGGGCCCACGACTATCTGTATGAGAATTCACTTGAATTTTTAGACTTGGGTACTTTTCCATTGCGGCTATTACCTTCTCTACCTCTATTTCAGAATCCTTACGTATATTGTACTTATTGAAGTCGAAATAAATAGTGCTTAGTTGCAACAATTTAGCCAAATCGTCTCCAAAACCAGCGGTAACAACATCTCGTTCCAAGTAAAAATCTATGATTTTAGGTTTACCATCAGAAATTCCTATAAATTCTTCATGTGGAACGTAACCTTCCATTAGTGCCCTAACAAAATTACCTTGGTTACAATCTAGAACCAAACTATAGTTGCCATCAGAATTAGTAATAGCTGACATTACCTCTTGATTATCTTGATTGATGACCTTTATCGTGGCCCCAACCAAAACACTGTTTGAAATTTTATCCCGCACGGTTCCCGTAATATTTTGAACACATTCAAAAACCAAAGGTTTATTCTCAATAAATTTGTATATATCGTCATAGCCCAAGCCTCCATCTCTATTTGAGGCCATAAAACCTCCCTTTGATACTTCATTAAAGATAAAAGTAAAATCATCCTTCCTACTATTTATAGGCTCTCCAACATTTAGCACTTTACCATCAAAATCCTTACGTTTTATTTTTGTAGCAAAAATATCCAATCCACCCAAACCCCGGTGGCCATCGGATGAGAAATAAAGAATTTCCTCACTGGTAACGAACGGAAACGTCTCTCTTGCTTCGGTATTAATAGTACTACCTAGATTTTCGGGCGTTCCAAAAGTTCCATTATCGTTAATGGTTACCATAAAAATATCGGACAGACCTAGTGTTCCAGGCATATCGGAAGCAAAATAAAGCGTTTTACCATCAGGGCTTAAAGCCGGGTTAGCCACGGAGTAAGCATCGTTATTAAACGGAAGCTCTTCTATTTCCGCCCAATCACCGTCAACGATTTTAGCCCTAAAAATTTTTAATCGAATAATTCCCTGTTCGTCTTTAATATATTTGCCCTCTATAAAATTATTCCTTGTAAAATATAGCGTTTCACCATCTTCGGTAACCACAGATGTTGATTCATGCAATCTTGTGTTCACGTCTTCACCAAACTTGGATACTAAATTCTTGGAAACACTATCGGAATTTACCTTATACAAATCCAAAAAATCTTTTGAATTCCAAGTATGTCTATACCTTGCAAAATTACCGGTATCCCTATCCGAGGAAAAAATTAATCCCTCTTTGTAGTATGTAGGCGCAAACTCAGAATAGACTGTATTATATTGAAAAGGAGTTATGTCATACCTACCGGAATTCGTTTTTATTTCAGCCATAAAATCGCGGTCTTCCTTAAAGGCACTCGCTCTGGCATCACCAGAAGTTAATGCCGTAAATTTTGCCATAACCTCATTGGACCGGTCATACTCGCCCAAGGTTTTTAGGGTTTGGGCATATTTAAAATAATCTTCCGGTGTAACATCATCAACAAATTCGGCCACTAGCTTGCCGTACGTTTCAGCTGCTTCTTTATAGTCTGAATTATAGTAATAGGAATTACCCAACTTTTTAAGCAAGTCGGCAGAAACAAAGCCTTTATCCAAAACTTTCTTGTAGATATCAATTGCAGGCCTAAAGGAATATGCCTCATATTTCTCGTTTCCCTTGGTTACTAATTTCTCTTGGCCAAACAAGGTTCCTAGACCAGAAATAGCCAAAATAATAAGTAGTATTTGTGCTTTGTTTATCATGGGTATTTCCGTATTAAAAGAAACGAGGTGATACTAATCGTTGGAATGATCTCACTAATTCAAACCTTAAAAAAAGTTCAAAGGAGCCATCATTGAACCGAGTACCGCCCAATTCCGTAGTTTCCTTGTCGTATGCCAAACCTAGCATAAACTGATCCGAGATTTGAAAACCTGCCATAGCACTGATTGCTGCATCCAACCGGTAAGCCGCACCAAAAGTGAACTTGTCGTTAAACATAAAATTTGCCGAGAGGTCTAACTGAAGTGGTGCACCACCGACAACTTTTGTCAATAGGGCAGGTTTAAACTTTAAGTTACCGCTCAAATCAAAAACATAACCGGTAATCAGGTAAAAATTAATGCGTTCCTTTGATAGGAACTGAATTGCATTGGCATCGGTCTGAGAATTATCAAAATGCTCGGTCTGAAAAAGGTTGGGCGCCGACAGACCTGCATAGAACTTATTGGTATGATAATAAAAGCCCAAACCAACATTAGGCGATATTCTATTTTCAATATTTTCTACACTAACCGGTTCTGCATCAAAATTCCGTAAGCTATTAAAATCCAGATTTAGAACATTTAGACCAGCTTTAAGTCCAAAGGATAGTTTGCCTTCACGAGACACATCAATAGTATAAGATAAGACTCCGTCAAAGTAGGTTTCTTGAACCACCCCATCACCAATTTCATCGTTTAGTAGGGATATACCATAACCCAGCTTACTATTTCTAATAGGCGAATGAAGATTAATTGTCTGCGAAGTAGGAGCACCATCCAAACCTACCCATTGCGCCCTATATAAGGCCGCGGCGCTCAATTGACCACGAGATCCTGCATAGGCAGGATTTACACTAATGGTATTGAACATATACTGGGTATATTGTGCATCTTGCTGGGCATTCATCTCCCCCATATAAAGGAACACTATGAAAAGTAACCCTAAAAATTTATTCCTGATTTTCATGTGGTTATTCTGTTATCTGCTTATGTAAATATACTCACTGTCAACATTATTCGCGCCGTCAAGGGTAGTATAATCAAAGATGTAAAAATATACCCCCGAAGGAAGATAGTCCTCAACGCTAAGGGTTGATCTTCCCCTAGATCTGCCGTCGAAAACATTGTTTTGATTATTATAGTTCTCACCTTCGTAAACCGCCACTCCCCATCTATTAAAAATCTTCAACGTACTATTTCTTATTTTATCTACACCTCTAATGAACAGGAAATCGTTTTTACCATCCGAATTTGGTGAAACAATTTGATTGACCTCTATTTCGATTATCTGCGGCTCATTTACGGCTATAGTGACCAATGCCGTATCGCAGTTGCCTAAAACATCACAAACAGTATATTCAAAAGTATCCGTTCCACTAAAGTTCGCGTTGGGCGTGTAGATTACGAAATCATCCAAAAGATCATCTGGAGTTCCTCCTTCATTTAACGTTATAGATCCATTTGACGGGCCCTCAAAGGTTAAGAATCCATTAGATGGAACACCTGAATCATTTGCAAAAATATCTATATTAACAGATGTCTCCTGATCAGTAACTTCAGAATCATCGACTACATCCAAAACGGGAAGCGTACCTACCGTTATCGTTACCGTTCCCGTGTCGCAGGTTCCGGCGGCGTCGCATACCGTATATTCAAAAGTATCCGTACCCTCGAAACCTTCGTTCGGAGTATAGGTTACCGAATCATCGCTAATATCATCGGGAGTGCCCACGTCGTTTAGTTCAAGGGTTCCGCTTGACGGCTCCGTAACCGTTAGCGTGCCGTCCGGTGGGATACCGGTGTCGTTCGCCAAAATATCGATATCGGCAGGAGTATCCAACGGAGTACTTACCGAATCATCGACTACATCCAAAACAGGAAGCGTACCTACCGTTATTGTTACCGTTCCCGTATCGCAGGTTCCGGCGGCGTCGCATACCGTATATTCAAAAGTATCCGTACCCTCGAAACCTTCGTTCGGAGTATAGGTTACCGAATCATCGCTAATATCATCGGGAGTGCCCACGTCGTTTAGTTCAAGGGTTCCGCTTGACGGCTCCGTAACCGTAAGCGTGCCGTCCGGTGGGATACCGGTGTCGTTCGCCAAAATATCGATATCGGCAGGAGTATCCAACGGAGTACTCACCGAATCATCGACTACATCCAAATTCAATGTTGGATTATCGGGATCAAGGTAGTCCGGTGTTCCGTCATTGTCGCTGTCATCGTCCGTGGGATCGCCGTTGCCGTTCGGGTCCTCTTCCTCGGTGGGCGTGCCGTCACCGTCGTCGTCAAGGTCGCGGTAGTTCACGTCCTCGGTTCCGTCCGTATCGGGTAGGTCGTTCGCGGGGTCGTTTATCTCGTCGTTCACGTCGAAACCGTCGTTCACATCGCTGCCCTCGTACCCGTCGTCGAGCCCGTCGCCGTCGGTGTCCATCCCCGTAATGGTCTGGTCGGGGATACCGTCGAAATTGAAGTCGTTGCCCTCGTTATTGTCCGGTACCGTATCGTTGTCGCTGTCGTTGTCCAAATAGTCAGGTGTGTCGGTGCCATCTGTGTTCACTGGCGTCAACCCCGCGTTCCCCGAACCTTCAAAAGCATTGTCCAAACCATCATGGTCATCATCAGCCAGTAGGGGGGCAATATAATCCGAAGTGGTCTGGGCTTCCACATTGTCAGGAATGCCATCATTATCGGAATCAATATCCACTCTATTCGGATAACCGTCCCCGTCAGAATCAACATCTGTATTGAAGATTATAGTTTGTGGATTAACAAAATTATTTAAACAAGCAAACTGGATACCAGACTGCCGAGCAACATTTGTTCTGAAATTATCGACCCCTGTGGCAATGATACCAAATCTGAAGACAAATGTTGAAATATCGACGAACTCGACGGCAACATTTACCTGAGGGTTCACGTTGGAAATTCCACTATATTCTGTAGTCCCACCATTAATTAGTAAACCTCCACCTGTGTTTTGAACCCCTATATCTTTAGGATCTTCAAAGGTGTAACTAGCAGGTGTGTCAAATCTGTTAAACTCTTGAAAGACTCCATTACCATCGACATCCAAAAAATTAGCAATCAATTCTCTTAAAACGACGGTATTGTTAGTGCCAGCGCTTACAATTGTTATCCTTAAATCCACATACGGTTTTCTATTATCGCTAGTAGTTGTAAAGAAAATCTCAGGCTTAAAAAATTCGGGGTCCACCGAATTTTGGTCCAGAGTACTGATCTCACCATTCACAACTTCGTCAATGGTCACCAAGGCATCCAAACCATCTGCAACACCGGCAAACCTATATACTGAACCTTCATCAAAAGCGTTACCCGATTCTAGGGTCGGTTCATTGCCAAAGTTTAAATTTGGTACTGTTTCGCAGTCAAAATCCGTACTCAATATACTAGATTCAGAACTATCCAAAAGACCGTCGCCATCCGAATCCAAGTCGATATAATCAGGCACTTCATCACCATCAGAGTCAATAGGAATCAGACCATTACTGCCGTCATAACTATCATCCAATCCATTTTCGTTTTCATCCTGATTGATAGCAGCCACAAAATTAGTGGCCGATTGGGCCTCAATATTATCCAAAATACCATCATTGTCGGAATCTAAATCCAAATAGTCAGGAATACCATCTGAATCGGAATCGGTGGCATTCGTTGCAGGATTGTTATCAAAATCTAGATTAGCATCCTCCATGACATCCGTAATACCATCACCATCATCATCAATATCAGTATCATCATAAACCCCATCACCATCGGTATCAACAATGAATACCATCTCTGAAGATTTATTTGAATGTCCAAGACTTGTGTCAAATAAAAAGAGTAGAAAAACACATGTCACCAGAATCCTAATAGAGTAAAATGACAAATGACTAATTGAAAAAATATTTTTATCCATAACGACAGTTTAATTTAAACTAATCACCATGCATGTAGGATGTTTTTAAGGATAGGACGTGGGACTTCCTGGTCAAAAGACAGCGCAAGATAGTTGTAAAATATATAGCTTCTACCCATTTCGGGTAACTTGTTGATAATTCTCCTTGAATTACCATTTACAAAAAATGGGTACACTTTCTTTAATCTATATTTTGAAACAAAAATATATCTGTTGTCACATTTGGCTAATAAATAAGATGAAATCTTCGCTGGATTAATACTGTGAGGAACGCCTAAATTCCCGTATTTTTGCTGCAAAATTCCATAAAATGAGCTTTAAAGAAGAAATAGCAAGAAGAAGAACCTTTGGGATTATTTCTCACCCCGATGCCGGAAAAACTACATTAACGGAAAAGCTACTACTATTCGGCGGTGCAATCCAAGAAGCAGGCGCTGTTAAAAACAACAAAATCAAGAAAACGGCAACAAGCGATTTTATGGAAATTGAAAGGCAAAGAGGGATATCTGTTGCCACCTCTGTTTTAGCTTTTATATATAAAGACAAAAAAATAAATATTTTAGACACTCCCGGCCACAAGGATTTTGCGGAGGATACTTTTAGAACTTTAACGGCCGTTGATAGCGTAATTGTAGTTATAGATGTAGCAAAAGGTGTTGAGGAACAGACCGTTAAACTTGTGGAAGTTTGCAGAATGCGCAATATCCCTATGCTCGTATTCATTAATAAATTGGACCGTGAAGGACAAGATGCTTTTGATTTATTGGACGAGTTAGAACAAAAATTGGGACTTTCGGTTACGCCACTAAGTTTTCCCATAGGTATGGGTTATGATTTTAAAGGGATCTACAACATTTATGAGAAAAATATTAACCTGTTCAGTGGAGACAATAAAAAGAATATCGAAGACACTATAGCTTTTGATGACCTTAAAAGTGTAGAACTAGAAAAAATTATAGGGTCTAAAGCTGCAGAAGAACTCAGGGGAAATTTAGATCTGATATGGGGAGTTTACCCAAAATTTGATAAAAATGCCTATCTAAAAGGGCAACAACAACCTGTCTTTTTCGGTTCTGCACTAAATAATTTTGGGGTTCGGGAACTTTTGGATTGCTTTATAGAAATAGCACCATCCCCAAAAGCAAAGATGGCCGAAGAACGATTGGTAGAAGCGAACGAAAAAGAGCTTACAGGTTTCGTTTTCAAAATTCATGCCAACATGGATCCAAAACACAGAGATCGACTGGCATTCATAAAAATCGTTTCTGGTACTTTTGAACGGAACAAACCTTATTTACATGTACGACAGGATAAAAAATTAAAATTCTCGAGCCCCAACGCTTTTTTTGCCGAAAAGAAAGAAATAGTTGACATTTCCTATCCTGGAGATATTGTTGGATTGCACGACACGGGAAACTTTAAAATAGGCGATACGTTAACCGAAGGAGAATACTTACACTATAAAGGTATACCTAGCTTCTCCCCCGAGCATTTTAGATATATCAACAACGCCGACCCAATGAAATCCAAGCAGTTGAACAAAGGCATAGATCAGCTAATGGATGAGGGTGTTGCCCAGCTATTTACCCTGGAAATGAACGGTCGCAAGGTTATAGGTACTGTTGGAGCATTACAATTCGAAGTTATCCAATACCGGTTGGAACATGAATATGGGGCAAAATGCAGTTATGAAAATTTCCCTGTCTATAAGGCCTGTTGGGTGGGTAAGGAAAATAGAAAAAGTGATGAATATAAGGAATTTGTTAGGATAAAGCAGAAATTTTTGGCAAAGGACAAAAGAGGACAGTTGGTCTTTTTAGCAGATTCCCAGTTTTCTTTGCAAATGACGCAATCTAAATATCCCTTGGTCAAATTACATTTTGTATCGGAGTTTGATTGACAAAGGTTGAGGAATTTAAAGCGAAAGGATGGATACCCTAATCTCCATTTTACCATTATTACAACGATGTCCTTACTCTCCAAAACATAAAACCCACCAGTTTTTGGTGGGTTTTACATTTACTATGCCTCTCCCGTGGGTCCAAAATTAATTGGTATGGGCGTCTGCTCATAATCTTTAATAGTACCATGGGCTTTTTCAAAACGCTGCACATTCTCGTTCAATGCCTTAAGGAATTTTTTTGCATGTTGCGGTGTCAGCACTATCCTACTTTTTACTTTAGCTTTGGGTGCACCAGGCATCATACTTATAAAATCTACTACAAACTCGGATACTGAATGGTTTATAATCGCCAAATTGGAATATATTCCCTCGGCTATCTTTTCATCAAGCTCAATATTTATTTGCTTTTGAATCGCTTTTTTTGAATCGCTCATCTTTCTAATGTATTATACCTATTAAAAAAGCCCCCAATTACAAAATTGAGGGCTTTTTGATTTAGAATCTTAAAGCTTCTTTTCTTGCCATAATTTCATCATATTCCTCCTTAGAACCTACGATTATACTTTCATAATCCCTCATACCTGTACCTGCCGGTATTCTATGGCCTACGATTACATTCTCTTTAAGTCCTTCCAAAGTATCGATCTTACCGCTAACGGCTGCTTCGTTCAATACCTTCGTGGTTTCTTGGAACGATGCCGCCGAAATAAACGATTTGGTCTGCAGCGACGCCCGTGTAATACCCTGTAATATAGGGGTTGCGGTTGCAGCAACGGCATCCCTTGCATCTACCAGAGTCTTATCATTTCGCTTTAATAGAGAATTTTCATCCCTAAGTTCGCGTACTGTAACAATCTGACCAGGTTTCAAATTATCAGACTCACCTGCTTCCATAACTACCTTTTTACCAAAAATATCATCGTTTTCGCTGATGAAATCGTCTTTATGGATCAACTGGTTTTCCAAGAAAATAGTATCTCCTGGATCTACAATCCTTACTTTACGCATCATTTGCCTTACGACAACTTCAAAATGCTTGTCGTTAATCTTCACACCTTGAAGACGGTACACTTCCTGCACCTCGTTTACCAAGTATTGCTGTACTGCAGATGGTCCTTTTATTGCTAGAATATCCTCTGGCGTTATAGAGCCGTCGGACAAAGGCATTCCCGCTCTTACATAATCATTTTCCTGAACAAGTATCTGATTAGAAAGTTTAACCAAATATTTCTTGATCTCGCCCAATTTGGATTCAATGATTATCTCACGATTACCTCTCTTGATTTTACCGAAAGAAACAACACCGTCAATTTCCGAAACTACCGCCGGATTGGACGGATTCCGTGCTTCGAACAATTCTGTTACCCTTGGAAGACCACCAGTAATATCGCCTGATTTAGCAGATTTACGTGGTATTTTTACCAAGATCTTACCTTCCTTGATTTTGTCCCCATCATCTACCATGATATGTGAGCCAACTGGCAGGTTGTAAGAACGCAAAGTTTCCCCTTTTCCATCTTGTATAAGTAAGGTTGGAATCAATTTCTTGTTCCTAGATTCTGAAATTACTTTCTCCTGGAAACCTGTTTGCTCATCTATTTCTACTTGGTAGGTAATTCCTTGCTCAATATTCTCATAGGCAATTTTACCAGGGAATTCAGAAACAATTACACCGTTGTATGGATCCCAAGAACAGATTACATCGCCCTTGGTCACTTTAGCACCATTTTCTACAAATAGCTGCGATCCGTAAGGTATGTTGTTCGTGCTCAGCGTAATCCCGGTTTTCACATCCACTACTTTAATTTCTGTGGTCCTTGATATTACGACATTCGTTGGTTTCCCTTCGGAATCCACACTTTTTACCGTTCTAAGGTCCTCTATCTCGGCAATACCGGAAAACTTCACTTCCAATTTGTTCTCTTCGGAAATGTTACCGGCAATACCACCCACGTGGAAGGTACGTAATGTTAACTGTGTACCAGGCTCACCAATAGATTGAGCCGCCACAACGCCAACGGCCTCTCCCCGTTGTACCATTTTATTTGTAGAAAGGTTTCTACCGTAACATTTGGCACAGATTCCTTTTTCCGCTTCACACGTTAATGCGGAACGCACCTCAACTCTTTCAATTGGCGAAGCTTCAACCTTTTTAACGTCATTTTCCATAATCTCCTGACCGGAAGTTATAATAAGTTCTTCGGTCAATGGATGATACACATCGTTCAAGGCAACACGCCCTAAAATTCGCTCGCCTAAGGTTTCAACAACTTCCTCGTTCTTCTTTAACGCCTCAACTTCTACACCCCTTAAGGTCTCACAATCCTCGATATTTATGATAACATCTTGAGATACATCTACCAATCTTCTGGTAAGGTATCCAGCATCTGCAGTTTTTAAGGCAGTATCCGCCAAACCTTTACGTGCACCGTGAGTAGAGATAAAGTACTCCAAAATGGAAAGTCCTTCCTTAAAGTTGGAAAGAATTGGGTTTTCAATAATCTCACCACCGCCTGCGGTAGATTTCTTTGGTTTTGCCATAAGACCACGCATACCTGTCAACTGACGAATTTGCTCCTTAGAACCCCTTGCACCAGAATCCAACATCATATACACCGAGTTAAAACCTTGCTGATCCTCACGAATACGCTTCATAGCCAACTCTGTTAGCAAGGCGTTCGTAGAAGTCCAAACATCAATGACCTGGTTATAGCGTTCGTTATTGGTAATAAGACCCATGTTATAGTTGGCCATAATCCCTTCTACCTGTCCATTGGCATCCGCAATCATTTCAGGCTTTTCCGCTGGTATGATAATATCCCCCAAACTAAAGGAAAGTCCGCCTTTGAAAGCGAAATCATATCCCATTGTTTTAATTTTATCCAAGAAATCGGCTGTTGTCGGGACATCAGTTACCGCCAAAATCTTACCGATAATATCACGCAAGGATTTTTTGTTCAAAACATCGTTAATGTATCCGGCAGCTTCCGGTACTTCCATATTAAACAACACTCTGCCAACCGTGGTAGGTATGATCTGGTTGACCAATTCACCTTCCTCGTTAAAGTCTTTTGCTCTTACCTTAATTCCTGCATTTAAGTTGACCATGCCTTCATTGAAGGCAATTTCAACCTCCTCATAAGAATAAAAAGTCCCACCTTCACCCTTAATAGGGACTTCGGGCGTAGATTTTCTTTCTTTAGTCATATAATACAGACCCAAGACCATATCCTGAGATGGTACGGTAATAGGAGAACCGTTTGCCGGGTTCAAAATATTATGGGATGCCAACATTAATAACTGTGCTTCCAAAATAGCCTCTGGGCCCAATGGAAGGTGAACCGCCATCTGGTCACCATCGAAATCCGCATTAAAAGCCGTACAGACTAGTGGATGCAAACGAATTGCTTTACCTTCTATAAGCTTTGGTTGGAATGCTTGTATCCCCAAACGGTGCAATGTTGGAGCACGGTTCAATAACACCGGATGTCCTTTTAACACGTTCTCTAGGATATCCCATACTACGGGCTCCTTTTTATCTATAATTTTCTTCGCAGATTTAACTGTTTTAACAATACCTCTTTCTATCAGTTTACGGATCACAAAAGGCTTGTACAATTCAGCAGCCATATCTTTAGGCAGTCCGCATTCGAATAATTTCAATTCTGGACCCACAACGATAACCGAACGTGCGGAATAATCTACACGCTTACCTAATAAGTTCTGACGGAAACGGCCTTGTTTACCTTTCAATGAATCTGAAAGTGATTTCAAAGGACGGTTTGATTCCGTTTTAACTGCAGATGCTTTTCTGGTGTTATCAAAAAGGGAATCCACGGCTTCTTGAAGCATACGTTTCTCATTTCTAAGAATCACTTCCGGTGCCTTAATTTCTACCAATCGCTTTAAACGGTTGTTACGTATGATTACCCTTCTATACAAATCGTTCAAATCTGAAGTAGCAAAACGGCCACCATCCAAGGGAACCAACGGACGCAACTCTGGCGGTATAACCGGAATTACCTTCATAATCATCCATTCCGGAAGATTCTCCCTATTATCTTGGGACTCCCTTAAGGCTTCGACCACTTGAAGTCGCTTCAAGGCCTCTGTTTTTCTCTGCTTGGAGGTTTCGGTATTTGCTTTGTGCCTTAAACTAAATGACAACTCTTTCAAGTTAATCCTTCCCAGAAGGTCAATCAAACATTCGGCACCCATCTTCGCAATGAACTTGTTAGGATCTGAATCCTCCAAATACTGATTTTCCTGTGGAATAGATTCCAAAATATTCAAATACTCCTCTTCGGTAAGGAAATCCATCTTATTGATTTCTTCACCCTCCGCACCCTTAGCAATACCTGGTTGTATAACCACGTAACGCTCATAGTAAATAATCATATCCAATTTCTTGGAAGGCAATCCAAGAAGGTATCCTATTTTATTGGGCAAGGAACGGAAATACCAGATATGCGCCACAGGAACCACTAAATTAATGTGGCCTACCCTATCTCTACGCACCTTTTTCTCGGTAACTTCTACACCACAACGATCACAGACAATACCACGGTAACGGATACGCTTATACTTTCCACAAGCACATTCGTAATCCTTTACAGGGCCAAATATACGTTCGCAGAAAACGCCGTCACGTTCTGGTTTGTGTGTCCTATAGTTAATGGTTTCGGGCTTTAAAACTTCTCCCCTGGATTCTGCCAAAATTGCTTCTGGCGAAGCCAATCCTATCGAAATTTTATCAAACCTTTTTATTGGGTTATTATCTTTTATTCTAGCCATAATAGCGTGCTGATAATGATTTTAATTGTGTTTTAAAATAGTCCTTAAAACTACTTACTTATTCCTCAAGCCTAATATCCAAACCTAATCCCTTAAGTTCGTGCATTAAAACGTTGAAAGATTCTGGCAAACCAGGTTCTGGCATGGTCTCGCCTTTAACGATTGCCTCATAGGTCTTGGCTCTTCCGATCACATCATCCGACTTAACGGTCAATATTTCACGTAAGGTCGCCGATGCCCCATAAGCTTCCAAGGCCCAAACTTCCATTTCCCCAAAACGCTGACCTCCAAACTGGGCTTTACCACCCAATGGTTGCTGTGTAATTAAAGAGTATGGTCCTATAGAACGGGCGTGCATCTTATCATCTACCATGTGTCCTAGTTTCAACATATAGATTACACCGACCGTTGCAGGTTGGTCAAAACGCTGACCTGTACCACCATCGAATAGATAGGTATGTCCAAATCTTGGTATTCCGGCTTCATCCGTATATCCATTTATTTGATCTAGTGTAGCACCGTCAAAAATTGGAGTCCCGAATTTCTTGCCTAGCTTAAGTCCTGCCCAGCCCAATACGGTTTCGTAGATCTGGCCTATGTTCATACGAGATGGCACACCTAAGGGATTCAATACGATATCCACTGGGGTTCCATCCTCCAAGAACGGCATATCCTCTTGGCGTACGATTCTTGACACGATACCTTTGTTACCGTGACGACCGGCCATCTTGTCACCTACTTTAAGCTTGCGCTTTTTAGCAATGTACACTTTAGCCAATTTCATGATACCGGCAGGCAATTCATCCCCAACCGAAATCGTAAACTTATCCCTTCTCAAGTTTCCTTGAAGATCGTTCAGCTTTATTTTGTAGTTGTGTAATAAATCTGCAACAGAATCATTGGAATCGTTATCCATTGTCCAGCTACCACCCACTAAATGCGCGAAATCATCAACAGAATTCAACATTTTCATGGTATACTTCTTGCCTTTTGGCAGTACCTCTTCGCCTAGGTCGTTCAAAACGCCCTGGGATGTCTTACCGTTTACCAAAGTGAACAATTTCTCTACAAGGATATCCTTAAGCTCTTGGAATTTTACTTCGTATTCCAATTCCAACTTAGAAAGATCTTCCTTGTCCTCTGAACGCTTCCTTTTATCCTTCACAGACCTTGAAAACAATTTTTTCTCTATAACGACACCCCTTAATGATGGCGAAGCCTTTAAGGAGGCATCCTTTACGTCTCCCGCTTTATCACCAAAAATGGCACGTAATAATTTTTCTTCCGGCGTTGGATCAGATTCGCCTTTTGGTGTAATCTTACCAATAAGTATGTCTCCAGGTTTTACCTCTGCTCCTATACGGATCATACCGTTTTCGTCCAAGTCCTTTGTGGCCTCCTCGGACACATTGGGAATATCATGTGTTAATTCCTCAGCTCCCAATTTAGTGTCCCTAACCTCTAAAGAGTATTCGTCTACGTGAATGGATGTAAAGATATCCTCACGCACCACTTTCTCTGAAATTACGATCGCATCCTCAAAGTTATAACCTTTCCATGGCATAAAGGCCACTGTAAGGTTTCGACCTAAAGCCAATTCTCCTTTTTCGGTAGCATATCCTTCGCATAGCACTTGGCCTTTTTTAACCCTATCGCCTCTTTTGACGATGGGTTTCAGGTTGATACTAGTTCCTTGGTTTGTCTTCCTGAACTTTACTAAGAAATACGTTTTCTCGTCCTCTTCAAAGCTAATAAGTCGCTCTGCATCCGTCCTATCGTACTTTATCGTAATTTTTTGGGCATCCACATATTCGATAACTCCATCTCCCTCTGCGTTGATCAAGACCCTAGAGTCCGAAGCCACTTGTCTTTCCAACCCAGTTCCAACGATAGGAGACTGTGGTTGTAACAATGGTACAGCTTGGCGCATCATGTTTGAGCCCATCAAAGCACGATTCGCATCATCATGTTCCAAGAAAGGAATCAAGGATGCGGAAATAGATGCTATCTGATTTGGTGCAACGTCGGTATAGTTGATTTCCGAGGGATCAACAACCGGGAAATCCCCTTCTTCCCTAGCAATAACCTTATCTGTATCTATTAGACCGTTCGCTTTCATAGGAATGTTAGCCTGTGCTATTTTCATTCCTTCCTCTTCCTCGGCACTTAGGTACACAAAATTATCTAGATCAACAATCGAATTTGTAACCTTTCTATATGGTGTTTCCAAGAAGCCCATGGGGTTTACCTTGGCAAAAACAGATAGGGAAGAAATAAGACCAATGTTTGGCCCTTCCGGTGTTTCGATAGGGCAAAGACGACCGTAATGGGTATAATGTACATCACGCACCTCAAAACCTGCCCGTTCTCTTGAAAGTCCGCCTGGCCCCAAAGCCGATAGCCTTCTCTTGTGAGTAATCTCTGCCAAAGGATTCGTTTGATCCATGAACTGAGATAACTGGTTTGTACCAAAAAACGAATTGATTACCGAGGACAAGGTCTTGGCATTAATCAAATCTATAGGGGTAAACACCTCGTTGTCACGTACGTTCATTCGCTCACGAATAGTTCGTGCCATTCTAGCCAACCCCACTCCAAATTGGGATGACAACTGTTCTCCAACAGTTCTCACACGTCTATTTGAAAGGTGATCGATATCATCTATCTCTGCCTTGGAGTTGATAAGCTCGATAAGGTATTTTATGATGGTAATAATATCTTCTTTAGTCAAGACCTGCTTGTCCATTCCAATATTCAGACCTAATTTTTTATTCATTCTGTAACGCCCGACCTCTCCTAGGTTGTAACGCTGGTCCGAAAAGAACAATTTATCTATAATACCTCGTGCGGTCTCCTCATCTGGCGGCTCCGCATTACGTAGTTGACGATAGATGTGTTCAACGGCCTCTTTTTCGGAGTTCGTTGGATCCTTTTGTAAGGTATTATGAATAATGGCATAATCGGATTGCGCATTATTCTCCTTGTGCAATAGGATGGTTTTTACATCTGCATCCATAATCTCGGTAATATGCTCCTTCTCGAGAATGGTGTCACGATCCAATACAATTTCGTTTCTTTCGATAGATACAACCTCGCCGGTGTCTTCATCTACGAAATCCTCGTGCCATGTATTCAATACTCTTGCAGCCAATTTACGGCCCAATACTTTTGTGAGTCCGGCCTTAGAAACCTTTACTTCCTCTGAAAGGTCGAAAATTTCTAAAATATCCTTATCCCGCTCAAAACCAATGGCCCTGAACAAGGTAGTAACCGGTAATTTTTTCTTTCTATCGATATAGGCATACATAACGCCATTAATATCTGTAGCAAATTCTATCCAAGAACCTTTAAAAGGAATTACCCTGGCCGAATATAATTTAGTTCCGTTTGCATGGAAAGATTGTCCAAAGAAAACACCTGGAGAACGGTGTAACTGAGAAACGACAACGCGTTCTGCACCATTTATAACAAATGTACCGCTTGGCGTCATATAAGGAATAGTACCTAAATATACGTCCTGGACAATTGTTTCAAAATCTTCGTGCTCTGGATCTGTGCAATATAATTTTAACCTGGCCTTTAGCGGAACGCTATAAGTAAGACCACGCTCTATGCATTCTTGAATTGAATATCTTGGTGGATCGATGAAATAATCCAAAAATTCCAATACAAACTGATTTCTAGTATCGGTTATTGGAAAATTTTCCATGAAGGTATTGTACAAACCTTCGTCTCCCCTTTGGTCAGATTTCGTTTCAAGTTGAAAAAAGTCTTGAAAAGATTTGATCTGAATATCCAAGAAATCGGGATAATCCGGTGTTTTCTTGGCGGATGCAAAATTTATTCTTTCAGTCTGATTTGTGAACATCTACGGACAGTGTTTTGATCGTGAGTACTATTTGGGCGGCATACATCTTCATATACCTAATTCTATAAAATGGCTTAGGTCTAGCCGCAAAAAGCGAAAAGACCTAAACCAAAAATGTTATGGTTGTTCTTATTATTTAAGCTCAACTTCCGCTCCTGCTTCTTCCAAAGATTTTTTAATACCTTCTGCTTCGTCCTTAGATACACCCTCTTTAACAGCTTTTGGTGCGCTATCAACTATATCTTTGGCGTCTTTCAAACCTAAACCGGTTAATTCCTTAACCAATTTAACAACTGCTAATTTAGAGGCACCTGCCGATTTCAAGATAACATCGAATTCTGATTTTTCCTCAACAACCTCACCAGCATCGGCGCTACCACCAGCGACAACGGCAACTGCCGCAGCTGCAGGCTCAATACCATATTCATCTTTTAATATACCAGCTAACTCGTTTACTTCTTTTACCGTAAGGTTAACCAATTGTTCTGCGAAATTTTTTAAATCTGCCATTTTCTATCGTTTAATAAAATTTTAAAATATACTTAGTTTTTAGTGCGTACTTATCTTTCGGATAATGTCTTAAGGATACCGGCCAGTTTACCACCGCCAGATTTAAGTCCAGAAATAACATTCTTGGCCGGGGATTGTAATAATCCAATAATCTCGCCAATCATCTCTTCTTTAGACTTAATGCTCACTAGAGCATCCAAATACTCATCCCCTATGTAAACTGCCTCCTCTACAAAAGCACCCTTTAATAAGGGTATTGCGGATTTTTTCCTAAAACTCTTGATCAGTTTTGCCGGGGCATTACCAATCTCCGAGAACATTAAAGAGGTACTCCCCTTTAAAACACTAGGAAGTTCACCGAACTCTCTATCAGAAGCTTCCATTGCCTTTGCAAGCAATGTATTCTTAACTACAGCCAATTGTATGTTCGCCTTAAAACAAGCCCTTCTTAATTCAGAAGTAGTTTTTGCGTTCATCCCGGAAATATCTGCTAAATAAATAATAGAATTATCCCCCAACTGTGCAGTCAAGTCTTGTATAACCGTTGCTTTTTCTTCTCTTGTCATAATTGAAATTTTTGACCAGCAGTGCTTAAACTGACTTTGGATCTAATTGAACACTAGGACTCATGGTGCTTGACATAAATATACTTTTCATGTAAACTCCCTTTGCAGCGGTTGGCTTAAGTTTGTTCAGGGTTTCCAATAATTCCTTGGCATTTTCGGCAATTTTATCGGCAGAAAAAGAAACTTTTCCTATCCCTGCATGCACTATGCCGGTTTTATCGACCTTAAAATCAATCTTACCTGCTTTAACCTCGGATACTGCCTTGGCTACATCCATGGTCACTGTACCCGTCTTTGGATTAGGCATTAAACCTCTTGGACCTAAAACTCGTCCCAAGGGTCCTAATTTACCCATTACGCTTGGCATAGTAATGATGACATCAACATCTGTCCAACCGTTTTTAATTTTATCCAAATACTCATCTAACCCAACATAATCTGCACCCGCCTCTAAGGCTTCGGCTTCTTTGTCCGGTGTTACCAATGCCAAAACCTTAACATCTTTACCTGTTCCGTTAGGAAGTGTTACCACCCCACGAACCATTTGATTTGCCTTCCTTGGATCTACACCCAAACGCACGGCAATATCTACAGATGCATCAAACTTTGTATTGGTTATCTCTTTAATTAAAGCGGACGCTTCCTCCAAAGAATATAACTTATCCTTCTCTATTTTGGAATGCGCTTCCTTTTGCTTCTTTGTCAACTTTGCCATTTAATTGCTTTTTAAGATTTAAAAAGGTTTTTTTCCTGAAACCTTCATACCCATAGAACGGGCAGTACCTGCAATCATACTCATTGCGGAGTCTACCGTAAAGGCATTAAGGTCAACCATTTTATCTTCGGCTATTGCCTTGATCTGGTCCCAGGTTACACTACCTAATTTTACTCTGTTAGGTTCGCCAGATCCTTTTTTAATCTTAGCCAATTCCAATAGCTGAACTGCCGCTGGTGGAGTTTTTACAACAAAGTCAAACGACTTATCCTTGTAAACGGTGATAACGACCGGTAAAACTTTACCTGGTTTATCTTGGGTTCTCGCATTAAACTGCTTACAGAACTCCATGATGTTAACACCGGCAGCACCTAAGGCGGGTCCAACCGGTGGCGACGGATTCGCTGCACCTCCCCTAACTTGTAGTTTAACTACTTTACCTATTTCTTTTGCCATTGTTTAAAATTAAATTGAAAGTGTGTTAATGGAAGCAACACAACTTTTAAATATGTAACACTAATTTTATACTTTTTCTACTTGCATATAACTCAGCTCCAATGGTGTTTTTCTGCCAAAAATCTTAACCATTACTTCTAGCTTACGCTTTTCTTCGTTTATTTTTTCCACCGTGCCGTTAAATCCATTAAAAGGACCATCAATAACTTTTACGGTTTCCCCAAATACGAAGGGGATAGCAACGCTATCACTATTTACGGTAAGCTCATCTACCTTACCTAACATCCTATTAACTTCACTCTTTCGCAAGGGAACCGGATCACCTCCTTTAGTTTCTCCTAAAAATCCAATAACATTGGTAATAGATCGGATAATATGAACCATCTCACCGCCCAAGTTAGCCTTGACCATGATGTATCCAGGAAAATAAACGCGCTCTTTATTTATTTTTTTTCCGTTCCTTATTTGAACAACCTTTTCCGTAGGCACCAGTACGTCTTCCAAATAATCCGAAAAACCATGGCGCTCCACTTCACTCTCTATATAGCCTTTGATTTTATTCTCTTGACCACTAACAGCTCTTACTACGTACCATTTCTTTTCCAATACTTCTGACATAGAGCTTACCTTAATTTAGTACGTTGTTGAAATATAATTTAATTATTTTACTGAAAACCGTATCAACTCCCCACGTTGCAAGAGCGAACAATATGGAGAAAACAGCCACTACAACCATTAGATTAGACGATTCGGCCCTAGTAGGAAGCGTTACGTTATTTCTCAACTCCCCAACCGCTTCTTTTATATATGTAATCATTTTCAACTAATTTTAGTTTCAATTTAAAAGGATAAAGTATCCCTTATAGGAAAACTTAATAATATGGTCGATAATCCACAAAATGGAAAAAACATCAACCCAGTATGTAATTTAAATCATCTACGCACGGGAGGAGAGACTCGAACTCCCGACACCTGGTTTTGGAGACCAGTGCTCTACCAACTGAGCTACACCCGTAATTTTAAGCAATGCCCAACACTTAGGTCAAAAGCATACTTATTTATATTTACATCGAAAGGTATCCCGACTTTAAGTCGGGACACCCTTTAGATGTAACACTATTTTAACCTATTGTAATGTATTAAAGAATCTTAGTAACCTGACCGGCTCCTACAGTCCGACCACCTTCACGGATAGCAAAACGCAATCCCTCGTTTAAGGCAATTGGCTGAATCAACGTAACAGTAATAGTTAAGTTATCTCCAGGCATAACCATCTCTACGCCGCTTGGCAAAGAAATATTACCCGTAACATCTGTAGTTCTAACATAAAATTGTGGACGGTAGTTATTATGAAATGGTGTGTGACGGCCACCTTCTTCTTTTTTAAGGATATACACCTCAGCTTCAAACTTATCGTGAGGCTTTACTGAACCTGGCTTGCAGATTACCATACCACGGCTGATTTGAGATTTATCAATACCCCTCAAAAGGATACCAACGTTATCACCAGCTTCACCTCTATCCAATATTTTACGGAACATTTCAACCCCAGTCACCGTAGAACTTAACTTCTCGGCACCCATACCAATAATATCAACTGAATCACCCGTATTGGCAATACCCGTTTCAATTCTACCAGTTGCAACTGTTCCACGACCAGTAATGGTAAATACATCCTCAACAGGCATTAAGAAAGGCTTGTCAACATCACGAGTTGGCATTTCTATCCACTCGTCAACTGCATCCATCAATTGCATAACCGTATCAACCCATTTTTGCTCACCGTTCAAGGCACCAAGAGCAGAACCGGCAATTACAGGTCCGTTATCTCCATCATACTCGTAAAAAGAAAGCAGTTCCCTAACTTCCATCTCTACTAATTCGATAAGCTCATCATCATCAACCATATCCACTTTGTTCATAAATACAACCATTCTAGGAATACCAACTTGGCGACCTAAAAGGATGTGCTCACGCGTTTGTGGCATAGGACCATCTGTAGCGGCAACAACCAATATGGCACCGTCCATCTGGGCAGCACCCGTAACCATGTTCTTTACATAATCCGCGTGACCGGGACAGTCAACGTGTGCGTAGTGACGGTTAGCCGTTGAATACTCTACGTGCGATGTGTTAATAGTAATACCTCTTTCTTTCTCCTCAGGAGCGTTATCGATAGAATCGAAACTTCTCTTTTCAGAAAGTCCTGCATTTGCCAAAACGGTTGTAATAGCAGCAGTCAATGTAGTTTTACCGTGATCTACGTGTCCAATGGTACCAATATTTAAGTGCGGTTTGGAACGATCAAAAGTTGCCTTTGCCATGTTTATTGAATTTTAATCTTAGTTTATATTAGTGTACAAATAAATTTCTTAGTTGAGCCAATGACGAGATTCGAACTCGTGACCTCTTCCTTACCAAGGAAACGCTCTACCCCTGAGCTACACCGGCGTAAAGTGTCGAATACATTTCTATTTCATTTCCTTAAAATAGATATAAATTCCCGCCTTAGCAGGAATGACGCTAATGTTTAATACTAGTGGAGCAAGAACCAAAATGATTCCGGAACACATATATTAAAGACTCTGCCTCGTTCTCTTTACTACATATATTAGGTAAAAACCTATTTCTAGATAGTAAAAAAATAGAGCGGGAGACCGGGTTCGAACCGGCGACATTCAGCTTGGAAGGCTGACGCTCTACCAACTGAGCTACTCCCGCTTATTTAATTTCAAAATTTCACGACAATACTGTTTTAAAGTTAAAGTGGGGAGAGCAGGATTCGAACCTGCGAAGACGTAGTCAGCAGATTTACAGTCTGCCCTCGTTGGCCGCTTGAGTATCTCCCCTATTAACCAGTATTTAAAGAACTTTTGAGCCGATAGAGGGACTCGAACCCACGACCTGCTGATTACAAATCAGCTGCTCTAGCCAGCTGAGCTACATCGGCACTTTCTATACTTTTTATAGCATAAAAAAGTCCGCTATTTCTAACGGACTGCAAATGTATAGATTTATTTGTTTATTCAAAACAAAATTTGAAAAATTTTAATCAAGCTATCAACCTTAATTTCTCTTTTCTTTTGATAAGCTTTCTTTCCAACGAACTGCAAGCGGAGTCCACCGCTTCCTCAAAGGATTTACATTGTTTCTTTACAATGTACTTTTCCTTTGGGATATTTACTTTTATTTCCACTATTTTATTCTCCTTCTTGCTGGTGTTCTCCACTTTAAGGTACACATCTGAACTAATCACCTTATCGTAAAAGGTTTCCAACTTATCCAAACGGTTTTGCAAAAAATCGAGTAAAGACCGATCTGCATTAAAATTAACGGACTGTGCGTTTACTTTCATGGGCTTCAGGTTTAGCGTCCCGATATAGCACGGGAACAGATTAGACAATTATTCCTTGTTTGCTCTAGGATGTGCCAATGCGTGCACTTTTTTTAACTCGGCAATGCTATTGTGGGTGTACACCTGTGTAGATGCTAAACTTGAATGCCCCAAAAGCTCTTTGACGGAATTTAGATCCGCCCCGTTGTTAAGTAAATGCGTAGCAAATGTATGCCTAAGAATATGTGGGCTTTTTTTTACTTTGCTTGACACTGTTCTAAAGTACTTATTTATAACTCTATAAACAAGAGTTTCGTAGGTTTTATTGCCTTGCTTGGAAATAAAAACGTAAGGGCTGCCCATTACACTCCCAAGTTCCTGCCGATACCTGAGATAATCTACAAAATAGGGCTCCAGCGTACGCAACATGGGAATAATACGCTCCTTGTTCCTTTTGCCCAGAACCTTAATACATCTAGACTCAAAATCTACGTCCGATACCTTTAAATTTATGAGCTCTGCCCTGCGCATTCCTGTAGCATAAAGCAGTTGTATCATTAATTGATCTCTTTTACCCTCAAAATCATCTGCATACGCTATAGACGACAAAACGGCCTCCATTTCACGCTCGGAAAATGGAATTTCTATTTTTTTTGATGTTTTCAGTGCCCTGTGCTTTGCCAAGGGGCTGACAGTTATGACTTCGGATTTTTGAAGAAACTTATAATATGCTTTTAAGGAAGCGATTTTACGATTTATAGACCGATTTGAAATTCCACTCTCGGACAATAACACAATCCAACTTCTAACGACCACATATTCTATTTGAATTACATCTAACTCATCATAAATTTCGGCACAAAAGGATGCAAACTCTTTAAGGTCGTTTTGGTAAGCTTCCACCGTATGGCCAGAATACTTCTTTTCGAGCGAGAGGTAGGAAATGAATTCTTTAACTGCCATACATCAAAGTTATCAATCAAATCCATTACTTGAACCTGTAAACAAAAAAATCCCGCAATATGCGGGATTTTTTATTTTTAAATACAAATAATCTAGATTTCTTCTTTATCTCTAAGACCTTGTATGTACTGTGCTTTTTGAATCTTTGCTCTATTCACTACCGAAGGCTTATTGAACTGCTGACGTTTTCTCAACTGTCTCATTGTACCTGTTTTATCGAACTTCCGCTTGAAGCGCTTTAAAGCTCTATCGATGTTTTCTCCTTCTTTTACTGGTATTATTAACATGGGCTACAACCTCCTTTCTTTAATGATTAAGAGCGCAAATATAAAACTATTTTTAGTATTCAAATGATATTTTGGAAATTATTCCGGTCATTTAAAAAAAGTCTAGTCCTTGGGCGCCTTGTATTCCTTTTTATCTATTACTATTTTTGCTATAATTTCCCTTAAAATCTCGGAAGTACCTCCTCCTATTGGCCCTAGTCTACTATCACGGAACATTCTGGCCATGGGATAATCTTCCATATAACCATAACCGCCTAAAAACTGCAAACAGGAATAAATGACCTCGTCTGCCATTTTGGTGGACTTAAGTTTGGAAATGGTAGCTTCCTTTACCACATACTCGCCCTTATCCATCCTGTCCACTACGTAGTAATTGTATTGTCGGCACATTTCCATATCGGCATACAGGTCTACAAAACGATGGCGCAAGGCCTGGTATTGGTCTATGGTATTCCCGAACGTTTCCCTTTCGGACATGTAATTACGTGCATATTCCAATGCAAATTCAGCCCTGGCATGGGCATTAACGCCCATGATCAACCTTTCTAAGGCAAAAGCCTCCATGATAAAGGTGAATCCTTTTCCTTCCTCCCCCATTAAATTAGAAGCAGGGACAACCACGTTGTCAAAAGCAAGTTCTGCCGTATCCGAAGCTCTCCAACCCAATTTATTCAATTTGTTGGCCGAAACACCTTCACTTTTTAAATCCACGATTAGAATACTGATGCCCTTGTTCCCCATCTCAGGATTTGTCTTAGCGGCCAAAATCACATAATCCGCATAAACCCCATTGGTAATAAACGTCTTGGAACCATTAACGATATAATTATCGCCTTGTTTGATCGCCGTAGTACGCATTCCTGCCACATCACTGCCGCCAAAGGGTTCGGAAACTCCTAAACAACCAACTGAGTTTCCAGTCACGGAAGGTTTTAAGTACTTGTCCTTTTGATGTTGATTACCGTTTTTGTGCAAGTGGGTCATGGCGAGATACACATGCGCCCAAATAGCCGCAGCAAAGCCTCCTGAGTTTATTTTCTGCAATTCCTCCAACAGCACAACGGTGTAGAACAGGTCTAGTCCCATACCACCTTCTTCTTCTGGGGTAGCAAGACCAAAAAATCCCATTTCGCCGAACTTCTGCCAAATAAACCTATCTATTTTACCGGTCTCCTCCCATTTCTCTATGTGGGGCACCACCTCCTTTTGCAAAAAATCCTTTAAACTTTGCCTAAATAATTGATGTTCTTCTGTGAAGTACATTCCGTCCATAGCATTAATTTTTTAGGAACAAATATAAGGCAATTCTATTAATTCGGTCAGCGGGAAAACGCTCAATTTCCAACAATTCGTCAAAAGAACGAATACCTCCGTTACGTTCCCTATACGCCACAATATCGTAGGCAACACTTTTTTGAATATAGACCAATTGCGCCAATTCTTCGGCCGTGGCGGTATTGATATCTATTTTTTCTATCTCGGGTATTTTCAGCACACGAAAGCGCACTAAGGTTCTTTCGACCACTTCTGGTTGTAGTCCATAGACATCGGAAAGTTGCTCGTCAATTAAAAAACCGCCCAACCTATCCCTAAAGGTTATGATTCGGGTTGCCAACTTTTCCCCTATCCCATTAATGGATTTAAGTTCCTCTTCCGTGGCCGTGTTCAGATCAATAATGGCAATAGCCGTCTTAGCTTAAAAAGGGTTTGTAAATCCCTCTTTAACGTATGGTTTTGGATTACTGGATACCCAATCGGGAAATTTAAAATAAGGGGATAGGGCAGCCAACAACGAATCAGATACCTCGGTTACCTTTTGGAACTCCTCAGTGCTGTTGACAAATTTATTATTGTCCCTAAAGGCATGTAACCTGTTTATTTCTTCTATAGAAAGTCCCAGCGTATACCCCCTGTAATCGGTAATAAAGTTGGGATTGAACCGATAGATTTGAAAGGTATCCTTCTGTAGGGCATTTTGCCGGAGCAGGTCTATTTTCTGTTGGGTATCCACATCGGGTACCATCAATCTTGAACCAACAGCAACATAACCCCTAAAAATAAAGTATCCTAATTGTACCAGAATCAGGAGCAGTAACAAAAAGAAAATCCCACTTCGTTCCTGTTTATTGAACTTAACGTGGGATTTTAAAGATTTCATACAAAAAATATTACTCCGCTACCTTCTGCTTCTTATACAGTTGGTTCGCCTTCAACTTTACAAGGTATTCCCCAAGGTCTTTTTTAACCTCCCCGGACATGATGTACAAGCCGATAATATTAGGGAAGGACATGGCCAAGATCATATAATCGGAAAAGGCTAATACGGCACCCAAACTCACCGAAGCTCCCACTACAACAAAGAACAAGAAGAACATTTTATAAACGATCTCCGTTCTTCTACTTTTACCAAAAAGGTAGGTCCAAGCCCTCATGCCATAATAGGACCAAGAAATCATGGTAGAAAAGGCAAAAAGGAATACCGCCAAGGCCAAAACATAAGGGAACCAGGATATCTGACTACCAAAAGCATCAGAGGTCAACTGCGCCCCTGCCATACCTTCTACCTCGTGCATGCCCGTAAATATCAACACTAATGCGGTTAGGGTGCAAACTACAACCGTATCTATAAAGGGTTCCAATAAGGCTACAAATCCTTCGGATGGAGGATTGTTGGTCTTTGCGGTACTATGGGCGATCGCAGCCGACCCAACACCTGCCTCGTTCGAGAAAGCCGCTCTTTGAAAACCGATGACCAATACCCCGATAATCCCACCTTTTAAAGCAGACGGACTAAAAGCACCATCCCAAATAGCCGAAAAAGCAGGACCAATGTTCTCAATGTTCATGATAATGACCGCCATGGCCGCCACAATATAAATAGAAGCCATTATGGGAACTATCCTACCCGTAACCTTTGCAATACTGTTGATGCCACCAATAATTACGACACCTACCAAAATGGCCGTTACGATACCGAACCAAAATCCGTGACCTGCCAAAACAGGAAACTGTCCCGACAATTGCTCAAAAGACTGATTGGCCTGAAACATGTTACCGCCGCCAAAAGAAGCACCAACCGCCAAAACGGCGAACAAACCGGCCAAGACCTTACCTAAGCCCTTCATGTTACGTTTCTCCAAGCCGTATCTAAGGTAATTCATGGGACCTCCAAAAACGCGCCCATCAGGAAGGATATCCCTGTATTTTACGCCCAAGGTACATTCCACAAATTTCGAGGACATACCCAACAAACCACAAACGATCATCCAGAAGGTAGCACCTGCACCACCCAGGGAAACCGCCACCGCGACACCGGCAATATTACCCAAACCTACCGTACCGGAAACGGCGGTAGCCAAAGCTTGAAAATGCGTTACTTGTCCCGGTGCGTCTGGATCATCATATTTACCTCTAGCCAAATCCAAAGAGTGTTTAAAGCCCCTTACATTTATAAAGCCCATTCTAAGGGTAAAGAAGGTGGCACCCAAAACAAGCCAAATTACAATAAATGGTATGCCGTTGGTAACCGGATCACCATTGGGATGTGTTATTACCGCAGGCTCGTCATAGCGCACTTCCGCAAAAAAATGGGCTCCTTGTTCAATAACATGTTTTTGATTTTCGGAATTGTAGATGACCTTCCCTTCTGCCGTCAAATGCTTTAAGGTTCCCGTTGCATTGGACTTGATGGTTTGGTCCGGACCCTTGTCATCGGAAATAATGGCAATGGCATCCCCGTTTTTCACTTTCTCGCCTTCTCCCTTTAACCACTTTTTAAGCATATATTTATTGCTTACATCTGGAGACCAATCTGGAATGGAGATGCGTTTTAAATCTGCATAGGCCACAGGGTCATAAATCCCAAAGGCGGCAAAGGGATCCCAAAACAGAACGGAACCAAGCGCACTTACCGCGGGCGTCATTGCGCCGTTGAAGACCTCTGTAATGACCTCGGTCTCCACTTTAAATACCTTGGTAACGGTTTGCCCGTTGGCGTCGGTTACAACAACGTTATAAGAAACTCCCTCAACAAGTCCAGTTGCCCTTTTTGAATCTAAACGTGTGTTCTGGTTACTCCACTTAAACGTATAGGGCGCTGTACCCCCATTTATGGTAAGCTCAATTACACCATCGTTAATAGATGTTGAAGGATTATAGGTCTTTCCCGTTACCTCAAGTTCCTGCGCAGTTAGCGCTAAAGAAATAAAAAAAGAAAAACAATAAAGTAATTTTTTCATGTTCAACATGTATCTAGTTCGTTTTAGTTGGTTTTTTATTACTACCTGGCAATATCTTAAAAAAAATGTAGGCAATCAAATATACACCTAAAAGATTCTTAGGCGATATGAAACATTTCATTCAATTTTTTAATTTGTTCCGGTCTCCCCAGCACAATAACTTTACTTTTGGGCTGCAATTTCAAATCCGCTTCCGGATTAATAATGTATTCCCCATCGGGTGCAATATAGCCAATTATAGTACATCCCGTCTTTTTGCGCAAATCCAAATCCCTTAGCGAATGGCATTCCACTTTACCCAAAAAATCCTCGATCGCCACTTCTTCTAAATTGGTCGTGTGCTCTCCTTCTGTCGACAATTTGTCCATAAAGGTTATTAAATCTGGCATGACCACTAAGGATGCCATGTGGTCTCCGCCAATTTTATCGGGCATAATGACTTTGTTGGCACCGGCCAAAAGCAATTTTTTTTGGGAATTTACAAGCGATGCCCTACTGATGATGAACAGATTTTTGTTCAACTGCCTTGCCGATAGGACTACGAATAGGTTTGCGGCATCGTCCGGGAGTGCCGTAATAAGAAATTTGGCACGCTCTATACCTGCACTTAAAAGCATCTCATCATCGTTTGCATCGCCCTCCACAAATAATACGTCCTCATCGTAGCGCTCTATGACTTCCTTTTCCTTCTCTATTATCACAAATGGTTTATGGTAGGCTTTAAGCCTTTGGGAAGCTTGCATCCCGTTTCGGCCAAAACCGCAAATTACCACATGGTCGGACAAACTATCAATGGTTTTTTTCACTCTCTTTTTTTTAAAAATTTGTAACGAGTTCCTACTTAATATGTATTCGGTAATTACCGAAATCGCAAAACCTAAAATAAAAACACTGCTCACAATAAGGATTACGGTAAACATTTTACCTTCGGGACCCATAGGCCTCACTTCGGAAAAACCAACCGTGGTAACCGTAATTATGGTCATGTAAAGTGCATCTATCCACGAATAATCGGAAATATAGCGATAGCCTAACACCCCGAACAAGAGCACCAGCACAATTAAAAACATTGCCAAATAAATTTTGGACCTAAAGAGTTTAATCATCGCTATAAATCAAAAACAGAAGTTCTTTTCGTATGCACCAAATCCTTTATTTTTAACCAAAAGGCTAAAAAAAGATACAGCGCAAAACCAAAGCCCAAGGTCACAAAAGTGAGGTAGATAAAAGACGTACGCACCACTCTGGCGCGGATGCCCATACGTTCCGCAATCCTGCGACACACCTCAAAACCCCGCTTTTGTAAATAGTGCAGTAAGTCGTAAAAACTGTTCATGCCCTAAAATTAAGTCTTTAAAGTTAATAATTCCGATCCTACGGCGCATTGTAGACACTTGTTTTTTGTACAATAATTCGTGTACAGTTCCAATAGTGCCTGACTATCCTTTGCATTATCGACCTTTACCCCTAAATCTTGATATTTTTGAATGATACTATTCTTCTCTGCGGAGATGTCCATCATAGGCTTGGTAAAGGTTTCATCCAATAAAACGCCTTGGTGCCTTAGATAACAGAATTTCAACGGCAAAATGGTATTTACAATCAGTAGATCTACAAACTTCCTAGATGTTCTTTTTACTCCTTTTTTGGAAGTTTTACCAAAAGTAAAGTGGGTTTCCCAATAGCCATTTGTAGGTATCGAGAACAAATTATAAAGATCGGTACCTTCTGTTTTTAGGGCAAGATGGAACAGGGAAGGCACAGAGGCGTAGAGTTGTGCAAATTGGGACAGACGTACGGTCGGGAAGTTAGGTGGCCTTAACTTAAAAAATTGTGGTTTTGACAATAGTGAGGTATCCAACCCATACTTATGCCGCAGATAGTCATAGGCCTGGCGTAATTCCTGCTGATAGGCGTCGGGCTGCTCTTCTTCCAAAAGTCCTGCCAGTCCAAAAAGGAACGCTTCGATCTCCAAAGGCCGCCCTTGCAATTTTCGGATTATGGAAAAATCTATGGATTGGCCCAACTCAAAAAACAGCTCACCGTTGATCTTGGATCCAAAATTTTTGAGCAGTAGCACAAAAAGCACCTTTTCCCAATCGTTTTTGGAGGTTTCCAGGAGATTAAAGATAAGCTCAGATTTACGCTCTAAACGTTCCAGATAAAGCCGTTCCTTCCAATTTTCAAAACTGAAACTGGAAATGGAGTTAATATCGGTACCACAATTGATAAAGGTGTTAGGTTTCTGTTGAAATAATTTTTTATAGTTGGAGAGCAGTTCCTCGCTAATATAGTTCTTGAGTTCCAACGTAGGAATCTCCGAACCGTCCGCTCTAAAAACCGCCACATCATCTTCCCAAACTACATGAAGTATTACATTATCATAATTGGGGTCGGTTTCATGATTATGCGCGTACCAGTCAGACGATTTGATATGAATCTCAACGTTTCCGGCCCACAATTGTTCGCCAATGAACAGCTTTGCGTTAAAAAATCCGGACCGCTCAATTGATTATGCGTGCCGGAAGACTGCACGGAAATGGCATGCCCTTTTGTTGTCCTGATACTAGCTAAAGGATATTTCTTATACTTCCAGATGTAGTGCAACAAATCTTCCTTCATGTGTTACAATTTACTATTTTTTAATGGTCGTACGTAAACTTAAAAGATTAAAACATTCAATACCTTTTATGGCTACTAATAATTTTAGAAATAGGGGTTTCCATGCCATAAAAATAAAAAACCCGCTTGTAAGCGCGCTATTTGTTTGAAAAAATACTATACGCCAGTCCGTTCTGCAATGTTACTTTGGTAAGCAATTACGCTAATAATAATTTCATAGAGCCCTAAACCATGAATGCAAAGTTGTTCGAAAAATAACCTATAGTTGACATGGTCAACTTTTTTACTCTTTTACTTTTTTTTACTCCTTTACTCTTTTATCCTTTCACTTGTCTTTACCCAGTAAGCTTCCTTTTACTCCACAATTTCGCCCTCCCAGTTCATAAATCCCCCGGCCAAATTATAGGCATTTTCAAAACCTAGACTGTTCATAATGGCGCAGGCTTGACCACTTCGATTTCCCGAACGGCAATACACGTAGTAGTTTTTTGACTTGTCCAGCTTTTCCAGTTCATCCATGAATCCCTGGCCCAAATAAATATCTATATTCTTTGCATTGGGGATTTGCCCCTCCTCTAGTTCCTCTTCGGTACGAACATCAAGAACAAATGCGTTTTCGTCCCCGCTCAATTTTGCCGCCCACTCTTCTTGTGATAGATCTGCCATACTAGTATAATTTATTTTTCTTTTCAAAAATAAGTGATTCTGGAAACTTATGCTAAAGCGATGCCCTCGTAATTCGTGTTTACACCTATTAAAAAACATTTTTCAAGGGAATCTTTCAAAATTAGTCGACCTACAAAAGAAAGGTGATGCCTATTGACTTGCCATTTAAGCATCTAAAAAACAACTAAGTAAACCTCTCTAGAGAAAAGCTAAAGTTGCGAAGATGCCTTTTTAACAAAAATTTAATCTAAAAACGGTTTTCATTAATTTAGAATAAACATACATTTGTATAGACAATAGTTGTTTCTACATGAATGTTGAAGAAATCATAAAAACAAATACCGAGCTCCCTTTAAAAAAAAGGACGATTATTCATTTATCGTTGGTCTACAATAAAGTAAACGAACAAGTGGCTTTAACTTTAAAACCATTTGAACTCTCCGTACAGCAATTTAATGTCCTTCGCATTTTAAGAGGGCAAAAAGGGCAGCCGGCAAACTTGTTTACCATTAACGAGAGAATGGTCACCAAGATGAGCAATACCACTAGGTTGGTAGATAAGCTTATATCCAAAGGATATGTGAATCGCACTATTTGTAAGCATAACCGGAGAAAAGTAGAGATTAGCATAACGAACAAAGGGCTGGACTTCCTAAGCCAAATAGATGGCATGCTATTTGACAAGGAAGAGGAAATCCTAAGTGATTTCTCCAACTCGGAATTGATACAGTTAAATACCTC
>Ga0208768_1000325_pt1 | contig 33370 bp, 30 predicted proteins | sample AntAceMetag02UK1_FD_184760 | JGI IMG/M metagenome (GOLD analysis project Ga0208768, IMG submission 184760) | Saline lake microbial communities from Ace Lake, Antarctica - Antarctic Ace Lake Metagenome 02UK1 (SPAdes) (version 2) | ecosystem: Environmental > Aquatic > Non-marine Saline and...
TATACGCGTATTATTTACGAGATACTCTATTTCCGCATATTTTACATGTAATATAAGTTCGGGGGCTATGATAATCATCATCATATTCTTCGGATACGTATTTATGTGGACATTTTAATTTAAGATTCTCGTGTAACTCTTCATTATGTTGTATTAGTTGGCAAATTATCTTCTTATTTGCAATAATTTCGTTTAGAACATTCACAGCGAATTCATGGTCAAAATCTTGGGTTGTTTTTTCGATATTCATTATTATTATTGTAATATGTTTTTATGGGTCAAATATGGAAATATATAATTCGTATCAATTTTCTAGAGAAGTATATAAAATATTTGGTGATATGCGTGATTTTTTTAAAATTTCGTCAAGATAACATTATTATTGAAAAGTAATTCAATAATAACCAGAATCAATCTATTATTTAACGATGCGATTATTGCACACCGATAACCCAAGGCAGGATTCGAACCCGCAACCTTTCGATTCGTAGTCGAATGCGCTATCCATTGCGCCACATGGGCAGATTATGATTGTTTATGGAGTCGCTACCACAACAATTATAGTGTAACTTCTTTAATAAAACAATATTTGGTGTCATTTCACATACAAGCGATACTTATTTAACGATGCGATTCTTGAACATCGATAACCCAAGGCAGGATTCGAACCCGCAACCTTTCGATTCGAAGTCGAACGCGCTATCCATTGCGCCACATGGGCAGATTGTTTATAGAGTCGCTTCCACAACACTTATAGTCTAATTTCTTTAAGTAATTTCATAAAACAATATTTGGTTCGGTGAATGCTTATTCTATGTTCTCTCAATGTCTCTGGTAGAAAGAAACCCTATTATAGGAAGCACAAGGGTATTTCAAATTGACTAGTACATCCAATTACCCACCACCATTATATCTAGACCAGTAAATAATATAATACAAAGTAACATAAATATGTTTTTATATAATATAACAAAATGATAAATATATACGAGCCCGATATAGCTCCATATACAAAGTCAGCTATAGACGCAATAAAATCAGGATGGATTTCAAATCACGGTAAATACGTGGATGCATCTACAAAATTAATCCAAACCAAATTCAATATAAAACATGTAATTCTTATGGCGAATGGGACTTGTGCGACACATTGTTTGTTCTTAGCCCTTAAATATAAACATCCAACTATAAACACCATATACGTTCCAAATAATGCATATGTAGCTGCATGGAACGCAGCATTAATGACTTATGAATCGTCACAGTTACGTGTAATGAAAATGGACGACAGCACCTGGAATGTAGATACAAATACAGACAGTATCGAATCCAATTCCGCAGTATTGATCGTCCATAATCTAGGAAATGTAATTAACGTTCCCCGACTCGCCAAACTGCGACCTGACCTAATTCTATTGGAAGATAACTGCGAAGGGTTCACTGGTAAATACAACGGAATATATACGGGAACATCCCACGAGACTCTATGTTCGTCCGCATCATTTTACGGCAATAAGATAATCACCACAGGGGAAGGCGGCGTATTTATGACCCAACATACTGATATATATGAGTATATAAATCGTGTATATTGCCAAGGAATGTCGGAAACCCGTTACTTGCATGATATACATGCATATAATTATCGTATGACAAATATAGAAGCTGCATTTCTCTATGACCAATTAAATGATCTAGATAATATTCTAGATAGAAAACAACATGTTTTCGAAAGGTATTTCCAATTGTTCTCCAAACTCCCAATGATACAATTATTTTCTATAGAAGAGAACACAATCCCTGCAAATTGGATATTCACAATCCGTATTCCAAACAATCCGTTGTCCATCCCATTAATCACCGAATTTTTCAAGAGAAAATCTATAGATATCCGACCATTTTTCTATCCGATTCACTGTCATAAACATCTATCGAATATTGTTCATGATAAGGATCTTATATCAGAAAAACTGAACCGAGAAGTAATAATGTTACCGTCCTCACCAAATATAAAACCGAAAGAACAATACCAAATTGCAAATACAGTGATAGAATTCCTATTGCATGTAAAAAATATTACAATCGAACAAATAACACCTAGTAACAGAGACGAAATATATAACATTTTTCTGTCGCAAATAAAAGACCCAAACTTCCGGTATTATAATACCAGAAAGGAGTGTCCGCATACATATAGCATTGTCTTGCAATCAGATACTGGCAGATACATAGGATATGCTCATATAGATGAAGGATGGTTGGGAATTTACATAGAAGACAGGTTCCAAAATCAAGGTCTAGGTTCTCTTATACTGAATTATATTCTAAATTATAGTAAAATGAATGATATAAGCTATCTCAAATTAACTGTAGATAAAACGAATAAAAGAGCGATTGGGTTATACGAAAAGTATGGATTTACTTATGGAGATGCTCCCTCGAGCGAGAAAACATTTTATCTGATGGAAAAAATGTGAATTTATGAATTTAAACCAAAAAATAATTCAATCCTCATAGCGGATTTATATTCTTCGTGGTCAATGACCGATAATCCTTTGAACATGCACCCGTAGGGTGCGTATTCAAATTTTCATCGGTTTAAGTGGGAGGCGAAACCCCTCTCCGCTCGCAATCTAACGTCAATATCAAAGGTGTCGTAAAATGTAAGAATTTCGTCGGAATCATGTTCTCCTATTCGAGTATATAGGATTGTATTATCATATTGAAATGTATCTTTAATACAACCCAAATCTTTTGACGATATTATATTAATTTCATCATAAACGTATGACAATTGTCGAATGGGTTCTATAAACAACAGCAAATCCGCACCCTCTACTTCTATCCGAAATTGGAATCTCTGGACAGTATAACTTTTTTGTTCTCTCAGTTCAGATTTAGAAATCAAATTTATTTTATTTTTAATACGGAAACGCACATCATTCATTGCAATACACTCCCTACATAATTTCATATATTCAATATCAGAAATCGCACCGTCTCGGAGAACATCCATCTGTCCCCATATTACACGATTTGTATGTAACATAGACTCATACAGTCCCGTATACGGACCAATAAAATGCTTCAATATATCGTATATTGCAGCGTATTCTTTGTCTATATCCAACTTCCGCTCATCGATAATGTTCTCACTTTTGATGTGTAAAATACTTAATTTGTCAATTGCTTCACCTAAAGAAACTGGTAAGAAATACATAATTAATATAATCAAACATAATATACATAATACATGAACGCAGTTCTACTATCGCATAATGGTTTAGGTGATAATATAACAATGATTGGTCTAGTAAATTTTCTATTAAAATACTACGACAATGTGTATTTTTTATGCAAAGATATACACAAATCAAACGTAGAATTATTTTTCCAAGATAAACCAGTAATCGTAGTGTCGTTTGATGGATTGAAAGAATACAAAGAGTGTGCCCAAATAATAGAAGAGTCAAGTAAAATAGAAACAAATGATATATTTATATGTGGATCACATGATCATTTAAAAAAATATAGAAGAATACGAAATAAAGATTTATTGGAATATAAACCGAATGATAAAAACTATGAAATTAAATATAAGTGGATAGAAAATTTTTATAAAGACGCGCGAGCGGATAACTCTATATATTATCAATATTTCGACATACCAACTGCATCATCACTTCAAACACGAATCATACTAGAAAACAATATTATTTTCGCACATACGAAGTCAAGCACCACCGATATACAAATAGATGACGTAATTACAAAATATCAAAATGACGATCATACTATAATAATATGCGCAAATCGTAATATATACCCAATCGACCATGCCAAATACGAAACAGCAAATCAATACGTGAATATACCTATAGTGCATTATACAGATATAATCAAACGTGCTAGCGAAATCCATATAGTAGACTCGTGTTTTTCGTGCATCGTATATCCACTGCAACAAATGAACCGTCTACATGCAACGACTGTTGTGATATACGATCGTCCTGTACTCCATTCCTAAAATGCACATGAAATTCGCATGATGAATAAAATGTAAAACGAATATAGAGCGAAAATGATAGTATAAAAGATGCCAGTAGATATAGAATATGACGAAGTCGTCGTAAATTTGAAAGTAATAGCATCTATAGCAGTAAACACAAAAATGTATACGAAAGGTGCATACCTAAATATAGAGAAGGCATCATTTGTACCAGAGAGTATGAGAAGATGGTATCGCCAAGACAGCCGTGACGAGTCAATAAAACGTATAGATAGAACAATAATAAAAGCAATCGCGTATATACCAAAAGAACGAGCAATATATCAATATTTGAAAGAAGCAACAGTGGGCATATTGAATATGAAAGAAACATATTCCACATGTATACAGACCATGGCACGTCTAGAAACAATTCTAGACAAGATAGAATTGATTCTAGACGGATACGAACCAGACAGTAGACATAAAACGGTAAACGATTAATCGAAGATACACGTCAATATACCCTGTAGAAACGCAAAGAAAAATATAACAAAAATGATTTTTATCCAATCTTTTTTAGTTGGGACATCAAATCGTAATTCAGAATCACTATACCGTCCAATATTATAATGTATCAGGCTCTCAAATATATTGACGACAAAATATACTAGAAACGAAATCAGTAAGAGACGTAATTTACTAAACATATACTTAACCAACATTATAACATGGTTAATATATTCACAATACAAATATATAAATAAATGGAATATATATTAGAGGATAGTAAAACCATTATTCTACCAAATGGTTATATCCATCCCGAATTAGAGAAAATAGAATTTACATGGACGAATGCATTAGTGTTACTACCGATTTCACTTATATTATGTTTACCGTTGTACATAATAAACAGTTTATCTGGATTAGGATATCAGAAATTTTGCCCTCAAATCATCATTCCACACGAAAAGAGAATCGATGAAAACCCAGATTTTTTAAGTAGTTGGAATAAATAAGAGAAGTAATTGTAACCGAAACCCTTTTTGATTTTTTTTACCAATATGAATAATGTCATTTTTGTTGCGATGGCATTATTTACTATATTCAATTCAATAAAGGAAATGCTGTTAGAATATATAATCCTTCCTCTCCAAATAAATATACGCCATGTCTTTATATAGATAAGATGATAAATGCATTATATTTGGAACCGATCCTAGACCCAAAAACGAACGAATATGCTAATGTTATAATAATTAATGCATACCCAGAAGGACCTTTGCGTAATCTGGTGAAGCAGACACGATTGCCGGAAGTATCACAATTCAAAAAAACAATGACCGCAAAATGTAAATATATATTGGTTGACCCAGATAATCAATATATGGAAATACCGTTCCTGTTTTCATATTTACATACGAATGGGTATACGATAGAATACGAACAAACGAAACTATACAAAAATCCATATCTAATATGTATGATTTCATATACACGGGTAAATTGAATAATAGTTTTCACATCATATAATAAAACAATGTCGGAATACGATTATATAATTATAGGTGGCGGTTTAGCTGGACTCTATGTTGCATACAAACTCAATAAGATGGAACCAAATGCAAAACTACTGATTTTAGAGAGAAATCGCGCAATGGGAGGACGTATTGACACAATTGGTAAACTAGAGGCAGGCGCAGGACGTTTCCACGACGGAAACAAATTACTATTGGCATTGATAAGCGAACTCAGTTTAAGTGATAAAATCAAACCAATATCAGGTTTCGATCATTTTATACCATCCAAAGGTGCTGACCGCGGTAAGCTATTTGACTGGAAGCCCATTAATGAAATAACCGATAAATTTATCAAAATGTCACAACCCATCCCATACGATATAACATTTATAGAATACGCAAAGACAAAACTAACCAAAGACGAGATAACACTTATGTTAGATTTCTACGGATATTCGGCAGAATTAACGAACATGAATGCAAAAGATACCGTCTCATTAATGAAGCAACATTTGAATCCGAAACGTAAATATTATGCAATGGATGGAGGTCTATCTCAAATAATAGACCGACTTATTTTAATAATCAATGCACAGATGTTGACGCATCGCCGAGTAACGAATATTACTACGACGTCTTCTCCTACGTGCGCTATTGAAATCGAATGCGATGGAATAAAACGCAAATATACTGCGAATAAATGCATCTGCGCTGTAACAAAGGATACGCTTATTAAATTCCCAATATTCAAACCGATCTATCCACTTCTGCGAAAGATTCAGACCCTTCCGCTATGTCGCATATATTCTCAAGTCCCAGATATACCACATACGAAACTAACAACGAACAATAATTTACGTATAGTGATACCAATAGACAATAAAACAAATACGGTAATGATGTCATACACAGATAATAAATACGCAAACTTCTGGAAGAAAATGCTCGACGAACATGGGATGGACGCAATTAATATAGAACATCAGCGACTCTTAAGTCAAACCTTGAACCGAAAAATACAAATGCCGAAGAACACTCAAGTTTTCTATTGGAAACATGGGGTTGCATATTTCGCACCCGGATTTGATAGCGAAACAATGCCGAAACAAATTATGATACCATTCCGTAATATCCCCCTATTCGTATGTGGAGAGAATTATTCAGAGAAAAACAATCAATGGATGGAAGGATCGTTGGATACAAGCGAATATATTTTGGGAAGTATTAAGCGGAAGTAAAAGAACAGACTCCCTTAATTATTGATACGGTTTTCTCCTAGACAACCGACAACACCATATCGGCATATTGAGGAATATTCATTATATCCATAGGTGCGGGTTTACCTAATATTATGTATTCGCACTTAACTCCAGTCATAAACGAAGCTTGGTCAAGTAAACCGATTGCACTTTCAATATTCGATGCAGTGCGTTCCACAACGAACGGACGAATTCGTTCAATGATATCAATAAAAGAGTCGGTATCAGTGAAACTGATCCAGATAGGTGTTTGTCCAGCTAATATCATTCGACGCGAACCTGACTCTGCCATACGTATTCCATCTCCGATTGAATCATAGTTTATAGTTTCCCATCCGATATCAATAATCGGGATTGTCAAAGTAGATTTCATTTTAGGTTTTTCTTTCCAAACGCGATTCAACCAAGCTTCATTTCGGTGTTTAGCGAGCGCGTATGTCACGAGTTTACCAGGAGGTATCGCAAATACAGCGGTGTCATAAAAATCAGAAAAATTACTGGCACATATTGCGCGGTCTTCAGTATGGACTTTCATAAACGCCTTTTTTTGGCGCAATAAAGCACATATAGGTACTGTTTCGGGTCCAATATCAGACCATTTCCCAGCACACTGTTTGATTTGCACGGTTTCTAGTTCGCGGTTTAACATTGAAACCATTTTACGATAAGACTTTTTATCTACACTCCTACCAGAGCCAAACATCTGCGACCATTGAAGTATCATGAGTTCAAACAACCAACCGAAACAACTTTTTTCGCGAGGTGTCCATTTCGCAGCGAATGACATGAAATCCCTCCCTGATGGGCGAGGTACCAGAGTATTGGGGTTTGTTTTTTTGAGTTGCATGTAATTTCCGAAAGCATTATTCCAAGCAATTCGATCCTGATTCAATTGGTAATTCATAATCCCGATTGCTGAGTCAATGATGGCATCGGCATTTGGGTCTTTCATTCGCCTTACATATCCACACAAGTATTTAATGTCCGCCCATGAACCAACCCCAATTGTGGTGACAATGAAACGAAGTGCCTTGATAGTCTCTACTGGATAATGGCGATACCAGACGCATAACATGGCGTAGGTTAAATCGCGTTGACCCATGCCAGTATTTATGTCGCGCGTGTGAGCGATGAGTCTATACAATAAATTATACTCCATACTATTGGGAGCGACTGAAGACAGTAAGTTATCTAAATGAGACGGAATACACTCACCGTTTACTAGTGATGTATAAAATACATTAATCGCTTCCATTAATGATATAACTCACAAAATACTTATATTCTTTCGCGTTTTATTAAATTGTGTAGTGTAAGTGACTCGTTTTGTAGATTTAATACCATTAAGATTTTTACGTAATGCTGACTTTACGGGAACATGATGTATTTCTTGAAATAAAAAATAGAGTGCATTTAGATCATGAAAAATCAATATGGACGGTGGGACTACAATATCATCAACGAAGGATAATTTGGTTATGAATTGCGAGGATACTTCCATTTGTGAATACGCTTGTATATTTTCAGGTTCCAAATCAACTAAAAACATCCAAGAATCTAAAAACGCATACTTAACATCTGATTTGATAGATTTTTTGGCTTCAACAATTTTGAGAACCCGTTCCTTGGATATCATATTATTATGTACTTCTATTGTTTCGTCGATAATTTGTTCTATATATTTATTTTGATTAATAAACAGAAAAAAACATTTGATTGATTCCATAGGTTCGCGTTGGAATTTTTCTTGAATCTGTAATAGGTTCTCCTCTTCTTTAATCCACGACATATGTTATAGTTCGTCATGATTTTAGTTTTGTAGTTATAACGAATAGACGATATAAAGAAATATTGTAAGTAAGTATGTCTCAAAACCGCATAATTTTATTGTATTATAATAGAAAAAAAAACTATAAAAATAAACCAAAACAAAACAAATAATTGAGGCAGTAAAATTGATTCAACGGATTAGTAAATATAATTATTAAATAAAAACATAATTATTTTATAAAAATGGAATCGATACTATGTATACCAAGGATGGATGTCATAACATCAAAACAATATATATTAAGCACATTTTACAAACTGAAATGGGGACATATTTCACTAGTAAATGAAATACCTTTACGGAATGATCCGACACATAAGCGCATCTTAATACGAGTCAAATGGGATGATTGTTCACATGATATCCGTTCGCGAATCCATGACGGAGGCAGTATAAAACTGGTTCATGATATAAACTCGCCTTGGTTTTGGAAGATTATGCTATGCAATTAGTTTGGGGGGGAGGGGAGGAGGGATATAGATCCTATTATTTTATCTTAAATTCGGATCTCGATATTGGATATTCGATACAATAAAATGTTTTTTTTATTGGCATATTAGCCATCAAACAAAAAAAACATTTTATATGCACGTAAAAACCATGGCACATAAAATTGAAAATATTTGTAGACTCATAGGAATACAATCAATAAATAAAAAAAAAATATGAATATAGAAAAGGAACCACAAAGAGAGATAAATTATATAAATCAATATCGTAGACAAATGAAGAACTATGTAATGACATCAAGGTTTAATAATTCTACATGGACTGAGAACACGAATTTCCGAAAGCGAATAGATAAACATGGATGTGTTTACTGTGCACCAATGGTCGTATCACAAGATATTCCGTATGATTCAATTATGTTCGTATTAGAAATGAACAATGATATTAACCGAATAATGGGTATTGGTATGGTAAAAAACCACCCAGTACAATACAAATATAATGTATATGAAAATAATAATTTCAATAGATACGTGTATACTGGAAAATATAGGATAGATCGCAGTTCAATGACAGAGGAAGAAGAGAGCATTATACGCGCATTTGATATTCTATGTTTTAGTGGTAATCGTCACATGAAACGAGGACAAGGTCTAACAGCATTTCCAGTTAAGAGTTTATGTCGTTGCGCGTATAATAAAATGGATTTAGTTGAATTCATAACAAATATGTTCAAAACAAGAATTATTGTACAAGAAATATAAACATAATATGTATAAGTTTCTATGGATGATATATATAATATAGATGGTTATACGGATAACGAATTGTATACAGTATTAGATCTATCAAATCCAACGGATAGAGAATTAGAAGCAAAAATACTTCATATGATATGGAAATACGAGAACTTCGGAAACGCATCAGGAGATAAGTTAGTACGTTATTTTAATGATATATACAATCATTTTTTTAATACTAATATAGAGGGCATGGAGAACCAAGAAACTCTAGATTCAGAACAAGAACCCGATCCCGATCCAGATCCAATTCCTGTAACAGTTCCCGATCCCGTTCCAGTTGGAACATCATATTCAAGCGGTGAATTAAATCCAATTTTTAAACAAACAATAAATCGCATAGTAAATATTGATAGTCAATATCGTAATAAATCGTCCCAAACCACGGATTATACGTTTAATCTTTCTACGCCATTAAAGGATGTAATCAGTTTAAAATTGAATTCCATTCAGATACCATATACATGGTATACCATAAATGCAAATTATGGCAGTAACTTCCTATATTTAAAGGGAGTATCTCCTGGTTTGTCCGATGGCAATTACGATATACAAGTTCAAATAAATCCAGGTAACTATACTGCAAATGCTCTAGTTGATGCTGTAAATGATTCATTCGTAGCATTACAAATTGACCCGGAATATACGGATATAAGTTTTGGTACTACAGGAATTACATACGATTATCCGAGTTCCAAATCAAAGATAAATATTGATATAAAGAAAATATACAACGAAACGGATTATACATTTGATTTCGGAACTTGGTCTACCCCTAATGTTGTAGATACAACCCGCGCAGCTTCAATACCATCATTTTTAGGATTTAATTTTAAATCATATTCACCTAATACAATTCATTCCAGATATGATATACTTCCACTGATTGCAAATTCATCGTCGGATAACGCAATAAGCCAATATGCTTTAGATAACTCCAATAATTACTTCCATATAATAAATTACAGCGGAACTGATTATACAACAGACCCATCAAATTGTATCATATTGGATGATATTAAAATAACCCTGTCGCTTACACCTGGAACAACATATTCTCGTTCACAAATCATTTCAGATCTAAGTGGACAATTATCAATAAATCCAAAATTAATAAATCCGTATATACGCCGTCATGATTATACAGATATAAGTAACGTTGGATTTATAGGATATAACAAATCATACCATGAAATGTATATACAATTAAATCGTTTTAATACAACACGAGTAGAGGGTTCAAAGGTAGCAATTGTATTTCAGGACGGTAATATTTGGTATGGGATATCATCTACACTAGTATTCGATAATAAAAAATACGAATTAAGTAATATAATTTCCGAATCAAGTGCACCGCAATCGTCTATCGCAATATCATCGCCAGATAACAATCCAAGTCACATATATCTAAGATGTAAGATACCATATTTTAATGGGAGAACAGATACTGGTAATATTATCTTTGAAGGAAACACAATAGCAAATGATTTTAAAATTGATATAACAAGTTCGCCTGGATATACGTTCAATAGTTACTTGGACGAAATAAACCAGAAAATCATAAATAACAGCGATAATGGTAATATAAATACAACAAACACACTAGTGACTGTAGAAAATTCATTTACACAAATAAAAGTAGATATTAATAAACGCTTTCGTGAAAATGCATACATACTGGATTTAACAGGAATTTCATATATAAAAGACTCGTTAAAGTTTACGAGTGGAAATGATTTATCCAACGACATATCTGGGAATACATATACAAGCGGATTGTATGACATACCAAACGGTACAATTATTATGAGAATAAAGCCGAAAGTCAGCGGAGATAACAAAAATATAAATGCATATGTAGTAAAAAATACAGGAGCTAATATTATATCAACGAGTCCGTTGTCTGTATCAGCTAGCATGTCAAATATATTTGCTACGTTTGTAGATGAATTTGGTGACAATGTGCTGAGTGGTTCTACATTAATTTTTACTAGGCGACCAGACGGACTAACGTTTGCTACATTACGCGTAGTTATTAATAAATATTTAATAGAACAATTTTACGACATAGAATTTGTGGACCCTAGTGCAAATTCACTATTTTCAAGAATAGTTGGTTGTGGGACTGATGTAAGTGATAATGGACTATTAGCATATTCGGACGATAATGGAGTCAATTGGCATGGCGAAACAAGTGATATATTTTCACAAAAGGCGAATGCAGTTGCATACAATGGAAATATATGGGTAGCCGCAGGGAATGGCGATGGTAACACACTCGCGACATCAATTGACGGAAATACATGGACTGGACGAGGTAAAGACACATTTTCAGTAGAGGCAACTGGGGTTGCGTGGAACGGAAACATATGGGTTGCTACAGGGAAAGGCGATGGTAATACGCTCGCCAAATCAACGGATGGTATTATATGGAGTGGTCTGGGTATAACGACATTTTCTGAAACGGCAACAGGTATCGCATGGAATGGCGATACGTGGGTCGCTACTGGGGCAGGCACTGGTAATACGCTGGCAATATCAACGGATGGGACTATATGGAATGGTCTAGGTAACACGATATTTATTACGAAGGGAACCAGTGTTGCGTGGAATGGATATATTTGGGTTGCAACGGGACATGGAGGGAACACTATAGCATATTCAAAAAATAGAATGGGTAATACTTGGACTCCTAGTGCGAACACTGATTTATTTTCAGTGGGAGCCAATGGTGTTGTATGGAATGATTCGGTCACGATGTGGGTGGCAGTCGGAACTGGTAGTGGAAATACTATTGCTACGTCGTATGATGGAAACGCATGGACAGGACAAGGTAAAACTACATTTACCGAAGGAGGGTATGGTATTTCATTGTCTGGTGCAATTGATAACAAAAATATATATGTAGCAGTAGGTCAAGGTGGAAATAGCGTAGCAACTTCAGTAAATGGCATAGATTGGACCGTGCCAACAAGTCCTTTTAACATAGGATATGGAATTGGATGGGATAATAAAACAATCGGAACGAATCCTACAAATATAAGAGACCTATCGAATTCATGGGTTCAAAATTTAAAATTAGAAAAGTCGAAGTTCGCATTAAGTGAATATAGATCAGATTTTTCATGGTCTGAAATTAGAGGTATTGATAGTGTAAGCACGGATGTTATTACAATATCAGGTGATACTTATATGAATACTATATATTTAACACCCGAATCAATAGGATTAACAACAGGTACAAACAGTTATTTAAATGGCATAATAATAACAATTCCCGATGATACTTATACTAGAGACCAATTACTAACGGCTATAAATAATGCATTTGAATATACAATGACGGGCGTAAATAATCAAAATATTGCCAGTGGTTCTATAATAAATATAATTAGAAAGGACAACGGAGAAGAATATATACAAATAAGGTTAAACATCAACAAAGTATACAAATCATCGGATTATAAACTAGTCTTCTATGATCCATTCAGCTTTTCCACATCGGTAAATTGTATTGGAAATAATTTAAGAAATACATCATGGGATTCTACACTTGGATGGATATTAGGATTTCGTATAGAAACAGAATATGATTTATCTGATATGACATTGGTATCAACAAACGGTAATATTACCAGCATAATTGGCGACAACGTAGTAAGTATTAACATTTACAGTTATTATATGATATTACTGGACGATTTTAATAACAGTCATATGAACGATGGAATTATTACAACAACAAAACAAAAAACAGATATTCAATTACCGAATTATGCGAATTACACGAATTTAAATACGAATCCCATAACAGGAGATTTGACTGCAACAAATACATCCGTAAATGGTGCAACCCTAACGCAAAAACAAGTATACGCAATACAATCTACATTAGACCAACAATCAAAACAGTTATCGACCATAAAATTGTCGGAAGGTCCATTCGCGACCAATGTATTCGGTTTCATACCATTAAATATAGCAAATCTACCGAATAATAGTATCTACGTCGACAGCAGTATCGGATTACGCGATCAACAGAGGAATTATTTCGGACCAGTGAATATCCAAAGGATGTCAGTGAAGTTGATAAACGACCGCGGTGAAACCGTAGACCTGAATGGTGCGAATTGGTCTTTCTCGTTTATATGCGAGCAACTTTACCAAAATAATAGATCATAAGTGTATAGGATGATATATTACATAGACCAAATTGGGTTTTACGGTCCGTTTATAATTGCATTAATAAATATAATATTCTTGTGGTCCCGTAATATATATTTAATATCATATGTATTATATTTGGGGGTAAATGCATTAGTTAATCGAGTTATGAAAAATATAATACAATCCCCACGACCTACTGGACAAATATTTATCAGTAAACACGATAATGATATAACAAGCGATTATGGTATGCCATCTGGACACGCACAATCGGTGGGATATTCGATTACATTTATGTATTTAGTGGTTTATTCGCCTGTTATATTATATATATCTACCTTTATAGGTGCTATTACTGTATACCAGCGATACTCTTATAAGCGTCATACTATATTTCAGTTGATCAGTGGATTAATAATAGGTTCAATCGTTGGAATGGTTTCGTATACAATAACGCACATTTTAGTGACAAATAAAAAATATGGTTATTATATAAATGTCACAGAGTGATTATTTAAGATTTAAAAAGACATCACGTTTATTAAAAGACCAAGCAGACTTTGCACATATTCTATCACCAAGTGATTATATGGCTGGTATAGATTATAATTTACAAACCACAATACAAAATACCAAACAAACTAATAATATGCTATCATTACCAGAAAAACTAATGGTATTCGATATGGAGGTAACCAGCGGACCTAATTGTCCGACATTTATTTTATGTAACGGAACGAATCTACGTGCGAATCGCAGAGATTTGGACGAATGCCAAAATACATGCTTCCCTATCATGAAGGCTCCTGGACGCTCAGTTCCTCAAAATCCAGAGTACTCGAAATTCAATTTTAATTCATATATTCGCAAAAATTACAGAGTTCGTTGCGAATGTAACAATGCAACTTGTATTGGTTCTCAATCGCGCATATGTAGGTTGAAATACGGATGCACGTGTTAATTTATTTATTTGTTCATATTGACCATGAAGAAATAATTGAGGTTCAAATTGAGTGCCATAACGAAATACGTAATAACTATACTATATAACAATTACATATTGTATTTTCACATTTACAATATAAATTGTTAATACAACTTATTTTCTTATCACTGGGTCTCGAGAATACACTCAATCCTGGCGGTTTAATAACAGATATTATATTTGGATTTACATTATTTAATATTCGATTATCTCGTAAGTCAGTATTTATACACATATTAAAATCTATATTTTTATTATTGTCTATATCAATATCAAACACTGTTTTATTATCATATAAATTATGCAATTTCAAAATTTCATTTTCAACTTGAATACTAATAATAAACCCTTTGTAAGTTGTATAATTATTTGACTCTAATACCGCTGGCATTTCAACTGGTGTTGATACGATTTGAAGTATTCTTTTTAATTTTATATAATCATTTTGTGACATATACATATACAACGAGGTTTGTTTTATTAAATACGTCTATATTTGAATAGTTAAATATAACAAAACATAATGAGAGTTTATTTACAAATAATATTGAACTAAATTCTATATTTATTTCAATCTATTAACATGTAAAATATTATAAAAATTAAAATACAATCGGCTTCGTAAGTTGATTAAATAAATTATTTACGGAAATAAAATACTCGTGATATGGATTATTTAATGTATTTTTATACGATTCATCTAAATTATCAAGGACTGTCTGATATTTAATATTATCGTCTAATATATATAATGTTTCATATAGACCAAATAAGAATACTAATTTCTTCGTCCCATTACTATACGCACCGGTGAATTTAGTAACTGAACTGAAATCATTTTCAAAAAAGATATAGGGAACTAGCTCTGTATATATCTTATTATTATATTTACACATAGGAGAATATCTATTTGGTATTGATATTATATTGAATTTGGTTGCCGTGTTTACATCTTTCAGCATATTAATAAATTTAAAATCAGTAATACTGTTTAGTTGTTTTGTAAAATTTGATATATTAAATATGTTTTCTTGATGTACATTATTTGTGTTTGAATCATATGCATTTAATGTATAATAATATACATTTTGAGCATTTTTATATTTTTTTATATCTAAAATTTCATTACTTATACTTAAAGCAGCGTCTTTAGTAATACCAGTTTTAAGATATGAAATATGTATAGGTATACAACAAGTCATAAAAATTTCTACTATCTGATGCGTTAATGTAAGATTATTTAAATACGAGAAATCATTTGATAATTCTGCACTATCTGTAAATGAAGTATCATTTATATAATTAAAATTAAAATAAGAAAACTTGTTTTTTCTAAATACTAGCGGCATACTATTAAGTAACTCTGCTGGTAAAATAGCTGCAAACTCCTTTTTTATAAACACAGATAGTTCATTTATAATACTAGATGGTATACGATTATATATTAGGTATGATTTAATAAGTGACGTTGGAAAAATTTTTAATAGTACCGATACATCGAGTTTTTCAATAGGTTTAATTATATAATATTCAAACCAATCATCGCGTTCACAATACAATTTATTATCAATACAAATATTTAATAACAATAACGGAACAACCCCTCCTGACGAAGCACAAAAAACCATGTTATTATAAAAAACCGGTTTATCACATGATTTTGTATCTATAATTTTACCAAGTTTATGAAAACCGTATAAGATACCCGTGCTGTATAATACTGCTGATAGACCTCCTCCACATAACGATATTATATCAGTTGTATTATCATATTCGTAATCATGTATTATATTCATTTATAATAATAGCACACTATAAAAACAAAAATTAAACAACCATCTAATTATAGACTAAATGAAATTGAGATTTTCTCTTGTAAGGAATTGTTATATAGTTCAACAGCAATTATTGAGATTAGGTTCGTAGTTTTTTTTAGTGATTAAAATCCACGAAGAACAAAAATGTGTCAGCATCACATTTTTGTTATAAACAACCATCACTTGACAATATAATATAACCGACAAATTGTATAAACTTAAACGCCCGAAGGTGTATTGATACGAACTATTAGTTTATCAAATAATAATTCAGGTTTATTATTACTTATTAATATGCTTTCATATATTTTGACATAATAATTACTAATACCCAAATATTTAACATTATATTCCTGTTCTGGTTTTTGTATAATATTAGTACTTATACCATTGAACTTGTTAAATAGTGGATTATTATTTATATTAAAGTTAGGCGTAGACGGATGAAAAATATATATTATTTTCTCTAAGATCTCAATTGGTCTTAATTCATTCAATATATCAGTTTCAATAATTTTAAAATTTACAATTACACTTCCTTTTGTAATTTCTGTGATAATAATTCGTTTTCTATCAATTGATAATGCACTCGTAAGTATTAGTAAAAAATATTCTTCAAAATCTTGAGAAAGTGATGTGCTGCCTACAGTGCTATCATAATCCAAATCGAAAGACATTCTAACATTGATAGTAGATATATCAATAGTGCGAACAAATTCAATTGCTTTTCTTAATATAATATTAAACTGTTTATTATAACTCTCTATATTAGATAAGGCGTATTTTTCAGTTAATATATAAATAACCGACCCTGATTCGCAATAAGTATACATATTCTCGAAATATATATAACCATTTTCAATTACAATGCCATTTATCTTTTCATTTTTCGTATTAATAATAAGTACTTTATGAAACAAAAATATATCATTTAATTTCAATACGAGAATATTACAACCGATATTAATACGTCCGTATAATGTTAAATTAGCTAAGATCCCATTATTAATCATCAATTTCATTTTATTTTTTATATGCGAACTACTATTCATATAATACATATATAGATTTTCTGTGTCATTACATCGATATACAATCGAAACATGACCTTATTTTTACTATTCGACAATGTATATGTAATTTATATATGATATCTTTTGGAGGATCAGTATTAGATAAAAATATATTATACGATGTTGTAATAAATACTGAATGGGATATTAAGATATTAAATAAAATATTTAGCGTAGATTTTAATAATTATAAACCGAGTATAAGAAATAAAAAAAAGGATTTATTTTTATATTACACATTTATCGATAATTTTACTAATAATATGGAAATTGATTATGACTTATTGAAAAATGAAATGACTAATACTAATATTTATGACGATTTTTTTAATCATATATTAGAAAAGGTTAAGTCTAATAAGGTAACTTCTGATAAATTTATATTAGAAAAGAATAATATTATATCATTTATACGATATAAATTACAAAATGAATCGTTTATATCTAAAAATACCTTCCGAACAATCCATAAATCGTATAATACTAAATCGAATGAAAATGAACTATGTTCATATATACTAGAACAAATGTTAATATATGTTCCAGAACGGTTTAATATAATACGGGTAGATAAGATTATTTCTTTACCATTCAAACCGAAAGATTACTTTTATAAAATTATTACATTGGATTATACAGGTATAATACGTCGTTATATGATTAAAATAAACATTGTATAACCTTGAACAATTCAATTAACACAAAAAAAACAGATAGTGTCGTCAATTTATGACAATCATATGTTTTTATAAGTGACGGTCAACATTATATGTTTAACCAACCATTGTAATGATCATTGCAATATCATCCAAAATTTATATACAATTAGTTATCAATAACTTAGAACGATTTTTGATTAGACTATGTTCGATTTTATAGATATATGTATATAATTATACTTAGTATATAATTATATTTAGTATATAATTATATTTAGTATATAATTATATTTAATATATAAAAATATATTTAGTGTATAAAAATATATTTAGTGTATATATATATATATGTCTTCTTCAGTCGCAGCAAATCCAATCACTCCAGCTCCAGTCACTCCAGCTCCAGTCGCAATCGGTACAACCGGTCCAGTCGCAATCGGTACAACCGGTCCAACCACTCCAGATCCAACCACTCCAGCTCCAGTCGCAATCGGTACAACCGGTCCAGTCGCAATCGGTACAACCGGTCCAGTCGCAATCGGTACAACCGGTCCAACCACTCCAGCTCCAGCCACACCCGTTACTACTGCCTCTATCATTGACGCACCTGTTGCATTAATAAAACAAATAATTGATTTGATTACATTAAATGATGGTAAATCTCAAAATGGACTCTTCGAAATTTCAAATTTAATTAATACGAATTTGGTTCAATTATTATCAACACCATCTACACAATTCTTTACATTACCTGTTGCTTTTAATGGCTTACAAACCCTATTGAATCCAAACCTTAATGGCTTACAAACTCTGTTGAATCCATCGCAACTGCCGACTATATATACATCTCTTAATAGTCTAGTATTAATATTAGAGCAACCAGAATTAAAAGATAAAATTAAAAAATTAAATGTGGATATTAGTGTACTATTAAAGTTTTTCGAAGAGAACGAAGAAATAAGGAAGTTCATGGATAATTTGAATAAACTACGCGAAATTGTAAAGGTATTTAAACTATAGATACATCTGTATCGGGTGGTTTTGTATATAGTCTTTCGATATCATTTTTAAACTGTTCTTCTTGTTTTTTTTGTAGTTCGTTAAAGCGATTTAAAATATTCATAAAACACGCATCGCATTTAACAGTTGGGTAATTGTTATTATTTCCTATTATACTTAATCTAATAAGGTCATTCATAATTTCAATTAAATGTTGTATATATACTCTATTTGACGAATGAAAAAAAAATATTGAAATAATAATATCAATAATAGCTTTAATATCAGAAAGAACAAATGATTTACTATTTGTATTAAGATGAAATATAAATGGTATGTTTATAAATTTATCCATTAATGTATTTTATATATAGATATATATATATCAATATATACATATATGTTATTACTAACCAAAATTACCGATTTTTTAACAATACAATTTTTAAATATTTTTAAAAGAAATGTAATGTTATCAAAGATATTACAAATGATGGGAGGATTAGAAAATATGTCGGAAGAATTACAAAAAAAAATATCAAAAAGTATGAATAGTGTAGACTATACAGAAGATGAGATTAATTATACTAAATTACTATATATTGTGAATGAATACAATATTAAACTCGATAATATTAGACCGACCAATTCTGGCATGATATCATTAATATACAAGGGTACTGATAATAGTGGTAATAAAATAATTATAAAATTAAAAAGATTAAATATAGAAGAAAAAATAAAAAAGGATTATAGGTTTTTCAATAGAATTATGAATGTTTTGTATTACATATCATTTTTCAATTATAATATGAGAACTGTTATTTATGGTTTAAAAAGTTTAATGGATACAGAAGAATACATATTATCTCAATGCGATTTATATCAAGAAATAAATACAATGATGGGAATAAAACCTACAATGGATAAATATACAACAAATATAACGATTCCGTATTGTTATAATAAATCAGAAGATATGACACGAGATATCAATTTTATCGTAATGGATTTAATGTCGGGATGTAATTGTTTAACAATACAAGATGAATATAAAGAAGAATTATTGAGATTGATACATATTTTTACAAGTGTCGCAACAATATTTGCTAAAATGTCACATACAGACTTACACCCTGGTAATATATTGTATGAAATAAAAGATGGTACTGTTCATTTAAGTGTTATTGATTTTGGAATGAATATTAATTATTCTCCATTTCTTATTGAATATTCGAAAATAGTAAGAGAAACTGCAATGAGTGGTAGAGGATGTGATTTGAAATTAGATGATAATTTATTAAGCCTATTAAATGGTATGTTTAACGAATCTATTAGTTTTGATAAACTATCACAAATACAAAAACAACAATTATTAATTACTTTTAATTATTTAATAGATATATGCGTAGCAAATGATGTAAATGAACAAAAAATCAATATAATATGCGATGAAATAAAAAAAATATTTAATATACAAAATCTATCAGTATCACTTGAATTTATAAAAATTACACTATCATTGACTATGTATGGTTCTACTGCAAGAATATTAGTTCCAGATACTAAGAAAGCAGCAATTATAATGAAAAAAGCAATAACAGAAGTATATTTATATTAAATGTGTCATATACATCTTGAAACATTTATTATAATAATTCAGGAACGACATTGGTTAAATAAAGTTCATTGATAAATCTGTGATGTAATATATCAAATATGATATACGATCGATTATCACCTTTCATTTCATATTCACATTTCAATAAAAAAAAAATAATGTATATTGTAAATAGCAATAAACATTATTCTATAATATATTGACAATAAAGGCAATTATTTATTTCAGGGAAATGTCTTTATCCGTGTATTCCACTGGTAGTATGTTCGCAATCAAAAATAATAGTTTTCGGAGTATAAATGTGTTGATATTAAGTGGTGCTATAGTCGACGATATAGTTGGACCAGTTGCCAACAATATATCCATGTAATATTCTCCATACATAATCAATAATGATCTAATAAATAAATTGGGTATTATAATATTCATGGGAAAATGTGTGAATGGTCTATATATTAATGTATTGTCTGGGATTATCAATCCATTTTTATCAATTCCTCCATCATATGTTTTACAACCATCTATATTACAGTTGTATGTAGAAAAGAATGGAATTGATCCACTACAAATCATTGTATTTGCAATGTCTTTATTATTTGAAAACTGTGATTTCCATCCGAAACCATTTGCATCGCAAATACCAATATGAAATTTATTATTTAACTTTTTATATATATCATCCGACTGACCTCGAAAACAAAATTCAATTCCTTTCAAATGGTTTTTCGTGAGTGAATCGGATGTTTTAGATACATTAATTATATCATTCATAAATAATTCAAAGTCGTCCGATTGGATTTCCAAAAGTAATACAAGCCCAATACCAGATCCAGCTGAAATCCCATAAACATTATCAATTTGAATATTATTTTTTTGTATATATCGTAAGCAACCAATATACTCATACATTCCCCAAATTGCACCACCACCGAAATAGATATTAGGCATATTTTTATATTATATATAATATGATAGAAATAATTCGTATTCTTATCTCAATCCATTATTAATTTTAGATGTCGTAAATCTTGGATTAACAATAGATATATTCGTTATATTAACGAACATATTATAATATAATATATTATTACAATGAACGATATAATCTACACACATCACTCACCGTATATTCACTCAATAGTCATTACTACTGATGTAAAATTTAAAGAAAGATTATTAGCAACAAAAATAGAGGCAGATAACATAATGTTTATAGACGATCAGATTAAATTAATAAATGAGAACACAAACAATTCGATATTAAATTATAACTATGAAATTATAAATGAAACACAAATAAAAGTTGCAATATTGTTCAAACATATTTTAAAATCATTAAATATAGGACAAAAATATATAAAATGTACAATTTCTATAAATGTAAGCGAAAATACCATATATATAAATAATGACCCAAATCTTGATATAAAAATACCAATATCAAATGGTGTCGAGTTCATTCCATTATCTGACATAAATATATCAATTGCACATCATGAAACCGATACAAGTAAAATAGTCGTGACAATGAATTTTGAAACCAAATTTGATACGACTAATGATAAAAGTTTTGATGTTTTATTGACTATGTTCAAGGAATTTATAATTCAGGGAATTGAAGATGCGAATAAATAAATACGGATGCACGTGTTAATTCATGAATACTATTATATACACAATGTATATAATGAGTATGTATTTTGATAACAAAGAATTATTCGCTGGTCCAAAAGTCAGTCAATATGGTAGTCATATGGTTATGACGAATGTTACAAAGACACCAAAGATGAAATATGTGAATATAGATACAAAGTTTAGAGACGAATATAATACAGATTTTACGACTGACTATAATATTTCATTACCCGAGCGTATTACAGATGTTCGTAGTATTTCCGTAGTGAATATGGAGATACCAAACACATTCTTCAATATTTCGAAAAACCTTGGAAATAATGCTATGAAAATTACATCATCAGGAACTACAGAAATATTGGTTGTACGCGACGGTAATTATAACGAGACTAGTCTGTTAGTTGAATTGAATGCTCGCAAGACGGAACTTGGGACACCATTTACCAACCTTGTATTTGATGTTTCGTTCAATAAGATTACCGTTACGCCTAGCACGGGAACTTTTGACTTTGATTTTGGAGTGGATTCGAATGGTGCTTTTACTAAATATAATTTCAAGAGTCGGTTGGGTTGGTTATTGGGATTCCGTAATCAAAAATACACAGGCGTCGCGAGTGGTAGCACGCTTACATCAGAATACTTTTATAGTTTGACTGGACCCCGCTACTTGTATTTGGTGGTGGATGAATTTACGAGTAATGGTAATCCTAACTCGTTTACCGCACCGCTACCATCATCTGCAATTTCTAAAAATATACTGGCGCGCATTTCATTGGATAATGCGGTTTACCCATTCATGCAAGTTATTCCTGCGAATAAATCAAATGGATATTTGTTATCGGATGTCCGCTCATACACAGGTAAGGTGGATATACAGAAATTAAACGTCCAATTGGTGAACGAAAATGGAACCGCGATGAATTTGAATGGTGCGGATTTCTCATTTTGTCTTCAAATAGAATATGAATAGAAAAAATACTTATATTTCATACACAAGTATTTTTTTTTACAAAATTGCGAGTTGATTTTAGAACAAACTACTCTCTAGACCAGGAACTATTGTATAAATAAGTATATCAAAATTGTCATCATTAATCATCAATTTAAATTTTTCTCTATGTTTACGCTTCAAAAATTCAACTATAAGACCTTTATTTTTGTTTTCATCCGAACGAATAAAATTGTTAAATTCATCTGTAGTTGTGCCTGTGAAATCGAGGATTTGTTTCAAATACACGGAATTATCAGATTCTATATCGTTCGAACCTCCGACCCGAAGACTATTGGTCCTGTTACGACGAATATTTTTTCGCCTAATAATCTTGCGCGATTTCATTTATTATATAATGAATATAGATAATTTATTTAGACGTGTCAATTTAATACTGATTGATATATATATATATATATGTCGAATGGAACATTACAGAATGAAATAACAAACAGCATAAGTTCTGAAAATATAGGTTTTAACATAGAATTAAGCGAACAAATCGGAATATCGGATTATATTGCGTGTCAGGATAGTGACAACGATAGTCTAAAAAGCGCGTATTCTGACGAAGAATCCAATATTATAAATATTTGTATAAACAACCAATTACCTGAAGAATATATAGAATATAAAAAACTAACTTACAAACAAGTGGAAACTGCTGTGGATAAAAATTTTTTCGACAAATCACATGTGTTCTCGAATTCACTGGATATATTAGCGAGTTACTTAAAGGGGCAAAAATTTATATATATGGAGTCAAAGTCATATTGTGAATCCAATCTGAATAAATTGATGATGCCTGCAATATTACTGTCAACAATTGCAACAGTATTAGCGACATTTGTAACCGAATATAAATGGGGGTCTATTTTAATTTCAACGGTAAATGCGATAATAGCGTTTCTCCTATCTATTGTCAATTACTTGAAACTGGATGCAAGATCAGAAGCTTATAAAATATCTGCCCATAAATACGACAAATTACAAACCACCGTAGAGTTCACGTCGGGGGCAATATTATTATTACCTGAAGAGGATGGCAACAAAACAATATTATCGAAACTAGTGGAAACACTGAATATGGTGGAGACATCAATAGCAGAAGTTAAAGAGACCAATCAATTTGTAGTACCTAGAGCAATACGGTTACGATATCCTATAGTATATAACACAAATGTATTTGCAATAATAAAAAAAATAGAAGACAAGAAAAAACGCGCAATCATCACACTGAAAAGTGTAAAGAATGAACTCCGATATTTTAACAAACTTCGCGAAGGAAATTATGAACTAGATGTAACTCAGAAAAAGCGTGTGATAGACTTATTCAATATGAAACGTGAGTCTATACGCGAAATTTTAATTCTCAAATCGGCATTCTCAATAGTAGATCAAATGTTCTTACAGGAAATAAAGAATGCAGAAATTATGAAATATAATTGGATACTAGGTTATATTTGCTGTAACAATACATATGATATAAAAGACCCAGAAAGTATCAATAAATTTATAATTGGAATAATGGATCCGTTCAAAGATAAAGAAGAGAGCGAGAAAGAAGAAGCTAAATTAAAACAAACAATGTATTATGATTCCAAAACAGAATATGAAACATCAAGAGACCCATGGTGGCTATTTTGTAAAAAACGGAATTACGAAGAACGGGTTATGAAAATAACTCGTGAATTTGTAGTTGACAATATGAAACAAATAGTTGATATAATAGAAGAAACACAGCGTGAAACGCCAGCCCCTAAATACAAAATAGCTAGGCGAGTTAGTAGTTATTCTTCTAGTTTGAATTCACCACCCAAATCATAGATTATAACAGAACGTATATGATTGGATAAAAACGGCCATATAGCATTTACAATAACATGGATAAATATGGTTGGGTTTATTATACATACTTTTTTTAGAGAATCTCCATGTGATTTCGTAATAAGTTTCGCCATATCAATCGCTAGACGTATTTCAATCGCATGCCTCATGTCAAATCCTGCACAATCGAATATCCATGTCCAAGGTTTTGTACCCTTTTGTGTAAGTTCTCCATTGTAATGCGATAAAATACCTTCTCGGTCGTTGTATTTGGACGCTTTCGCTGGACGCGTGTAATAATATACCATATCATCGGTTTCTGTCAACTTCACTAGAGAGTGACTGGTTGGGTCTGCTTTACATACAGGACATTCGTACATTAGTATTATACATTCAAAAGAAATAATATTTGTTATGTAAACGGAATATAGAACAGTCTATAGTAAAAATTGAAACAAATAAAAATACATTTTATAAAGAGTATAAAATGTCCGAACTATCAAAAGAACAACAAGATGCATACGACCAGTTTGTTATGGGAAACAATATATTCATAACTGGTCCAGGGGGTGTCGGTAAAACAAAATTAATTCATCATTTGGTGGAGTATGCGAAAGTTGTAGGAAAGCGGATTCAAGTATGCGCGCTAACGGGTTGTGCATCGCTTCTCCTTGGTTGCAATGCGAAGACCATTCATTCATGGAGTGGTATAAAGTTAGCGAAGGGAGGGATACCTCAAATTATAGGACAAGTAATGCAAACTCAATATGCAGTGAAAAACTGGAAGGAAACCAAAATATTGATAATTGATGAGGTATCTATGATGAGTAGAAAGATCTTTGATGTATTAGAAACTGTGGCTCGAGTCGTCCGCAAAAACCCAGCACCATTCGGTGGATTACAAGTAATATTTTGCGGTGACTTTTATCAATTGCCACCGGTACCAACAATGAATGAACCAGAAACAGGCGAATTCTGTTTTGAATCTGATCGATGGTGGACTGTATTTCGTCCAGAGCATCATATTGAATTGAAGACTATATTTAGACAGACAGATAAAAAATATATTGAGATCTTATCACAAATACGAACGGGAGAACTCTCGCCTGAAAATATTGACATTCTGAATAAATATGTAAAACGCGAATACGACCCCAAACAGTATAATGGTTCGGTTCTTACAAAACTTTATGCAATACGTTCTCGCGTGGACTATCTAAATCGGATTCTATTTGAAAAAATAGAAGAAACCGCTGTGGAGTTCAAGGTTAATAGAATGCGAAATTTAACGACCTACGCAGACACGAATAAAATAATCGAATCACAGATTATTGAAAAATGTCGTAGCTTAACAAAAACAGAACAGGATTATGAACTCGAACAATTGATGCTAAACACCCCTTGTATATCACACCTACAATTAAAACGCGGTGCATCTGTAATGTGCACTGTAAATCTGGATATGGAAAAAGGCATATGCAACGGTTCGCAGGGAGTAATAACAGACTTCATTGGTTCCAATAAACGTCCAGAGGTGAAATTTACAAATGGTGTTACCATTGTAATAGGCACACATATGTGGCAATCCGCCGAGTATCCGACAATCGCAATCAGTCAGTTTCCGCTTCAGTTAGCATGGGCTTTGACAATCCACAAGATTCAAGGTACTACACTAGCCAGGGCACAAATCGACATCGGTAATGTGATATTTGAATACGGACAAACATATGTGGCTTTATCACGCATACAATCATTGGATGGGTTATATCTAGCTGGTTTTAATCCAAATAGGATAAAAGCAAACCCGAAGGTAAAGGTATTTTATGCACTAATGCAAGCCAAAAAACAAGACCCGAATGTGAAAAATACGTAAATATGTATCGTAAAAAATAAATAGTTAGTGTATATAATGTCATTTCGAAGATATGGTGGAACGAATAAATTAGAAAAGAATAATAATATAACAGTCCATTCCATTGTAGCAGACACATTCACCATCAGAGATGCGTTTTTGAGTATTTTCATAATTGAAGGCGACCTTAAGATTGGCGGAAATGGAATAATATCAAATAATATTGAAGTGAGTAAAAATATAAGTGCAACAACTTTAGATATCAGTTCAAATGCCACAATTCAAGGCAATTTATACTTGGATGGGTCAAATGATATTTTTTTTAAGGGTCTTAATGGAATGATAGGAATTAACAAATTCACACCTACCGCAACAGTTGATATCTCATCAAATATAGTAGAGGCATTTAATGTGAAAACTTCTGCCATAAACAATCGTAACATTATAGCTCGAAATTTATATAACAATGGAATTGCAATAAGTACAACTGGAACAACTGAATCTGCAATACAATTTTATGGTGCAGGCGCGTGTGCGGAAGTAGACGTATCAAATACACAATGTGCTATGATAAAATATTCAAATGCTGGTAATATGCTATCACTAGGCGCAAAAGGAGATGTAAAAGTTACAAGTAAAATGATAATAACTGACAATTCAAATAACGGTGATACACATACCGATTTTGACGAGACTGTATTGATATATGATAAAGATAAGGGTGAAAATCAGTCTATATTTTTCGAAGAAATCTATGGAAATACAAGTATAAAAACTGGTAATGCTCTCACTATACAAACCGTGAATAATGCTTCAGCTGCATTCATGCATATTGTTACACCAGAAAAACTAGGTCTTCAAATCGGTGGTGGTTCATACCCAAAAGACCCATCACGTAGTATGGGTATAATTGATATTTATAATCCAAGTCCCGTAATAGATAACGAGGCAACACCTGCAATGATGATTGTATCTGGTAATTCTATAACAAAATTCAATGCAACAACTGGATTCAATACATTTCAACCAAAATACAATAATTATGCAGTTGATATTAACGGTCCATTGCATCTGAATAACGGAGAGGTAAAAAAAACAATTGATACTATATCGCGAATATTTCAACTATATAATTTTGGTACGGATTTTGGTATTGCTGTAGGAGGACAAGGACCAGACACAGTGGGAGGTGGATTTGGAGGCTCAACAATAATACTTAATAATTATTTTGTATACACAACAACAAATGGTGGTAAAACATGGAACGAAAGGAACAATATTAATAAAGAAGCTCAAGAAAATTTAATTGATGCTGATGTAAAATTTAAATCTGCCTATAGCTATGATACTGAGAGAACAATTATAGGAGGCACAAATTCACAAGCATATATTACTGACGACGGAGGAACCAACTGGTCTCAATTCGTAATTACAGGAGGCATTTCAGATATAAATGCAATATATATACCTCGTGATGTTTCAAAAAATTTTGTATATACTGGCGGAAATAAAGCATCAGGGGGTGCAATTATAAGATATGGGTATATACATGTAATTAATATTAATTATACTAGCTCTACAGTGAACGGATATGCATATACAAATGAGGATCTTAGTTACAATATAGCAGAAGGTCATATTTCAGACAGTGATGGATATGGCACTAACTTCATAGTTGTAGGTGGTAATACAATCAGGAGGTTTGATATAAGTTTAAATAAAATGGAATTAAACCATATAGATGATTATACAAATCCAAATACTGTATCATATAACGCAGTCCGATTGGCAGATAGTAATAATGGAGTTGCTGTAGGAGTCAATGTTATATCATATACCAGAAATGGCGGAGATACATGGAATGATGCATCAAATAATATATATTTATCGGGCAAAATATTCAATGATGTTTTCTTGGACGGTTCAATGAATGCAATCGTAGTTGGTAACAGTGGATTTATATATAGTTCAAATGATGGATATCAGACATGGAAGATAGTAAATGAAGACGTATTGAATGCGTCTGGTGTAGGCTCCAGGATAACTGACCCTACAAATGATATTACTAGTGTGTTTATGCCAGATTCATCAACAATTATATTGTCAATCGTAAAAAATAATGATGATGATGCAAGGAAATCAAAATTATATTATCTGAATATGCCGAATATATTCAATAACAAAGAAAACTTTATATTTGATGTTAGTGGTTGTATACGGATGTCAGGAGATTTACGTATAAATGATGGAGGTGATATAAAATCTAATAACGAGACCTTTAATTTTATAACTACTGACGTGACAACACTGAATATGGGAACAGATGTAACAAATATAACAATGGGTGGACATAACACAACAAATATAACAATGGGTGGACATAACACAACAAATATAACAATGGGTGGTTCTAGTACCGATAACCTAATAATCGGCGGAAATACAACAATTTCTAAGATAGGACCTCTCCAAATAAGTGGCTTATTAAATGGTAATGTTACTTTATCAAACAACCTAGTAACTACTGGAAATATATACTCAGTAAATGTTGTAATAAGTGACAATCTACATATAACTAATGGTAACCTAGTCGTTGCGAATACGTTAAACTCTACCAGTGCAACCAGCGGTGCATTACAAATAAATGGTGGGGTTGGTATTCAAAAAAATCTATACACATCAGGTGATATTAATACATCTGGTAATATTTATACATCTGGGAATATTGATACATCTGGTAATATAATTGTATCTGGTAATAGCTTGATGACATCAATAGCAGATATATCAATAACTGAAACTCCAGGGACATTTGTTTATGTAGAGAATTCTGGACCTTTGCAAATTAAAGGTGGAGCGGCTATAAATAAAAACCTTTATATAGGCGAGGATATATGGATAAACGGTGATCTCAATTTGAAAGGACAATTAAAGCTCCTTGGCGATATAGCTACCCTCGCTCAAGTTGACGGGATTAATGTAACGACACCATTTCAGGGAAGCTCTGATGAAGATGTAGATTACGAGGCTCTATCAACGGGTTCATTCACTACCGTAGGAGGATTTGCTGTTGGTAAAAATTCATGGTTACGGGGAAATTTACGAGTAGATGGTATAGATGGGGTTACAATCACTGGCACCATCATATCAACTAGCGTCACAACTGGCGCACTAAAAATTGCAGGAGGAATTGGTATTACTGGATCGATTCATACTGGTGGAAATGTAGTTGTCAATAGCACCGCAGTATCAACGAGTCCAACAACAGGCGCAGTCCAAATTGTTGGAGGCATTGGTGTTGGTGGATCCATTCATACAGGTGGAAATGTAGTTGTCAATAGCACAATAGAATCCACAGATTCTTCAACTGGTGCGCTTCGAATTACTGGAGGAATTGGTGTTGGTGGATCCATTCATACAGGCGGAATTGTAATTGTCAATAGCATAATAGAATCGACTAGTGCAGCAACGGGTGCACTTCAGATTAAAGGAGGCGTTGGTATTGGCGGGAATATATACACCAGTGGAAATATAGTTGTCAACAGCACGATAGAATCAACTAGCACGGCAACAGGTGCACTCCAGATTAAAGGAGGGATTGGTCTTGGTGGATCCATTCATACTGGTGGAATTGTAATTGTCAATAGCATGATAGAATCAACAAGTGCGCTAACTGGTGCACTTCAGATTAAAGGAGGCGTTGGTATTGGCGGTAATATATACACCAGTGGAAATATAGTTGTCAACAGCACGATAGAATCAACTAGCACGGCAACGGGTGCACTCCAGATTAAAGGAGGGATTGGTCTTGGTGGATCCATTCATACTGGTGGAAATATAATTGTCAATAGCACAATAGAATCAACTAGTGCAGCAACGGGTGCACTACGAATTACAGGAGGGATTGGTGTTGGCGGATCCATTAATACTGGTGGAAATATAGTTGTCAATAGCACGGTAGAATCAACTAACACGGAAACGGGTGCACTCCAGATTAAAGGAGGGATTGGTCTTGGTGGATCCATTCATACTGGTGGAATTGTAATTGTCAATAGCATGATAGAATCAACTAGTGCGCTAACTGGTGCACTTCAGATTAAAGGAGGCGTTGGTATTGGTGGATCCATTAATACTGGTGGAAATATAGTTGTCAATAGCACGATAGCATCAACTAACACGGCAACAGGTGCACTACAAATTACTGGAGGAATTGGTGTTGGTGGATCCATTAATACCGGTGGAAATGTAATTGTCAATAGCATTATAGAATCGACTAGTGCAGCAACGGGTGCACTTCAGATTAAAGGAGGCATTGGTGTTGGCGGGAATATATATACCAGTGGGAATCTAGTTGTCAATAGCACAATAGAATCAAATAGCACGGCAACAGGTGCATTCATAATTATAGGAGGCATTGGTGTTGGTGGATCCATTAATACTGGTGGAAATGTAGTTATCTATAGCACCGCAATATCAACGAGTACAGCAACAGGCGCAGTCCGAATTCTTGGAGGAGTTGGAATTGGAGGAAATGTATTTATCGGTAAAAATATGCAATCTACAACATTAACAACGGGTTTACTGAATGCATTAAGTATAAGTTCAACTTCAAATAATGTCGTTGGCAACATCATATCAACTAGCACGGCAACGGGTGCACTCGTAATTACAGGAGGGATTGGTGTTGGTGGATCCATTAATACTGGTGGAAATATAGTTGTTAATAGCACGATAGCATCAACTAACACGGCAACGGGTGCACTCCGAATTATAGGAGGGATTGGTGTTGGCGGATCCATTAATACTGGTGGAAATATAGTTGTTAATAGCACGATAGCATCAACTAACACGGCAACAGGTGCACTAGTAGTATTAGGTGGAGTTGGTATAGCAGGAGCAACTACATTAACAACAATCACTGGAACAAATGGGACTTTGTCAGGAACACTCAATGTTGCAGGAAGAGTAACTGCATTTGAGTATAATGCGGTTTCAGATATGCGTATAAAAAAAAATATAACCGACTTGAACTTCCCGTCGTTGGAACTAATCCGAAAGATAAGACCGCGTGAATATAGTATGATAGATGGAAGTACAGAATCTGCATACGGTTTCATAGCGCAAGAGGTTCAGGAACTTATACCGAAATCAGTTCACCTGTCTAGTGGTTACATACCGTCTATATACGAGAATGCATTTGTAAACGGAAATACCATCACATTAATCAATAAAACCACAATTGATATATCATGTGGTAAATTAAAACTACGCGATAAACACAGCCAAGATATAATAGTAAATGTAACGAGTATCCAGGATAACAAGACGTTTCATATAGATAAAAACATACTTGAAAATGTATCCTATATGGATATATCTGGGAATTATCTGGATAAGCAAATAAATAATGGAATAACGACTTACATGATAGGTTCGCAAATATACAAGGGAGAAGTAAAATACGGAATATTTGTCTATGGGAGTGAAGTGAACGACTTCCAATCGATAAATAAAGACACTATATGGACTATAACTCTGAGTGCAACACAAGAGATGGATAGACAATTGCAAGATGCTAAGTATACCATACGAACATTAGAAGAGCGTATTTCAGCAATTGAGATATTAGTAAAAATGTAATGATGAGTATTCACCATAAAAAAAATATGATTTAAGTGTATATACAAAATGAACGAATGGTTAGAGTTTGAGGATTCTTCAAACAAGATAAGACAAACATATATTAAGGGTTTTTTAGATATGTCGGGTAACTTGATGGTTCGAGATGGTAGTTTCACGGTTACGAACGGTCCTGTTGACATAAACGGTAATACTATCATCCGCGGAGGATTAGTAGTTGACGGACCATTAAATTTTGGGGGGAATGTATTTC
>Ga0208768_1000336_pt1 | contig 32596 bp, 27 predicted proteins | sample AntAceMetag02UK1_FD_184760 | JGI IMG/M metagenome (GOLD analysis project Ga0208768, IMG submission 184760) | Saline lake microbial communities from Ace Lake, Antarctica - Antarctic Ace Lake Metagenome 02UK1 (SPAdes) (version 2) | ecosystem: Environmental > Aquatic > Non-marine Saline and...
GGCCCTTCACTCTGTTGAAGCCCACCCCATAATGTTTCTTCTACAAACCGTTGTAACTTATCGATTTCGGCCTTGTCTGGTTGTATCAACTGTTTCATGATGGCACCCAGCCAACTTCCAGCCCCTCCTTCATCGCTCAGCCCGCCTATCCAAGCTCTACCATCTTGCCTTACCTGCTCTTGCTTTTCATAATCGTAGGTTATTACAGAAGGGCTTCTTCCAAAAATATCGGTAGCATCATCAAACCACTGTTCTGTAGTGAGGAAATGCCCAAAATCCTTGACAACTTCGGTTTCCGACTTTATTACCTTATAATGTATAGTTTGCTCTAGCCCATCTTTGTAGATAATAGTAAGCCTAGCATCTCCCCACTTTTTTCCTTGAACACTATATTTTTTTAAATTTGTAGGGCTTTGGCCATTTTTCGTTACTAACAGGGCTCCTTTAGGTTCTACATTAATTTTATCTACATCAAAAGGATAGTTTAAAAAAAGCTGACCATTTACATCGGTTGGTAGAATATAACCAGGAATTGCAGTAGCGACCGGGCGTTCTTCTTTAACTAAAGTTTTTGGGATATCCTTTATTCCGTCGCTGAGTACAATTTTCAAAGCAAAGTCCTTAGATTCATTCGGGGACAAAACCAATGAGCTAGGCTCGTTCCATTGCCTTATTCCTTTCCACTCCTGTTCGGAATACGCTTTAGAATAGACCATCCATTCGTGAAATCCTTCGAATACAGTGCTTCTTGGGGTAAGCTCATCCAACAAGGGCCTGTATGCTTCAAAAGCCATATTCTCTCTAGGCAATACTAGAAGTGCAGGACCATTTCCACTAAGTCGCTTTACTTCCAAATAGCCAGCATCTTTACCTACATAGGGGTCAAAAAAAACATTTTTTGCATGGGCTTCATCTAAGGAGTTCCCCTCTAAAATATTATTAAAAACCATCGGCACTCCTAATGCACCAATTTCTATAGATTGACTTTGAGTATTCGTAATTCTAAACCGTATGACTAAATCTCCAGCATCCAGCTCATAATAACGTTGCACATTTACTGGAATATCCTTCGGCAATGTATTTGATAGGTCGGCAGCGGCTAGTATATTACCAGAAGTTTTTAAGGGTATAACCTCCATTCTTTTATGGGCAGTTGAATAACCCTTCCACTTACCATTCCCTTCCCTAATTCTTAAATTAATATCTCCAAGGTGGTAAAGGCTGTCCTTATCACGCTTTTCCAATCTATCCCCAGGAGTAAAATCAAAGTCAAGATTACCATTGGGTCTTAAAGCTGCTACCGTTTGGGAGGCCCTAACCACTTTTAATTTAAAATCTTCGGTGTCAAATGTTTGGAATACTTCAGAGATACCTAAGGTAGATTCCTTAGTATTGATATTGTCCCAATATTTCTGCGCCTTTACAGAAGAGCTAATAAACATCAAAACAAGCAGACAAACTAAATGATTTATTCTCATATTCTTACTTATCATATTTTTTAACGATGTACAAGCCTCAAAAAGGAAGTACTTGATTTCAGAGTCTGGGTTTAAGTAGCTTCCTAAAATTTTATTCATTGCTTAACCTAAATTTATATTCTAGGAATATTTGAAAAAACAAACTGGAATTTTAAGTGCTTACACTACAAAAACTATTATTTTAAGGTAACATCAAGATAAACCGAATGACGCCCATTGGTATCATAGAAAGGTTTAAAAACAACTCCGTCGATATTGAATACTAATTTCTTCGGATTACCTGAAATGGATTTACTAATATCATGGGCATCTAGCGTTATCTTACGCCACTCTTTACGCGGTTCGGACTCCTGTGCCGCCAAGAGAACGGGTCCGTAAAATAGACTGACAATATTTTGCTGATCCATCACCGGATCTAAATGAAACTGAAATGGCATGCGAAGTTCAATGGTATCTCCGTCTTTCCATTTTCGACTCAAGGTTAAGTAGCTTCCAGGTCGTACCTGCACATTTTCCTTTTTACCATTTATCACTACATAAAACCCTTCCGTTGCCCATTGAGGAACACGTACGTTAATGTCAAATTTTCCACTACCCTTAATCATTAAACGTGTATTGTCCTCATTTGGGAATGCGGTTGTCTGCTCAATCACCACATTCCTTTCTGTCCATTTTAATGTTGAAGGAACATATAGGTTTACATACAAAGCACTATTATCCGCACTTCTAAAGTAAATAGAATTCTGAAGTTTGGTATTGCTTTCTAGTGCAGTGCCGTTACAACAAGTAAAACCTTTCATATCAGGATTGCTGAACTGTTTGGCAGAACCAGGTCTTAAGGATACATGATAGGTATTGGCAGGACTATCATCTGCAACAGATGCAAAGATGTGATTATAAAGTCCGCGTTCATAATAATCCATGAACTCACCTCTCTGATCGTACAGAAAAAGGTTTCTGGTTAGTTTTAACATATTATAAGTAGCGCAGGTTTCATTCTGTCCTCCAGAAGAGAATCCATTTTCGTAGAGCGTTGCAGGCTCACTGGTAAAGCATTCCGCATTGGTAGGGTTACGTGCTCCAGCAACTCCGCCAATACTAAACATATAATCGTTTACGGCTTTGTTCCAAAAATTATCGGCAACCTGATAGTATTCTGGTATTTTGGAATCGCGGTATGTTTCGAGGGCTCCTATGATTTGAGGGATGTGCTGGTTTGCATGTAGTCCTCTAAACGTGTCTACATTTTTAGCTAAGCCATGGGAATGTACTAAATCGCCAAAAAACATTTTGATATTATCGAAGAACTTTGCTGTTTCCAGATAATGTGCCAAGTTGGTTAAACGAGAAAGTCTTGCCATAGACTCATTCATTCCACCATATTCTCCAGCTATATATGTATTCCACATGCTAATAAGTGTTTCCGTAGGCAATAGCTTCATACGGGCGTGAACCCAGCTCCCCATACCTTTGGCAACATCTAGTGCCTTTTGATTACCACTGACTTCATAAATATCCATTAACCCAGCCAAAATCTTATGCAAGGTATAGTAGGGAGCCCATATTTGAGTGTTCTGTCCACCATAGGTTGCTCCCTTTTCTAACATGATAAATTGATCTGGCGGATAGGCACTAATGTAGCCTTTACCCCAATTCCAATAATCGGTACGGATACCTTTTTCGCTCAAATCCGAATCAAAGCCCTCCCTATCAGACCCCGACGATACGTTATTTGGATCTGAAATAAAGGTTCCTCCTTTTATCTTAGGCTTTCCGGACATCTGGGATAATTTGTATAGAGTATTCACCATAGTCTCCATTTTATCTGCGAAATTAGCTTGTAGCGACTTATCATAATCGGTGCTCGCGTAAGCCTGAGCTATCGCTGTTAAATAATGCCCCGTTGCATGCCCGCGCAACTTTGTTTCTTGAGAATCCCATACGCCTAGTGGTTCTGCTCCCTCAGGTTGTTGTTGACCATATGCATTCCGAAACATATACAGGAATGAATCCGGATTAGTGTTAGCAAGTGTAGATATAAACTTATCACGGTTTTCTATGAACCTTGTATCCTGCCCGTAGGAGTCGGGATTCAATAAAACCTCATGCAGATTGAAAACTTCCAATTTACGATCGGGTGTACTATCCTTACTGTTCTCTTTTACTTTTACGATTGCTCTAGGTTGTATATCTGTACCAGCGACACGCCCAGTTATTATAAACTTACCTGATTTAAGAACTTCGCCATTATCCGTAGGAGCTGGCCACAGCACCCTTACCCTAGGACCCTCAACACCATCTCTATATTCTCCTTGTAAGTAGCGCGGTAACTGCGGAAGATGACCTAGCATAGTTTCCACCTCAATATCCAAAACATTGGTCAGGTAATGATTGTACAATTGCGGGGTTTTACTAGAAAATACTGGGAGATCATCTGCTGGCTTTTCCTTTTCTACCACAACTGTCTCTCCGTCCTTTAAAGCATTTTTATAAATAATTGTAATTTGCTCTTTACTCAAAGGAATCCGGTAAATTCTAAAGTCATGCAACATACCGTTTAGATATGGCTGGCCTGGTAAAAATGACTTACCAATATAAAAAGAATTCTTTTGACCTGTTCCATTGTAAAATAATTGCTCCAATTCTACGTTCCGTGTATCGTTAACCATCGAGCCATTAACATAGATATTAAGCGCTCTTGAAGAAACATCAACAACGAAAGCTACATGATTCCATCTACCTGATTCTAAAGCTGGTGAATCACTCCTATATACACTCCCAGATTGGGTAGCAATTTCTGCCTGAAATCGCATTATGTTATCAGTGCCTACTGGTGCAACAAAAAAATGTGAATTTGAGCTATTTCTAAAATCGAAAAATAACTGTCCGCTTTGCGTGGAACGCATATTAATCCACCCTGAAATAGAAATGGATTCCTCTCCCAACAAGGTTTCAATTGGAATTGAAACATAAGCGTTTGCATCTTCAGGCAAAGAAAGCACTTTACCAAACTTAGGATCAATCAAATACTCTACTTTAGATTCATGGGTATTAGCGTGTAAATTATTACGTGACCAATCTTTTACATCTCCGTCAAAAATATAGCGAGCAATCAAATCGGTTTCACCAATTCCATCTAAAATTTGATCACCATCTTGCGCAGATATACTGACAATACCAAAGCAACAAAAACAACAGAGGATTAGATCAGTAAATAACTTATTTATTTTCATATTTAAATACTTAAAATACCAACAGCTACTCAGTTAAAATATTCTTTACCAAACCGTACAAACTAAATTTATTGATAAGCAAATAGTTACTTTTTAGCCGAAATTTTATTTTTATGATACATAAAAAAATTCACATTTGTCTTGATTTGAACACCATAGATTTTCAACTTTATCAGTGAAAATTCCAACACTTTACGATTACTAGATTAAATGGAATATTCTTCCTCTAATTATTAGCTATTACTACTCAAGTTATTTGACTTGATATACAGAAATTCAATGTCCCATTTTCATCATAAACAAATGTATTTAAACATAAAATAGAATTAATAATTTTATAAGTGTATCTTACACACGTACAAATATAACTAAAGATTTATATTTTTTAAAAAAATTGTGTTAAAAAACCTAAAACCCTTAGTATTGAAGTATTTCCTAATTAAATAGTATTTTTGCAACCGAAATTTAAATCTTAAATAAAATCAAAATCTAACGTGATGAAGCCACTTATTAAATTAGCATCTAAAGAAGAAGATGCTAAGAAACTGCAATATTACTCAAAGGAAGATCAGGTCTTATTAGCTGTTGATTGCATAATTTTTGGCTTTGACAAAAAGAATTTAAAAATTCTATTGGTTAAACGTGATATTGAACCAGAAAAAAACAGATGGTCTTTGATAGGCGGATTTTTAAAGAAAAGTGAAAATTTAGATACTGCTGCAATCCGGGTTTTACAGAGGCTTACAGGTCTACAACATGTTTATTTGGAACAACTAAACACATATAGCAAAATTGATAGAGATCCCGGACAAAGAACAATTTCTGTTGCATATTATGCTCTAATAGATGTAGCTTCACATAGTTTTGATGGCATTCAAATAGATGCCGCGCAATGGTTTAATCTAAAAAAGTCGCCACAATTGGTTTTTGATCATAATGAAATGGTGGAAGATGCCATCAGAAGACTAAAACGCCGCGCATTAACCAAACCTATTGGTTTTGAGTTACTACCTGAAAAATTCACAATGCGACAACTTCAGAATTTGTATGAATCTATTTTAGATAAAAAACTAGACAAAAGAAACTTTATCAACAAAGTAAATATTCTTGATATCTTAGACAAATTAGATGAGAAGGATATGTCTAGCTCCAGAAAAGGTTCATTTTTATATCAATTCGATGCAATAAAATATCAACAAAAATTAGATGAAGGTTTAATTTTCAAATTGTAAAAACAACCTAGTTGAGTCATTTTTTCTTGACCCAGTCCAAACTGTTCTTCAAAATAGTGCGGTAAGCCTCAAGATCGTGTGCACGCTCATCGTGCCCCAAGGTATTACCTACTATCTTTGCTTTCGGGTGTTTTACCGTCCATATAACCGGAAATTCCTCACCTGATTCCAATCCTTGGCCTACTGCGAGCACTTCAATGTTAGCCATAGCATCCTTTTCCCACCTATAAAGTTCGTCAACGATACGGAATGTAGGTGGGACGTCGTTCATTAATGGATGATCAGGCTTTACCACAGTTACCTCGAATTCCTGTAACTTTTCATGAGATTCTGATCCGCCCCCAACCAATTGTTGGTTGTATTGGGGCCAATCCTTCCAATTATACCAAGTACTGGGGTGGTTAATCAATAGGTTTAAGTTACCAGAATTTACTTCCTCGAAAATGATATTTTTTGAATTATCATCCAAAGGTTTGTTATTGGACAACATCAACACGTCGACTACAGGTATCAGAGCACTCAATTCCTCTAGATCCTCAGTATAAATAACAGTGTTCCGACCATTACCATACAAAATTGTACCATCTATAATCCCAAAAAGATTTAAGAAATCATGGGAGGCTCCACCGCCACCCATGATAGCTATTCTTGTAGTATTCTTTTCATTGGATATAAAATGGCCAAGAGCACTTTCTGTCTTATAATCATTGGGTAGTTTTTGCACATTACATCCAAATACAACAGTCAGAACAGATAAAATTAATAATGATTTTTTCATTTTATTAAGGCTTTAAATTAGATTATAGTTTTTTTTGAACTCATAATATTAATTACCAATATCATTTAATTCAGGTTCTTTCGCGGTAACAATAATTACTCCTTGCATAAAGCGCCAATGTCCCGGAAAGGTACAGACAAAGGGATAGACTCCCGGCGTATCTGGCAAGGTGAAAATTATGGATCCGCTTTCGTTCGGATCCAACATCTCGGTAGCTCCCAAAACATATCTAGAATTGGGCACGTAGGCCATTTTTATGGCTTCTGGGGTGGTAACGAACTTATCTACTATAGGACCAAAGGCTTCCAAACTACCTGGAGTGACCACTACAAGATTATGGGGCATTTGATCCACATTCTCCAATCTGATCTCTACCGTTTGCCCCGCAACGGCATACAGTTCCGTTTTGTCGAAGGCCATTTCCTGGGGAACCGTTTTCAGGTCAAAAATCACGTCCGCCCTTATTTTTCCGATTTGTCCGATACCTACATCAATTTGCTGGCCGCCGCCCTTATTCTTGCAATGCACGGCGATTATGTTCTTGCCCTTTTTGAAAAACTGGCTTTTCTCCTTATCGATCTTCATGTATTTATAAGGTCTGTTCGCGCCCACTTCAGAAAGCACCAACTGGCCGTTTATATAGACCTCATAGTCGTCGTCATTTGAGATTTTTATGACGGCATCCTCAATTTGCTGACTAAAAGCAACTTCTTTTCGCATCCAGATATCATCTGTCACCCATTTTGTCTTTATATGGTCCGCTTCGCCACTACCGAACATTCCCTGTCCCTTTTTCCATGCGTTATCCATAAAATCAGCAGCCATCCAATTATCGGCCGGTTTTTCTACTGTATAGCTCCATTCAGTTAATTTCTCTTCTGCGGACGGTACGATCATTTCAACGGATTCCGCCGCTACCTCTTCTGTATTCTGTTCCCTAAAATACACTTTTGTAGCTGCGTTCAACCATTTGTCCGTGGCATTGGAATCATCTTTGATCACTTTTTCCATTTCTGTATAAAGGGCCGGGGACTCAGGTAATTCACTGGCACTTAAAATAGCGGCAAGCCGCATTTGCGGGTCGCCGTCCGTTAAAAGTCCGGATGAAGCAAGTAGCTCGCTACCTACGGTCGTTTTTGGCAATAAAGACATGGCCGCCCTCTTTACCGCATATCCTCCGTTTGTTAATGCATTTATGACGGCTTTATCTGCCTCCGCATTGTTTGTATTTACAGCTCCAAGGCCATCCAAGGTCCAAAGAGCATGCAATGCATGTGCATTTAGACCATTTTTATCTGTTTTGGACTGATCGTTGGCCAGTGCAACCAGTTCTGGAATCAAGGCTGTTTTTTTACCTTCCACAATTAACCGTTGTGCCGTGGTGCGCCAGAACAAATTATCGCTCTGTAGTGCTCCAAGAAGTGCTTTAGTATCATTTGGATCCAGTTCCGTGATTTCGGAATCGTCGCTATCATCGTATCTGATCACATAGATTCTGCCATGGCCGTAGTCCCTATATTTATTAAGATGGGCATTCCCCTCTCCTTTATCGGCATTCCAGATTTGATTATCCATTCCTCGCTTGTCAGGGTTGTGCTGTATTACAGGATTGTACCAATCTGCCACCCAAAGATTACCATCCGGGCCTGTTTCTGCGAACACTGGGGCGGTCCAAGCATCGGTACTGGCGAATATATTACCACCATCTACTTCAACATATCCGGCGCCGTCCTTTACAATTTTGGCAATATGCACCAAATGCCCTGTTGGCTCGGCCACGTACATCTGATTTTGGTATTCTTCCGGATAATTTCTGGCAGTATAAAAATTTGCACCAGCCGCAGCCGTATACCCTCCACGTACATCTACTTGTTGTAACGGAATGGTATCTACAGGTGATATCTCATAATGTCCTTGTATAAAATCGGCATTTAAAGCCCAAGAAGGCATTTTGTCCAAGTACTCATAATGTTTTAAAGGTATGCCTACATAACAGGCATGGTTGTTATTGGCGGTAGAACCGAAAATTTCAAAATTCTCGTTATAGCCCATACCCCAAGTATTATTATCAAATTGACCAATGGGTTCTAAGTAAGAGCCATCTCTCCCAAACCGATAGACACCACGTTCAAACTTTACAGGTTTTCCCTGAAACTCCTTTTCAAAACCGGAGTAGCCTACGGCTCCCCATATGGCATTATCTATACCGTATCTTAAACTGGAAGGACCGGCGTGGGTATCGAAGGTGCCAAAACCATCAAAAAGTACGGTACGCTTGTCCATTTTGTAGTCTCCGTCCGTATCCTCTAAAAACACCATATCGGGCGCCTGTGCAACAATGGCTCCGCCATTTACCAACACAATGCCCGTGGAAAGGCTTTGCTCCGTGGCAAAATCAGTAAATTTATCCGCTTTGCCGTCCCCGTTGGTATCCTCGCAAATAGTTATGCGGTCACCGCCTACATCATTACCCAAATCATGTGGATAGTCCTTGGACTGCACCACCCAAAGGCGTCCTTTTTCGTCCCAAGTAAAGGCTATAGGATTTATGATGTTGGGTTCCGCCGCAAAAAGTTCGGCCGTAAACCCTGCCGGAAGCTGTATATGCTTTTGGCTATCTTCCGGACTTAAGGGAAGTTGTACCCGAGGGTTTTCCCCTTCATAGACCAAGGCCGGGGGCAGTTCCTTTTCGTTGGTACAGGAGACGAATATATGCGTACCGAGTACCAGTACTAACAGAGGTAAAATCGACTTTCTCATTTTTTCTATTTTATTTTTTCATTAATGCTTCAATAGGGTCAACACTCCATGTCGTTGTGCTGACAATTTATTTAGATCGATAACCGGAATAAGGTTCTTCATTGCTTACATCCAAAGTGCCGGCTCCCCATCCAGTGGGCGGGGAAAGAATGGCAAGAAATTCTAACTCCCCTTCTCCACCATTAAAAGTGGCATGCACCACATCTGCATCTATATAAACGGAATCCCCAACTTCCAATATTTGCATTTCATCCTCTATCCATTGCTCTGCTTTTCCTTTTAGGATATAAAGGATTTCATGCATTTTGGGATGCCTGTGAAAATCATGGCCGACACCGTCAGGCACAACGACCTTTACCATATAAGACTCCGCATTTTCCGAACCATCAGGATGGTAATGCCAGTAGTGATCACGGCCAAATGCTTTTTCGAACAGCATATCCGTTTCTTTGACGAATTTCCAGTTTTTACCCATTTCTTTTTGGTTTAGAACACTTAAGCTTTTCATATAAGAAGGAAACTATTAAATTTCGAACCCTATTAAAGCATCAAAAATTTAATATCTCCATTCTCATCTCATTTATAAAGTCAACTTCTTAAATTCTTTTGTCAGGTTTGTCAAGGAAGCTTCCACTCCCATCCTTTCCAAGGAAGACGCCCCTACAAAACCATGCAATCCTTTAACATGATCTAATGCGTAGCGCACATCTTCGGGTGTATTTATTGGGCCTCCGTGCGCCAAGAAAAAGGTATCATGGTTCGCTTTTTTGACCGCATCCACAATTTTTTGCGTACGTTCCAACGCACCGTCCATAGAAACCGTTGCTCCCGTAACCCCTATAGACCCCCCTACCGTAGTTCCCACATGGGCAATAATTGCGTCGGCACCGGCATCCGCCATTTGTATCGCTTCCTCTGGTTTGGCCACATAAACTATAGAGAACAGATCCATGCGTGTTGCCAATCGTACCATTTCAACTTCTTTTTCAAAGCCCATTCCTGTTTCTTCAAGCACATTTCTGAAGTGACCATCTATGATGGAGTGCGTGGGAAAGTTGTTTACCCCGGAAAAACCCATGTCCTTTACCTTACCCATAAAGTGCCACATGCGTCTGCGCGGATCACTACCGTGCACCCCGCATATAACAGGGATTTCCTCTACTACCGGCAACACCTCGAACTCCCCAATTTCCATAGCTACCGCATTGGCATCCCCATAGGCCATCATCCCGGCAGTTGAACCGGCACCGGCCATGCGGAATCTTCCAGAGTTATAAATAATAATCAGATCTGCCCCACCTTTTTCTATGAATTTTGCGCTAATACCGGTACCTGCCCCAGCAGCAATTATCGCTTTCTTTTGATCTACAACTTTCTGTAACCGATCTCTAACTTCTTGCTTTGTATAAGGGTTTCCCTTTCCTGTCCATGGATTTGCCATATTCTCTTCTTTAGTTTAATGTGTATATAAATTTGTATTCAATTGTTATTCTTTTAGTTCTACTTGTTTATAGCCTCCCCGCTTTTTAAAATAAAGGATTAGGATAAGATATCCGATCGCCATTACCACGGGCAGCACTGCGGTACTGACCAAAGCACGGCCGGCGCCATAAAAGCCGGCTTGCTCAACCGGTGCCAAGTCTTCGTCCACATGTGTTTTTGCAAGGTCCCACCATTGACTGAGCGCACTTAGATTTTCATTGCTTTCCAACTCGTTTCCCGTACTTTCCCAGCGTTCAATATCGGATGCCAATTGGTCGCCGTCGCTTTTTAGAATGGCTACTTTACTCCCGTCTAATCCTTTTATCGGTTCAAAAAATAAAAAACTGTTTTCATCATCTGCCTTATAACGATCATAGGTGTCCTTGGATTCCATTTCTATTTTTTTGGATGCAAAGTAATCCTGTTTATAGCCAATACCGGGACCGCCCAACAGACCTGCCGACAGCATGCCTACGCCCCCAAGAATACCCATGGTCACGGCACCTACCTTTAGGAAAACGCTCCCCGACAACACCCAACATGGTCGGCCAAAAAAATGATTTGGCGATCCCATAAATGGTAACGGCGAACACCATTACAAGACCTGTTGTGGAGTTGCCCAAAATATATAGGCCAACAGCACCGAAAATAGAACAAACGAATAATAGGCCCAAGGGAGAAATGCGTTCAACTATAGGCCCTGCAAAAAAACGGAGTACGAACATTAGGGCGGATGCATAGATAAAAAGCAATACCCCTTTAGTGGGATTTTGAAGTATATTTCCTGTAATGTTCTGTATCCAACTATCGGTGCCGAGCTCCACATACCCTACCAATACCATTAGGAACAAGAGACCTATCAATACCGGGGAGGCGAATTGCCGAAACATTTCCTTATAACTTATACCCGCCGCAATTGTTTCCGATACCGGGAATTTTTCCTTGAAAATAATAACCCCATAAATAAATACCGGGATGAGGAAGAAACTCATTAGGACCTCCCAAGGCACCAGACCATGAAATGCAATGGTTAACAATCCGCCTAAAATCATACCTGCCGGCCAACCGGCATGAAGAATGTTCAAGTAGTGTGTCTTTTCTTTGGGAAACAAGTTGGCAACTAAAGGGTTTATGACCGACTCACAGATACCGTTCCCCACTGCGAATAGGAACGTGCCGGAAAAGAGGCACCAATAGGCCGCTTCTTTACCCATAGCATCAAATATAAAAACGGTAACGACCGTCACGACCAAAGAGAGAAAGTGGACAATAAAAGCGAGAATCAGCAGGGGTTTATATCCAACACGGTCTACGATAAGACTAAAAAGAATGATTATCACCCCAAAACCGACAAAACCTCCTCCTGTAATAGATCCCAGTTCTGTCATGGTAAAGCCGAACTGGTTGCCCCAATCAATTAATATTGCTCCCCGTACGGCAAAGCCTACCCCTGCGGCCACGATAGTAAAAAAACTTGCCCAAAGCAGTCGATTTCGATTTAAAACAATATTCTCCATACTCCAAAAATTAAATTTTCCATTAATGATTACTTTATTAATTCCAACAAGGCCTTTACCGCTTCTTCCGCAAAAAAGCAGGTATTGATATTCGCATCGACCTCGACCACTTTAATAGATTTTTTAAGATTTTTCCTGATAGCATCGAACAAGACCTTATCTAGTTCCGGATTATGAAAAATTTCGCCCAACGCTCCTATTTTGGATAATCCTCCCAAGGGCAAAAGGACTGTCACAGGGCCTTTTGAAGCATTCAGTTTTTTAGCGATTTCCTGCCCCAACCGTTTATTCTCCAACTCGTTTGTCCGCATAAGCGTAACATCGGGGGCCCAACTGAACAGCTTTCTGTTCCTGAATTTCTCCGGAACACTTTCCAGTGTACCAAAATTGACCATATCCAAACAACCGGGAGCCACTACTTGGGGGATTCCCAAATCTGAGGCAGCGGTCAACCTCGTAGGTCCGGCGCTACAGATTCCACCACAAAGTTCGTCCGCCAGTTCTGTGGTGGTAATATCCAGCACGGCATCAAAAACACCGTCCCTGATCAATGATTCCATGGCCATACCGCCGGTACCAACGGCATGGAAAGAAAGCACATCGTAGTTACGGCTTTTTAACAACGCGCTACAGGCATCGGCGCAGGCCGTTGTATTGCCAAAAACGCTCATCGCAATACTGCCCTTAATATCTGGAACGGGCCGAACTTGAGCCTGCATCATTCCAAAAATGGCCATGGCCGCCTGCGAAATCAACACTCTACTAATATTATTAAGTCCTGCTACATCTACTATAGATGGCATTAGGACAATATCCTTGGCGCCTATCTTTTGGGACAGGTCCTTGGTGGCCAATGTAGAAAGGCATAGTTTGGGAATGCCGAACGGCAATGCGCACATGGCCATAAGTGCCATATAGGTACCGCCTCCGCCCCCCATACCAATAATACCGTCCAATCTGGATTCAGAGGATAGCTTAGCTGCAATAATTGCCGCCCCTTTGCCCATTAGCTCCAAGGCCTCCCCACGATCGTTCCTGTCACGGATTACAGAAAGTTGCGAACCTGCCGCCAAGGCAACGGCATTTGCCTCATAATCTACAGGGAAGCGCTCCGTTGTCCCCAAGACACCGGTATTGACCGTAATAACCTGAACATTTTTAATCAAACAGGCATAGAGGTACTCAAAATCCTCTGCTTTGGTATCAAAACACCCCACCATAACAACAGTGTACTTTTTAGATGTCCGCATATTTGATGATAAGTTCATTTTACTTTGGTTCTTTACTTAGACCGCCCTAAAACAGTCAATGGTCCTCATTATATTGTTCGTGCATTCTTCAAGAAGGACCGCTGCTCCGCCTATGCCTTCTTTTAAGGTCATAGGCCTGTTTGCAATGGCATAGACAGCAGTTACGCCTATTTTGTATATGGCATCTATGGGATGCTCTATTTTTCCCGTTAGTACAATTACGGGCACTTGATGTTTCTTTGCCATTTTTGCTATACCGCTTATGGTCTTGCCCTGGAGCGTCTGCCCATCTATCCTGCCCTCACCTGTAATCACCAGGTCTGCCTTTCGTATGAATTTTTCCATTCCCACGGTTTCCAGCACCAGTTCTATACCGCTTACCAGACTGCCGTTTAAAAAAGAAATGATCGCCGCTCCGGTTCCTCCGGCGGCACCACTGCCGGGTACATCTACTACATCCACGCCTAAGCATTGCTTTATAACGACCGCATAATGCGCCAGATTCTTGTCCAATCGGTGTAGATCAGTTTGGTTTGCTCCCTTTTGGCCACCGTATACCATAGATGCACCGTGCGGACCTGTTAAGGGGTTGGTCACGTCACAGGCGACCAATACCTCGCATCCCAAAATTCTTTTATCGAACCGGGATAGATCAATTTGTCTTAAATCTTCCAAGCTACCGCCACCATCCGGCAGCTCCTCTCCTTGGTCGTTTAAAAACTTGGCTCCTAAAGCTCTTGCCAGACCCATACCGCCGTCATTGGTAGCACTGCCCCCGATGCCTATGATTATTTTAGTACAGCCCCTATCAAGACCATCCTTTATGAGTTGGCCTGCCCCATAGGTACTGGTCAAAAGCGGGTTTTTTTCCTCTTCCGACAACAGTTCCAGGCCGGAGGCTTTGGCCATTTCTATAATCGCAGTTCTACCGTCCTGTACTATTGCATATTGAGCCATAATAGGTCGCAACAAGGGATCCAATACTTCTACAAAAATAGAATCGCCCCCCGTACTGGACACTATGGCATCCAGCATTCCTTCGCCACCGTCGGAAACAGGTAGGTTAAAAACTTTAGCTGTGGGCATTACGTCCAATATTCCCCGCGAAATAGCCAATGCCACATCTCTCGATGACAGACATTCCTTGAAAGAATCCGGCGCAACCACAATATTCATATTCTTACTTAATTAATGTTCTAAAAATCTAAAGGTTTTCATGTCGATCTCTAGACTAACTGTTTAATATCTTATTGACTAAATTTAGCTTTTGAAATAAAAAGCCTTTCAATCGGTATTGGAAAACATTTGCATTATTATTTTTCAAAACATTAAGCAAAATATAGTTTCTAGTATATTAACAGAAGTAAAGTGCCTAAGATAATAAATGTATTATTAACATTTATTATCTTAGGCTTAAATATTTTCCATAATCTGAAAATTAATTTGAATAAAAGAATGAGAAGTTTATTATAAATGAGAATAGTAAAGTGGTTAAAGTATCTTGAGATACTTTAAAGATAGTCTGAAGAAACGTTTGCCACGATTTTGCTAAATTTATGGGTTAACAACCTAAATTACCAAGATATTCTCTTCGGATGATTTAATAAAAAATTAAGTCTTCATAAAAAAGTTCTAATTCTAACAAGATAACATTCCAACTTGAACTTCAACAGAACTAAAGCTCAAAAAGATATTGTCTCAAAGCTTTCCTATACCGAAAACCTAAAACCATTATATTTGTAGGTAGAAAGTCTTTTAGACAGCACAAAAATCTTAAAAGTTCACAAATCGTCAATACGGTATGTGACAATTAGCAAAACATCTACTCTGATTCGCCTTAAGGCCATAGGTTCCGAACCCGGCCAGCGTGGTAAAACAACCATAATAATAAGAAAAATAAAAGTTTTTTGTTGCTAGGGTTTCCAAGATTGAAGAACCCGCTATTAAAGGGTGCCCGATCATTACCTTATGGTTTCGTTCAGTTGAAACCTCAAATTCTTCATATCCAAACTGATTTTTTGCTCCAATACCCTCGCATAAATCTGTGTTGTGGAAATCTTGGTATGTCCCAACATTTTAGAGACGGTTTCAATTGGTACAACATTGCTCAGTGTTACCGTGGTTGCAAAAGTATGCCTGGCCGAATGAAACGTCAGGTTTTTATGTACTCCCAGACTAGCTGAAATTTTCTTTAAATAGGTATTTACTTTTTGATTGGAAAATACAGGTAATAGTAGTCCGTTATTTTTTGAAGCATACTCCGCATACTTCTTCAAAATCCTATGTGCACTATCGAGTAGCGGAACCTTGACCGGTTGTTCGTTTTTTTCCCGTTGGGTAAAGATCCAATGATCCCCGTCAATTCCCAAACGGATATTATCTTCGGACAATGATCTGACATCGGAATAGGAAAGACCTGTATAGCAGGCAAAAACAAAAACATCCTTTACCTTTTGATGTCCAGTGTCCTGTAAATCGGAATCCAGAAATAGCCGTAATTCCTCTTTGGATAAAAATTCCTTCTTGTACCTGTTGAATTTCAATTTGTAACGCGCAAATGGATTTTTATCCAACCATTGCAGATCTAATCCCAGGTTCATCAATTTGAGAAGTCGCTCCAAATGTTTCATGACCCCATTGTTATTTAATGGATTGGCGTTTTGTAATGAAGGCCCTTTTCTTAAATACTGCTCAAAATCGATGATGAAGCTATGGGTCAGATGTTTAAGATAGACATCGTTCGTTCTCTTTTTCTGGGTAAGGAAACGCTTGATATACTTTTCTGTGGTAAAGTAATTCTTTAGTGTGCCTTGCTTCAATACACCGGTCATGTTCTCATTGTGGTAGGTGACCAATTCCAACAGGGTTTTATGTCTTTCGTCCTGCCCGATAAACCTGGCCTTTATCGATTTTGAGGTAACCAGCTTATAATCAGAGGACAACTGCTTATGACAGTCCAACAGTTTGGCGTACACTTGGTCCAAAAAAGCGTTCAAAGCCTTACCTTCAGTGGTTCTTGACGTAGTTTTCTTTGATTTGGTGTCCCAATAGGTAACCGATGTTTGCCTTTGTAAACTGATTTCGGACCGCCTACCATCAACGGTTACGCGGGCATAAATTGGTGCTTGACCATCTTTTTCTTTGGCAAGGTTCAGCCAGAAATGAATGTTAAAAGTTCTTGAAGTTCCCATAGACTATCGCTTTAAGTGAATACTCGATTTGTTTTGTGAAAGTCAAATCGAAGCGAAAGTCAAACGCTATGTGGGTACAATGTAGTGAAAAAATCCTACTAAAAAGAGGTAACCGAATAGGTAACCTTTGTTTTGATATTAAAGCTAATCCTATGATATCATAAAAAAATGAAAACCATTGATAATCATAAGATTAGCTATTTTTTGGTGTCGTTTGACACCCTTTCTGTCGGGATGACAGTATGCAATTCCTTATTACAAGTAATTGATTATCAGTATTTTATTGGTATTTTCAAATATCGAATCCCCGTACGGACACTCAATTTTGACAGTAACTTTTGAACGTGATTATTCTAAACTTTTTACTGTATAAAACTACGAAAAATATCTAACTATAGCCAAATGCAAAACCTAAATTAAATTAATACCATTTTTAAAGGCACTGCCCATAAGTTCCTGCTCTGCTCGTGAAATTCCAATCTCTCCGGCTATTTCCTTCCAACGGCTAACTGATTTGGCAACCTCATCGATAATAATATCCATTTGTTTATCATCCAAACGAAAATATTCCCCTACCCTTTTTGCCAATTCCAAATTCAAAGCATTATTATCCATATCAATATTAAGTGCTAATCCATCTTTATTTATGGAAGGATTTATGTCATAGGCAGGGGAAAGTTTCCAACCCTTGGGGGTTAGGATAAAACCATGGTTTCGCAAATGATCATCGGTATTAGAAACCGCGATATTAAAAACAATCCTACGCCATAGTTGATGTAGGTTTTTATCAATGTTTACACCTTTTGTTTGGATGAATTCAGCAATGTCCAGATAACTTGCTGGGTTATCTCGTATAGTATCCTCATTATTACCGGTCATGGTCATGGCTGATGAAAAATGGATACGTTCTTTCTTTATCCTATCAAAACGTTGTGTAAAAAAGGTACGATAGTTTCCAGTAATTTTTTCCATTCGGGAAGGTGCCATTTCAATTCCACAATTTATTGCCAATCGATATGCTAAAAATTCCCATGCTCCTTTATCAATGGTATCATTCTTAGATGGAAATTTTGCTATCCAAAGATTCCCATTGTCATCCAAAATATTGGCCTTGGGTCTTGCTCCACCCAAAGAAGATCCTGGGGCCATTAGAACGGCCAACCATTTTTTTACTTCTTCATTATCAGTGTCATTCTCAAAGTGCTTGGCAGCTTCTTGAAGTTCTCTCACTGACGACCAAGGGGGCGTAGGATTCTCTTCATTGTTATCCAAGAATGGTCCGTCACGGTCTGTTTTAAAACGTAAAGCTCCCATTCTACTTTCGTCATAAACTCCAAGCAGATAATCGATTTCATATAAAGTAGTAGCTTTTCGATCTTTCTCATTAGCTAGTTGAGCCGCTCGTCTTTTCATCAAGGTTCTTCCCCAGGTATCTGGCATGCTATCTAAAATGACACCAAAGTTTTCCTTCTTATTTGGGTATTGTGGACCTGAATAAAACTGGATATCAGGGTCCAACAATAGTTGTTGTTCGGATTTTATCCAACCCCTATCATATTCAAAACTGAATGCTTTTTTTCCTTTAGCATGATGTGCTGCCAAAACACCTATCATCTTAGCTTCTGGCATTCCTTGCCAATGTGCATAAACGTATATTTCAAATTTACCTTGTGCCATTCTTTCCTGTTATAATAAATCTAAGTCCTGCAGTTTTCTTCCAAATTCGTCTTCTGTTGCCAACTTCAAGAAATCATCTTGCAAACCAAGTGCAATCAGAACATTAAAATATGAACCAATCGCTACCTTTGAATTCCCCTTTTCTATCTGATACAAAGTCTTTCTATCTATACCTGCCCGTTCAGATACCTGGATTGTTGTAAGCTTTCTTCGTTTGCGGGCAAGCTTTATATTCTCTCCTAATTGCCCCATTATTCTCTGGTATTTTGGAAATAGGACAGCTTTCTTATTTTTCATAATGGGTAATATTTTCCCCAAATATAGTTATTATGGGGATATTAATACTCATTTCATTCAAAAATTATTTTTAAAATCAATAAGCAATCATCCTTTAAAGTGAGCTCATAGGAAAATTTATACGATTATTTCTAACAGTGAAAGAGTAATTTTTTCAATCTTTTGTAACAAAGTCAGGGTGAATTTCAAGATTATTTGTAACAAAGTCAGGGTAAATAAGGTACTAAAATTAGCCTATCGTGCTGTACTTAAATTAGCCTAGAATGTAATTTTTTCTAAACTAGTTTGAATATCAGTGTTTTATACTTACAAAACTTATATAAATTGAAACAACCCTCATGAAATAAAACGCTATAACCCAAAGTTATTGCTATGTCAATTATTTTCACCTAGATAACTTTTAGAAACAATGATTGTCAGCAAAAGGAAACAGTTTAAATCCCATCGAATTTCAGTACCTAAAGTACCGAAGAGCAATTATTTTTAAACTACAACTTGTATTGGTTTAAAAAAAAGCATAAATTGGTACCATGAGTACCGAAAAAAGAATAAAAATAAACCAATTATTAAGTACGCACCCTACAGGTATCGTGTACCTATCATCGTGGCTTGTACAAAAAGGGTACAGCCTTGATCTACAAAAACGCTATCGAAACAGCGATTGGTTTACCTCAATCGGAACTGGTGCCATGATACGTTCGGGTGATGAGGTTGGTTATGAGGGGGCCATCTACGCCCTTCAAAAACAAGCTGATCTATATGTTCATCCGGCGGGCAAGACGGCATTATCCCTCCTTGGTAAATCCCACTACTTGGAACTTTCGCCAAATAAGGTAACCGTTTTTGGTGGGCAACATGAAAAACTGCCTACCTGGTGCATGCATCATGACTGGGGTGTAAAATTGGATTATCACAGTTCTTCATTTCTACCCCCTGATATAGGCCTTGTTGAAGTAGAACTAAAAACCTTCTCAATAAAAGTGTCCAGTGCCGCAAGGGCCATGTTAGAGTGCCTATTTTTAGCGCCAAAACATCAAGAATTAGTAGAGTGTTACCAACTAATGGAGGGATTAAACAATCTAAGACCAAACCTTGTTCAAGATTTACTGGAAAACTGCACTTCCGTCAAGGTAAACCGCCTATTTATGTATCTAGCTGAAAAAGTCAACCATAGTTGGGTAAAACACCTGAATATGGATAAAATAAATTTGGGAAGTGGAAAACGAAGTATTGTAAAGAATGGTGTTTATGACCCAAAATATAAAATAACTGTTCCAGTTGAACTAACCAATGGAGAATTATAAATCCCAAGTTTCATTGCTGTTAAGCGTACTACCCGAAGTAGCTAAAGAAAATAACTTTGCTCTTCACGGTGGTACTGCTATCAATCTCTTTCTTCGAGAAATGCCTCGACTTTCTTATCCAAAGTAAATCGTTATCCAATGCTACATCTTAAAAATTCCCATAAGTATCTGTAAATCAATATTACTTTCGATAATATTGTTGTGATAATATTTGTTATTTTCAAATGAATGCGACGTTGCATTCCATTAAAAAAATAACAAATGGACGCAGAAAGAGAAATCAAATCCCTGATCAGGGATTGTGTGGTTTACCTCAGGAAGGAAGGCTACAGCGAACTTCGGATTAAAGATTACGATCGGTTTTGGCGTGATGGAATTGAGGAATACATGTATAAAAATTCCTTAGCAAACTACCATGCTGGCATCGGAGAAAGTTTTTTAAACGGGATGCCGATAATGAGCGGTTCGCATTTGCGTGCGATCCGCCGTAGCGTACATGTACTGGACGACTTCCTATTGTATGGAAAAGTCAGGAAAAGAATCGTGAAATACGTAAACCATGAACTGCCCGGTGAGCTAGGAAAAGTTGCCATTGAGTTCCTAAGATCCCAAGAAAAGCTCCGTCGTAGCAAACTTACCATTGAAAACCATCGACGCAGACTGAGCTACTTTATTGCGCATCTTACATTAAGATCTGTCAGCCATATTTCTGATATCGGTGAAGATGATGTCCTTAATTTTATATCATCCGTCCAGAATTGTAAGGACAGGTATCTCAGTACTATCCGCCTGTTCTGTCGATTTTTGTATCAGCAGAAATACATTGACAAAAATGTAGAGTACGTCATTGGAAGAAATAATTATCCCACACGTGAAAAACTACCCTCGGTATACAATGCCGATGAGATAAAACGCATTGAGAACAGGGTGGAGCGGTCCAGTTCCGTGGGCAAACGTGATTATGCCATGCTTCTTCTGACCACGCGGCTCGGCCTTCGTTCTTCTGATATAGCAGCGCTGACCTTCAGGAATCTGGATTGGGATGGGAACTTAATATCCCTGGTGCAGTACAAGACGAAGAAGATAGTGGAACTGCCGCTTCTGACCGATGTAGGGGAAGCCCTGATCAACTATTTGAAGTATGGGAGACCAATATCCGATCTGCAACAGGTATTCCTGACCGCTAACGCCCCCTACCGTCCCGTGAACAGAATGATTATCAATGGAGCGGTAAGTAGAACCATAATAGCGTCCGGGGTGGATATTAAAGACCGAAAGTTTGGTCCCCACGCCATGCGGCATACCCTGGCCAGTCAGCTATTGCGTAACGGAACTTCGCTTCCTGTTATATCCGAAACACTCGGACATTCCGACACTCAGGTGACCATGAACTATTTGCGTATAGATATAAACAGCCTTATGCGGTGTACGCTGGACGTACCCCTGGTATCCATAAATTTTTACGGGCAGAAAGGAGGTGTTTTTTATGGCTAAGCAATTTAAATACAAAAGTGTATTTGCTCCCTACTTTGAGAGCTTTTTGAAGATGAAGGATGCTATGGGGTATGGGCTTTACAAGTTCGGATATATCTTTTTGGAACTTGACAGGTTCTTCTTGAAGACTGGGACCACTAGAACCTATATAAGCAGTGAACAGATTGCAGCATGGAGGGCGACCCGGGTAAATGACAAAGCCAGGACACTGTATGACAAATACTCCGTCCTGTCCCAGTTTTGCAAGTATATGTGCCATCTTGGCCATGAATGCTATATCCCGCGGCTACCCAAGGGAAACGCATGGAACTTCATTCCCTATATCTTCACCCACCGGCAAATGGAATCCATATTCAAGGAATGTGACAGGTTGGCCTTACCACATTGTTGCAATATGAACACGGCCCTTTTTGCCATTCCTGTTTTAATACGCTTCCTCTATAGTACCGGAGCAAGGATCGGCGAGGCCTTAGCCATCAAGAATATGGATGTCGATTACCAGAACCATCAGGTTACCATAAGAAAAACAAAAAACCAGATGCAGCGGATAGTTCCAATAAGCCCATCCCTGGAGGAAGTGATGAAACAATACGAACAATATAGAAACCGTATTCCGGTCGAGGACATAGCGGACACGGAACATTTTTTCTTTGTAAAGGCCAATGGAAAACCGTTTACATTAAGTGCGGCATACAGATGGTTCAAAGTGGTACTAAAACAGTGTGGGATACCACATATAGGGAAGCAACAAGGGCCCCGGGTACATGATATCCGGCATAGTTGTGCGGTGCACTCCCTTGAAAAAATGGTGAAAAGCGAAATGGATATTTATTGTGCACTTCCGATCCTATCTACTTTTCTGGGACATAAGACCATAGCGGGAACTGAAAAATATGTAAGGATGACACAGGAAATCTATCCGGACATCATCGAAATGGAATCCTCCCTTACCTCCTTTGTGTTCCCCAACAAAATTAAAATAGACATCGATTATGGAAACGACCACTGATTTTGCAAAATACCTGACAAGATTCTTTACGGAATATCTTGTTGGAGAAAGGGGAGCCAGCTCCCATACGATACGATCATATAGTGAAACCTTTACCCTTGTACTTACCTTTATGGACAGGGTCAAAGGCAAAGTAGCAGACAGGTTAACCCTCGATCACTTTAAGAGGGAAACCGTTCTTAGCTTTCTTGACTGGCTACAGAAAAACCGGAAATGTTCCAACTCGACCCGAAACCAGCGGTTGGCAGCCTTACATTCCTTTTTTAGATATATGCAATATGAAGATGTCAAACGCCTAGGACAATGGCAGGAAATCCTATCCATCAAAGTCAAAAGGCAGGGAAAAAGAAGTACTGTCAATTACTTGACCGTTGACGGAATCAAATTTTTGCTGGAACAAATACCGGTTAACACCAAAGCAGGGCGACGGAACTTAGCGCTACTGGCATTGCTCTATGATAGTGGAGCGAGGGTGCATGAACTCATAGGGATGACGCCATCTTCCTTGCACCTGGACAAACCGTGTTATATTACCCTTTTGGGAAAGGGCAGTAAAAAAAGAATAGTTCCCTTGCAGGACGAACAGGTAAATCTGTTGGTATCCTATATCAAGGAAAACTGTCTTGACAATCTTGCTTACAACCAGCGTCCATTGTTCGCTAACAACCGAGGTGAAAAGCTGACAAACTCAGGAGTGACCTATATCCTAAATCTTTATGCAAGGAATGCACGGATCCTCAGACCAGACCTTATGCCCGAAAAAATGAGCCCTCATACTCTACGTCACAGCAAGGCAATGCACCTTTTGCAATCCGGTGTAAATCTAGTGTACATACGTGATATCTTGGGACATGTCTCCATACAGACTACAGAAGTATATGCCAGGGCCGACTCAAAACAGAAACGAGAGGCATTGGAAGCTGCGTACATTAATATTATACCAGCACAGGTATGCGAAGGAATTTGGGAAAAGGACTCGAAACTTAGGGAATGGTTAAAGAATTTTACAAAATAATCAATATCGTTATCCAAAGCAGTTTTGAAAAGTAGAAAAGTTAAAACTCTTATTATCAACAATATTTATAGAGGAACTTTGGATAACGATTTACTTTGGATAAGAAAAGTTATCACAACTGGTGATAAGTATTCAGTGGATATTGATTTAACATATATTCCAGTTGAGGATAGGAATACTTCCTTAATCCATATTTCAGAAGCACTCTCGAGAATCAAATCCAATATTGAAACCATAATACCAAATGCTCGAATAACACATAAAGAAAAAGAACTCAAGCTTTTAATTGCCAATAATCAAGCTCAAATAAAACTGGAGGTAAGCCAAGCGATGCGAGGCATAATAGCATCGGTAACAGAAATAGAATTGTGTAATAAAGCACAAACGGAGTTTGATGCGTTTTGTTCGATTCTTGTGGTACCTATAGGCCAACTCTACGGAGGTAAAATCTGCGCCGCATTGGACCGTCAGCACCCGAGGGATTTGTTCGATGTTAAATATCTATTAGAAAATGAGGGGTTTGCTGATGAAATAAAAAAGGGATTTCTTTTTTGTCTATTAGCAAGCAAGAGGCCTATATATGAAATGTTGTTCCCAAACCTATTGGATCAGCGTTCCGCTATGGCCAATCAATTCGACGGAATGAGCAATGAACCATTTACCTATGTTGATTTTGAAGCTACCCGGAATTTACTAATACAAAACATCCATAAAAGTTTAACTGTTACCGATAAAGATTTTCTATTGAAATTTGAAAACGCTACACCTGACTGGAGCTTATATAATTTTGAAAAATTTCCTGCTGTGCAATGGAAATTGCAAAACTTACAAAAACTAAAGGAAACAAACCCTGAAAAACATAGCAAACAGTTAAAAAAGCTGAAGAATAGATTTCAAACTAATTCTTAAGGTTTAATAGATTTTGGTTGTTACTTGACCCAAATCCTTACCTCTAAACTTTGCGCATGGATCCTATTGGATTTCTTTAGCGTTCAGGAAGATAAGCGTAAAGAAGAAATTCAATAGGGCGCAACCCTACTCCCGATTTGGAACACTATCCTGCTTTTGGGCCCACTTTTCAAAATCTTTATAGATGACCGGATGTTCTTCAAAATAGCCACGTGCCCTTCCCAAGCTTTCCTTTTTTACTTTTAAAACCACAGCCTTTTTTTCCTGTTCATAGTTTATGAAATTATAGCCCATATAACCAAATGCCATGGTGTTGATTATCATGAAAAGGTAGAACAACGACATCTCCCATTTTGGGGTCCATCTAGATTTTTCTATATTTTTCAAGACTTCATCCATCCGCTTATTATAAAATTCCAAGTTGATCTTTTGCATCCTTAAAAATTCCTTTAGTTGAAACTCCAAATGCGAGGTGTCCGCTGTTATTTTTAGGTCGTCAAATTTTGTGGATAGTTCCTCCAGTTTACCAATGGAGTTGTTGAACCCGGATATTTCTTGGGTAAGCACTTCCATAATTTCGTCCAGTTTTGCCATGATATTATATTTCTATTCCCAGTCCAATTGATTTCTTAATAGCAATAGTTACCGCCTTCCTGGCAATAGTTGCCGCCAAGTTGGGCGATAGCCCAACAGGCTTACCCAGAAGTTTTACTGTATTTTCCTTAGCCATCTTTTGAGCTAAATTTGTATCCCACCCGATATTTCCCGCTATGTTTCCCATGGACATGGAGCGATGTACTTCGCTCCCCTTTAGATTATGCCCCTTGTATTCAAATCGGAAACCTTGGAGTTGGTTTTGCTTATTGATACTGGGAATAATCTCTACACCTTTCTTGGCCATATCGCTGATGTACTTGTCAAAGTTTTTTGGCTTCTCCTTTTCCATGACCTTATCGTGTATCCGTTTTATTTCCCCTCTTAAATTTTGAATCTGGTTCAGTTTTTCCTGCTGCACTTCTTTAACCGTGGTCAGACCCATTTGTTTTGCCACATTTTCCGCCGCCTGTTGGCTCCGTTTTCCTATAAAACTATCCTTGTAGGCATTCCCATTGAAATCGATACGGTTTACGTATACATGAACATGGGTGTGTTCCTTATCCCTATGCACAAAACCGATGGCCTGCCTTTCCTGCAATTTCATTTCCATAAGAAACCTTTTAACAATTTCATTGAGATTTTCGTTCGTCATGCCCTTCCCGTCTTCAATCGTTGGACTCAGTACAAAACTCAAGGTGTTCTTTGTGCAAAGGTGGTTCTGCTGTTGGATGACCTTGAACTCCTGAGTGATTTCCCTAGGATTGTCTCCCGATAAATGTTCGCGGTAGACGACTTCTGCCTCCTTCTCCCCGTTCCAACCATAACCCATGGAAGCTCCGGTATGCGATATGGATTTTCCCATGCCTATCATTTCTTAAAGGATAAAAGATGTCCGCGTATCTCACTGGCCAATTGCACCACTTCATTCGCCAATTTTGGATTGCGTTTTCGGAACATATTCCCAATAAGCTTAAAATTTGTTTCATACCTGGCTAGCATTCTGTACATCTCTATGTGTTCTTGGGTCAAACGTTCTATTATCCGATCATCAAAAGCCGCACGCCGACAATACTCACTTATGGAAAGTCCACTCCTATCGGCCTTGACCCTTAGCAGTTTCTTCTCATAAATAGAACATCTAAACTGTACAAACTCCTTCTTCATTTTGGTGTTTCTGAACCTTTATACCCTAACCTTTTTAAAAATATACATTGAAACTCTAACTATAATCCTATATAGAAAATCCAGTTACTGGTTCCTATTCTTTTGCGACCCATCGGGAGCAAAAGCAAGATTTGTCATGACAATGACACATCTTGAATTCTCACTCAATCGGATATTTTAGATCTACATTCCGTTTCATCATTTTCTACCTATCCACATACTTTTTACTTATTAGTACTACTACTAATTAGCATGTATTTGTAGAAATACTACTTCTTTTTTCGTGGTAATTGCTTATTGAATTCCCGATCCAAATAGTCATCTGATAAATTAGGTTCGCCCAATAACCAAGCATCTATAATATCCTTGTCAAAGAATTTCTGGCGGATGTGTTTGTTACCTCCCATGGGGATTAATCGTAACTGGGTCAGTTTGTAAATCTTGCTTTTGGAGAGTCCCGTATAGGCCACAAGATCATCTACGTTCATCACTTTCTTTTGATGAGAAAGAAGCCCCTTAATATCCCTTAAGAGATCTACCATGTCATTTTCTATTTCCATAATTCTCGCTTTAAAATAGCCGCCGTGCGGTCTACCTGTGTTACAAATGTTCGAGGCAAAGAAAGGAGATGCAAGCTGGTGAAAAGAAGAAAAAGGGGAAATCTACCCCATAAAATATTTAAATATCCCCCAAGAAATCGAAGAATGAATCTATCTGTTGTTCAAATTCATAATTGGGAGGAAACTCATTGTACTTTTTTGAAAGTATCTCTGCGGATATCAAGTTTCCCTTATGGTAAATTTTTTGGGATCTCTCAAATGATTTTAAACTAATCCCCTTCTTAAGTTGCTTGAACTTGTTCAGAATATATTTTAATTGCGGTTGGGTACAGTTAAAATGCAGCACCGAATCGTGTTCGTTAAAATCCAGGACCATAACTTCATAAAAATTGGAGAAGCTTGTTAAGTTCTCGTCCAGATATTCATATTGGGTCAAGGAACCATAGATTCTCCTAAGAACACGCTCATTGAAATCCATATTGAAACCGACCAGTTTCATTCGTGAACTTCGGCTTTGATACTTCACTTTCTCTTTATAAGCATCAGATACCATTACCACAAAAAATAAAATTACCAATAAACAAATGGGAAGCAGGGCAAGCCAAAGTTTGCCATGATCTTTGTAAAGATTAATCGATGAAAGAACGGCAATAGTTCCAAAAACGACAGCCCCTACAATCAGTCCATTATTTCCTCTTCTCATAAAGGCCTTAATGTTCTGGTGAATTTTGTCTTTTCTACCGTTCAAGGCTACCAACCAATTGGCGATATTTTCGATTATCTTATTCATTTCTCCCAAAAGCTGATTTCAAGATAGTTAAAAGAATCAATACCCATTTTAATTTTCGATGTTATGGTTCAAAAAATGGATAGGGTTTTGCCAGATTTTGTGGGCAGGGAGAAGAAAGGTCAAGTGGCCCTTCGCCGCTTGTTCTTTCGTGCGGCCGAGGGGGTCGGAAAAACCGGAACGGAGTGACTTCCCATGCGGACTGGCGAAATGTGCCGTAAAGGAAGTATTGGAGTGGAAGGGTTTTTCGACTTCCGCAGGGGCTTGGGGTTGCAAGCTATCACTTATAATTATTTATTTTATGGTAAATACATTTCTCTATACGGCAATTAAAAGAGATATTATTATATTGAGGGCTCTCACATGAGACCCTCTGCCAATTTTACCAAAAAAAACGACTCATAGGTCGCATTAAATGTTTTCACAGCTTCTATAGATAGACAGGGTATTCAATGAATCAATCTTATGAATAATCCTTAAAATTAAGGAACTGGTAAATCATCGGCCAAAGCATCATTTTTGAACCATAATTCAAATCTGTTCATTGTTCGCTATAATGGACTGTACTAAAATCGATAACCAAGCCTAAGCATCAGACCTCTAGGAAGTACGGGCACTACAATAAAACTCGCATCCGGGTTGTCCTGGATAAATTGGGCCGTAGCACCGTTGGCACTGGCGCCAAAACTATTGGCCCCAAAAAAGTTGGCCAATCCTTCTGAATTAAAGAGATTGGTAACTAAGATATCCGCTGATAGGTTTTGGGTTATAACATACCCTACTCCGGTATTAAAAATACTGTAAGCAGGCAATTGAAAGGCATTAGCCACATTGCCTTCGCGCTCACCTATGAATTGCCAACGTAGAAAACCGTTAAAGTCGTCTTGTTGGAATTCAGCGCCCAGGTTAAACATCAATTTTGGATTAAAAGGCAGCGTATTGTCGGAATAATCTGCAGTAGCATCATCCGCCGTGTCTACTGAGCCTGCCGCATCATAAACAGTCCATTTTGTTGCGATCGGATTTTGCAACGTGCCATTGAATCTAAAGGTCAGATAAGAAACGGGGGTATAGGCACTTTCCCATTCCAATCCGATGGTTCTTGAATCATTGAATTGTAAGGGGGTATAAAATACGTTTCCGGCTTCTGGGTCAAAGGCAAAATCGGCTACCCCAATATTTTTCAATTGGCTCCAAAACGCGGTGGCGGTTGCAGAAAAATCGTTTTTACTATATTTTAATCCGGCTTCAAGTTGTGTAATTTTTTGAACCTCCCCTTTTTGGTTGATAGGTACGTCGGTGAAATTATTGAAGTAATAGTTTAGTTCTGGGGCTTTGTTCCCTGAAGAAAAACGGGTAAAAACTGCCGCTTCATCCGTAAACTTATAATTTAAGGCCGCAGAGTAGGAGATATAATCGTAATTGAAATCGAATGCATCCCTCCCACCGGTGGGTGCCATAATACCATTATCATAATCTGTAAGTGGATTGCCATCGGCACCACCCCCTTTGGCAAAAGGAGCCGCTTGGTCCTTGCTTCCTTTATGCTTGATCGTTTCGTAACGCAAGCCCATATCAAGATGGAGGTTTTCTTGGATTTTAAATCTGTCGTTGGCAAAAAATCCTATCTGGCTTACATTGGCCCTGGAATTATCAAAAAACAATCCTCCGTAATTACTTAATCCGTTTTCATCGGAAATTGCAATTATCGGTTGACCGGGATTTTCTAGGGTTACGCGCAGCATTCTAGGATCGGGACTATAGGTCACATATCCAAAATTACCTTGGGTGTACAATGAAGTGTCCGAAAAACCGGAAGCAAAGCCGAAGTTAAGATCATGATCTTCAGAAGTTTTACGGATAGTCAATTGGTGCATCCATTCGTCGGAACCATTTTGCTTTAACCAAGAGGCGGTTCCCATAACGGCATCGTAGGGTAATGATCCGCTGATGTATTGAAAGGATTCCCCCACTAAAACACCACTATTGTCCAACCGGGCCATTTCAGTACCTGTTACGGCATCCTGGAATACCAATTGCCCGACTGGGAATTGGGCCCCACTGATAAAGTAGGCCGTTGGATCGTTCAATGAAACGAAGGCATTGCTGATCGATGTCTGCCAGTTCGCATTTTTATGGGAATATTTCAAATTGAACCGCATCGACCAGTCTTGACCAAGGTCTTGCAACAAATCGATTCCGAAAGCTCGATCCTGCGCGTGTACACCTTGCGAAGGGTCAAATTTATTGGTAGCTCCTTCGTTCAATCTTCTGCCATCGGGAATATTGGCCGAAAATGCAGGCAACATCAGGGCAGTGGAATTAAAGTCCTGCCCGAAAGCGGCTTTTGGATCGTTCCAATCGGTGGCCGCTACTCCAGTGTATCGGTTTGTAAAATCGTCCAAGATCTTTCCATAAAACTTGATAAATCCGTTACTGTGCTTTTTAATAACATTGAATTTTAATTGTCCACCTTTGCTAAAAGTAAAATCAGTATTTCGAGCGCCCTCGTCCTTTCTGTAATGTCCGCCTATATTGTAAAACCAATTTTTGCCCAAGGGGCCCGCCTAGGGCGCCGTCTATCCTAAAGATCGGATTTTCTTCGCCCTGCACCCCTCCCTGTAGTTGCATTTCACCACCAAAAACGTTGCGCTGGCCTTGCGAAATAAAATTATAGATGCCTCCGGGACCGTTCAATACAGTTATGGCCGCGCTTCCACCACGGATAGCCTCCACTCTTTGTGTGGTCAGGTCCAGCCGATGAAAAAGATCCGGTCCGTAATAGGAATGTTGTACCAGACTTACCGGAAGCCCATCTTCCTGTAAAGAAACATAGTACCAGCCCATATCGTCTTCTGCCGAAGCCGAAATACCACGGGCATAAACTTTTGTAAAGACCTCTCCGGCCGAAGGATCTGTAAAGGTTCCGGGAATGGCCTGCAATAGATCGGCCGTGCCACGCTGAAAAATACGCCTCAGTTCCTTGTCCTCAAGGGTGGTTACCGCAGTACTGGATTCCAATTTTGTTCGCGGCTCGAAGGTTCCGGTAACGACGACGTTTTGTAAATTGAGGGGGGCCTCGTCCAAAGTTATCGAAAGGGATACATCTTTGCTTGCGACCTGAATTGTTTCGGAATATTTTTTTACGCCAATATAGCCAATGGTAAGTACGTAGCTTCCTGCAATTACCCCCTTTATTGCAAAGGCGCCCTGCATGTCCGTGATGCTAAATTGGCCCGACGGTTGTAAAGAAACATGGGCTCCCGACAATGGTGCACCCTGGTTATCGGCAACTTGACCATTAATCGTTATTTGTGCCAAGAGAGGCGAATATCCTACAGAAACTAGGACAAGAAGGAAAAGTGAATAAAATTTGTTCATTGATTGTCAATATGAGGGGGTAAATATAAGTATATAAAAAAGTTTGTCCACATGATTTGTATCATAAGGAAAGAGCACAAATTTTTAAAAATTCCAATGACTTCCCAAAATGCTCATGACTACAGTAATACCTTAATTTTTAAGTAGTTAAACATATTTACAGGGAAGATATATTGGTTTTCCCCTCTTTAAAATACGATTTAATTATCTGATAATCCAGTGTTTATCCTACTTCTGAATTTATCTATTTAGTAATAGTAATTTATTTTCTATTTTATAGTTCCAAACTTATAAATACAAGTACTCTTATATATTTCATTCGGCTGCAAAAGAGTGCTTGGAAAATTAGATTGATTTGGAGAATCAGGGAAATGTTGGGTCTCTAAACAAAAGGCCCCTCTATATATATATGGCTTACCTCTTTTACCTACATCCTTACTTTGCAAAAAGTTTCCACCATAAAATTGTAACCCAGGTTCATCCGTATAAACTTCCATGACCCTACCACTTTTAGGTTCTGTAATTCTGGCAGCTATTACCAATCCGTCCCTATTTTTAGGCTTACTATTCAATACGAAATTATGGTCATACCCGTTTCCAAATTCTAGTTGTGAATTTTTGATTTCCAAATCCTTTGCAATCGTCTTAGGGGCGGTAAAGTCAAATGGTGTGCCGATTACGGGAGCAATTTCACCAATTGGAATCAAAGCCTTATTTACAGGTGTATAATTGTCCGCATTAATCATTAAAATATGATCATTTATGGTACCGTTGCCATCCCCTTTTAGATTAAAAAAAGAATGATGCGTTAAATTGACGACTGTAGCTTTATCCGTAATAGCCTCATAATTAATCTGCAGTTCGTTGTCGTCTGTCAATAAATAATGAACCTTTACATTCAGGTTACCTGGGTACCCCTCTTCCAAATCAGGGGATAACCTAGTAAATTCAATTTCATTATCTCCTAATATTTTGGTATTCCAAGCAACTTTATTAAAACCTATATTCCCACCGTGCAAATGATTTTCGCCATTGTTCGTTGCCAGCATATATTTTTCTCCTCCGAGACTAAACTCCCCGTAGGCAATTCGGTTTCCATACCTCCCAATGGTTCCCCCAAAATAAGGTTCATTGGCATTTAAGTACTCATCCAAGGTAGAAAATCCTAATACAATATCATCCATTTTACCATTCTTATCAGGGACCTTAAGTGATACTAATCGTTGTCCATAATTGGTAAAAACAACCTCTATGCCATATTTATTTGTCAATCGAAATAACCCTATAGAGTGGCCATCTATAATAGTTTCAAAATTATTTTTCTTTAAATTATTCAAAATTAGGACTGATTTATTATACTTACTCAAGTTTCGCACCCAGTATTTATGGGTTCCCGAGAAGCAACATATAGCATGAAAACCAAGGGAAACCCTTGGTTTTATTGTATCTTTAGGTTACCAGACATAAAGTACGGAACATGC
>Ga0208768_1000339_pt1 | contig 32436 bp, 27 predicted proteins | sample AntAceMetag02UK1_FD_184760 | JGI IMG/M metagenome (GOLD analysis project Ga0208768, IMG submission 184760) | Saline lake microbial communities from Ace Lake, Antarctica - Antarctic Ace Lake Metagenome 02UK1 (SPAdes) (version 2) | ecosystem: Environmental > Aquatic > Non-marine Saline and...
GTGGCGGCCGGCCTGTTGCCGGCCGACTTTCCCGCCATGATCAACGCCGTGTCCGGTTACTCCGGCGGCGGCAAGGCGCTGATCCAGCGCTACGAGGCCGAAGGTCAGGACGGTTACAAGCCAGACCCCTACTGGAGCTACGGCCTCACACTCACCCACAAGCACGTCCCGGAGATTGCCCGCTGGGCGGGTCTGGCCCATCCGCCGATCTTTCAGCCGGCGGTGGCGCGGTACGCGCAGGGCATGCTGGTCAACGTTCCGCTCGCGCTCTGGGCGCTACCGCGAACCCCCAAGCCAGCTGACATTCACGCCATCCTGGCCGAACGTTACGCAGGCGCCCGCTTCGTTCGGGTGGCGCCACTCGGCGAGGCCGAGGGGCTGAAGGAACTCGACCCGCGGGCGCTGAATGGCACCAACATCCTGGAGTTGTTCGTGTTCGCCCACGCGGCGACCGGACGCGCCGTGGTTACCGCCCGTCTCGACAACCTCGGCAAGGGGGCGTCCGGAGCGGCGGTGCAGAACATGAACCTGCTGCTCGGCCTGCCCGAGGATGCCGGCCTGGAGTTGGAGCGGGCGGCGTAAGGCCGCCCGCCCGTCAGGCGATCGGGCCAATCACCCGGCGGCGGAATTCTCGCCAGCTTGCTTCGTCGGGTGTGGCGAGGATGCCGCCGCTCAGCTCGCTGGCGCGGTATGGCCGCCCGTCGAAACGCGCGCTGTAACCGCCGGATTCCTGGTGGATCAGCAGCCCCGGGGCGTGATCCCAGGGCATGTTCTTCCAATAGAAGGCGAAGTGCCACTCGCCGGTTGCCAGCTTGCGGTAATCGTAAGCCGCGCAGCCGCGACGGTGGTGGCGCTTCGTCAACAGGGTGTCGGCGTTCCCCCGGACCGCCTTGCGGACATCCTCGTCGGGTATGAAGCGAAAATTAAAGGATCCCTCCATCAGATCGAGTCCGGCCGGGTCCGCAACCCGCAGGCGGGTGCGGTCGCCGTCGCGCGTCACCAGTTCGGCGCCGCCCCCGGCCTCCGCCATCAACGCCCGGCCGGTGACCGGCTCGTAGATCACCGCCGCGATGGTCACTTCGCGTTCGACCAGGGCCACCATCACCCCGAACCGGTCGCTGCCCTCGGCGAAGTTCTTGGTGCCGTCGATCGGGTCGACGATCCACACCGGGCGGTCGCCCTTCACGAGATCGAGCAGGGCCGGGTCGCTCTCCACCGATTCCTCGCCGATCAGGATCGAGCCGGGCAGGAGATCCGGGAGCCGCGCGGCGATCGCGCGCTCAGACGCCTCATCGGCCACCGTCACCAGGTCGTTGGGGCCGGTCTTCTCGCGGATATCGCCGGCCGCGAGGTTGCGCCAGCGCGGCAGGATCTCCGCCTCGGCAACCTCGGCCAGCACGGCCGCCACGCGGTCGAGATCGACGGTCGTCATCGCAAGCTCCGGGCGAAGAACGGAAAAGGGCCGCGGCGCCGCCGCGGCCCTTCCCTAACACGGCCCGTTGCAGGCCGGAAGTCGGGCTAGGCTCAGAAGTCCATACCGCCCATGCCACCCATGCCGCCCATCCCGCCCATGTCGGGCATGCCGCCGCCGGACTTCGGCTCCGGCTTCTCGGCAACCATCGCCTCGGTGGTGATCAGGAGACCGGCGATCGAGGCCGCGTCCTGCAGCGCGGTGCGGACGACCTTGGTCGGGTCGATGACACCGGCCTTGATCAGGTCCTCGTACTCGCCGGTCTGAGCGTTAAAGCCGAAACTGGTCGATTTCTGCTCGAGCAGCTTGCCGACCACGATCGAACCGTCGGCGCCGGCGTTGATGGCAATCTGCCGTGCCGGAACCTGGATGGCGCGCCGCACGATCTCGACCCCGATGCGCTGGTCGTCGTTCGTCGGCTTGACCTTCTCCAGCGCCCGGATGGCGTAGAGCAGAGCGGTTCCGCCGCCCGGCACGATGCCCTCCTCAACCGCGGCACGGGTGGCGTGCATCGCGTCGTCGACGCGATCCTTGCGCTCCTTCACCTCGATCTCGCTGGCACCGCCGACCCGGATTACCGCAATACCACCGGCCAGCTTCGCCAGGCGTTCCTGCAGCTTCTCGCGATCGTAGTCCGAGGTGGTCTCCTCGGCCTGGGCGCGGATCTGCGAGCAGCGCCCCTCGATATCCTTCTTCTTGCCGGCGCCGTCGACCAGGGTGGTCGCGTCCTTGGTGATCGAGACCTTCTTCGCCCTGCCGAGCATGTCGAGGGTGACGGTCTCGAGCTGGATGCCAAGGTCGTCGGACACCACCGTGCCGCCGGTGACGATGGCGATGTCCTCGAGCATCGCCTTGCGGCGATCGCCAAAGCCCGGGGCCTTCACCGCCGCGACCTTCAGGCCGCCGCGCAGCTTGTTCACCACCAGGGTGGCGAGAGCCTCGCCCTCGATGTCTTCGGCGATGATCAGCAGCGGCTGCTGGCCGCGCGCGACCTGCTCGAGCAGCGGCAGCATGGCCTGCAGGTTGGACAGCTTCTTCTCGTGAATCAGGATCAACGGGCTCTCGAGCTCGCAGATCATCTTGTCGGCGTTGGTGACGAAGTAAGGTGACAGGTAGCCGCGATCGAACTGCATGCCCTCGACGACGTCGAGTTCGGTGTGCAGCGACTTGGCTTCTTCGACGGTGATCACGCCCTCGCGGCCGACCTTCTCCATCGCCTCGGCGATCATCTCGCCGATCGCGAGCTCGCCGTTGGCCGAGATGGTCCCGACCTGGGAAATCTCTTCGGTCGACTTGATCTTCTTGCTGCGGCTCTTGACGTCGGTGATCACCGCTTCGACGGCGAGGTCGATGCCGCGCTTCAGGTCCATCGGGTTCATGCCGGCGGCGACCGCTCGGATGCCCTCGCGGACGATCGCCTGGGCCAGAACGGTCGCGGTGGTGGTGCCGTCGCCGGCGACGTCAGAGGTCTTGGAGGCGACCTCCTTGAGCATCTGCGCGCCCATGTTCTCGAAACGGTCCGACAGTTCGATGTCCTTCGCGACCGTCACACCGTCCTTGGTGATGCGCGGCGCGCCGAACGACTTCTGAAGGACCACGTTGCGGCCTTTCGGACCGAGCGTGACCTTCACGGCGTCGGCGAGGATGTCCACGCCCCGCATCAGACGGTTGCGGGCGTCGACGTTAAACTTCACGTCCTTGGCAGCCATGACTTCCTCCTAATCTGTTCTTTTGGGTGGCGCCGGTTCAGCCGACGATGCCCATGATGTCGCTCTCGCGCATGATCAGAAGGGTCTTGCCGTCGATCTTCACCTCGGTGCCCGACCACTTGCCGTACAGGACGGTGTCGCCCTTCTTGACTTCCAGCTTCTGGACCTTGCCGGCCTCGTCGCGGGCGCCCGGACCGACGGCGATGACCTTGCCCTGGGACGGCTTTTCCTTGGCGTTGTCGGGGATGATGATACCCCCGGCGGTCTTGGTCTCGGCCTCGATCGCCTCGATGACGACGCGGTCATGCAGTGGACGGAATTTCATGGAATGCCTCCGTGTTGGTTGCCCTCGCCGAGCGGGGCCCGGGGGCAGGTGGTGCATTGGCACTCACCCTTGAAGAGTGCCAGAGATATAGGGGTGAGGCTCGGTCGCTGTCAATCGCGCAGCCCAACCGGTAGGTTCGCGAGTTCAAGCGTGAGCAGCCACGCGGCGCCATAGGCAACTGCATCACTGCATCCCGACTTTCCGAGTGGAACAACTCGACCGACGTCGGCCTGACGGCCGAGCGAGTCAGAACGCGCCCATCGAATTTGCACGAACCGACGTGACTTAATCGCTTATCGTAATTCGCTCACGCTGCAACGCAGCAATCAGTCAAAATAAAATATCTAAACATAATAGATGCAATCATAAGAAGATATTATATCCTTTTGATATGGCCATTTACTTATGGATATCATTTCGTCACAGAGCCTGTGAGATAATTTGACTTTACGACGATGAACCAAGGCTAAGACAGTTGGGGATCCCTGCAACGCTATTGGGAGAACCCATATGGATGCCGATCCCGCCAGCACCGCTGTGGTCGAACCCGAGGCGACGATCACGCCAACCGGCGCGGCCTGCGGTGCCGTGATCCGAAATCTGACGCTGTCCGGCGCGATCACGAGCGATCAAGTGGCTTTCATCAAGAAGGCTTTCAACGAGCATCAGGTTCTGGTCTTCCCCGGCCAGGCGATGGAGAAAAAGGATCTGGTCGCCTTCACGCAACTCTGGGGACCGATTGGCGAGCATGTGCTCACCGGATGGACCCGCGACGGCATCGACGAGATCCACGTGATCTCGAACATCGGCCCCGACGGAAAGCTGACCGGCAGACATCCCGATATCGTCTCGCTGCGTTGGCACACCGACAAGTCGTACATGTCACGCCCGGCCCTGGCGACGATCCTGTACGGCGTCGAGGTTCCGGCGGTGGGCGGAGATACGCTGTTCGGCGACATGTACGCTGCCTATGACGCCCTGCCGGAAGACGTGAAGATGCGGATCGATGGCCTGATTGGCGTACACTCGCTGGAGTTCTCCCGCCGCAACGGCGAAAAGCCGGCCTCGGCCGACGAGATCAACCGCGCGCCACCGGTCGCCCATCCCCTGGTCCAGGCCCATCCCATCACGGGGCGCAAAGCCCTCTACTGCGGGCATCACGCCTGGAAAGTGGAAGGTTGGGAGGAGGCAGAGAGCCGCGTCCTGCTCGACATGCTCTACGACCACTCCATCCGGCCGGAGTTCACATACCGCCACAAATGGGCGGCCGGAGACGTCGTGGTCTGGGACAACCGTTGCATCCTGCACGCTGCGACAACCTTCGACACCGCCGCGGAGCGGCGGGTCATGATGCGCACGGTAACGATGGTCTAGCCCGGAAAGCTCGACGTGCCTGCCAAGACGCCATCGGGTCAGTTCAGGCGAACGCGTGAGACCGTGATCGACTCAAATGTTCTCCGAGGCGAGTGTCCTTCACCGAAAACTCGAAAAATTATAGGGAGGAGAAACAACCGATGAGACGCTCATCATTCCTTGCTGCGCTGGCCGGATCTCTCTTGATTGGTCCGATGGTGCTTGCCCTGACTTCCGAACCGGCGGTTGCGCAGGAGAAGCAACGCATGTACTCGGTCGGAACCTACACCAGCGGGACGGGACCCTATATATACTTTGGAACCGTCGCCGGAATGCTCCGCCAGACAAACAGCAAGATCGACCTGACGATCGAGGCGACCGGCGGAACGAACGAGAACCTCGATCTGTTGCGCAGAGGCGAGGTTCAACTTGGTGTTGCTTCGCCACAACGCCTATACGCCGCCCGGAATGGCATCGGCGCCTACGCCGAGCGGAAGACGGACGTCTACATACTTTGGCAATTTCTGAGCACGGGAGCGCTGCTGTTCACGAAGACGGCCAGCGACATCAATGGCTTCCGCAACCTCAAGGGCAAGCGGGTGGTGGTCGGCCCGGCCGGGTCAGCCAACGAACTGAAGAACGCCGCGATTCTTGAAGCGTACGGCTACGCACGCGTGCCGAACACCGCCTCCGACTTCACCGACGTCACCGTGCTGCGCATGAACTTCTCCGAGGCAGCGAATGCCTTGGCCGAAGGCGTCGCTGATGCCGTCGTCATCACCCAGCAGGCCCCCGACGCGTCATTCGCGGAACTGTCGATGTCGCAGGATCTGCGTACAATGGCCATCGATGAGGACATGTTCAGCAAAGTGCTGGCAGTCTATCCGCAGCTTTGGCCTACCGTTATTCCGGCAAACACATACAAAGGGCAGACCACGGCGCTGAAAACCTTAGGCGACCCCAACTACGTCATAGCGACGCGCGAGCTTCCGGACGACGACGCCTATCTGCTGACGAAACTCTACGTGGAAGAGCTGCTGCCGAAGGTCGCCGGTAACTTGGCTTTCGTCCGCTCCTATCTCGAGGATCCGACACTGCTGACGGCGGCCTTCGTCGTCCCGCCGCATCCAGGTGCCGCCCGGTACTTCAAGGAACGCGGCTGGAACGTCGAGGTAGTGCCGTTCAGCGCCAAGTAGGGTCCGGACGCGCGGCGCCTCGCCCCGAGGCGCCGCGCGCGATTCAGCACGCAGGAGATGACGATGACGAGGACCGACGGTCGCCGGTTGGCCCTGCACGCGATCGGAACGTTGCTGATCGCATTCACGATCTTTTCCGCTGCCACTATCCCGCTGCATCCCACGGTGCAGCGGGGCCTGTTCCTGACCGCCATAATATATCTCGCCGTACTCATGTACCCGATGCCGCGCAAATGGTGGCTGTGGGATCTGACCGTTCTCGCCGGCGCCACCGTGTCGGTAGGTTATCTCGTGTTGAACTGGAAGGCACTTGCCTACCGCTCGCAGTACGAGTCCTCGATGCTCGAGTACACACTGGGCATCATTGTCGTTTGTGTGGTGCTGGAGACGACGAGACGCGCTCTGGGCTGGGCCCTGCCCCTCGTGGCGGCCGCGGCGCTCGCATTCGCTTACTTCGGGCGGTATCTGCCCTATCCGTTCACCCATCGCGGCTACAGCATCGACCGCCTCCTGGCAAACCAGTACCTGACTCATGAGGGTCTGTTCGGCTCGATGCTCGGCATCGCCACGAACCTGATCGCCATCTTCGTCCTGTTCGGCTGCCTGATGCAGTTCGTCGGCGTCGGCAACCTGTTCATGGCCCTGTCGATGCGCATCGCCGGAAAGTCTGCCGGCGGACCAGCCAAGCTCGCGGTGCTCGCCAGCACAATGTTCGGCAGCATTTCCGGCAGTTCGACGTCCAATGTCGTTGCGACCGGCACGACGACCATCCCGCTGATCAAGAAAAGCGGGTTTTCCGCCACGTTCGCAGGGGCCGTCGAAGCGGTGGCGTCGACCGGCAGCCAACTCCTGCCGCCGGTAATGGGGGTGGCTGCCTTCTTGATGGCGACCGTAACCGGCATTGGCTATGTCGAAATCATGGTCGCGGCGATCGTGCCCGGCCTGCTGTATTACGCTTCAATATTTTTTGTCGTCGACCTCGAAGCACGGCGGCTGAACATCCGAGGCAACCTCGATCCCAACAGGGAAGGTCTCGGCTCCGAGTTGAAGCGCAGTTACCTGCTGCTGCCGATCGGAATCCTGGTATTCCTGCTCCTGCAGAACTTCTCGCCGGCCAAGTCGGTGTTCTTCTCGATCCTAGGCCTGCTCGTCCTGTCGATCCCGTCCTGGCGCTCGCTCCTAAAATGGCCAGAACTGGCGGATTTCCTGAAGACGTTCAGCGCGGCGATCGTCACGGTCGGCTTGGCTTGCGCAACAGCCGGCATCATCATCGGCGCCCTAAACATCACCGGCGCCACCTTCCGGCTGAGCTACGTGATCATCGAACTCGCCGGCGACTCGCGCATCCTGCTGCTGATTGGCACCATGCTGCTGACGGTGTTGCTCGGCTGCGGCCTTCCGACTCCGGCCGCCTACGCCGTGGCCGCGGCCTTCGCCGCTCCAACTCTCGAGCAGGCCGGCTTCGGCAAGCTCCAGGCTCACATGTTCATCTTCTACTACGCGTGCCTGTCGTCGATTACGCCGCCCGTGGCCATTGCGGCCTTCGCGGCGGCCGGCATCGCCGGATCCAACCCCATGCGCACCGGGCTTATGGCGAGCAAGCTGGCGCTCGGCGGCTTCCTCATACCGTTCATGTTCGCCTGGAACCCCGCGTTCTTCATCGGCTACGCCGACACTTGGCAGGTCGTCGGCGCCACGGCTGGCGGCCTGATCGGGGTCGGCCTGATGGCCGTCGCGACGGTCGGCCATCTGGGCCGGCGGGTCTCCGTCGTCGAGCGGCTCGGCTACTTCATCGCAGCCATAGCCCTTCTGGAACCGTCATTGATCGGCGACCTGACCGGCCTCGGCATCGCCGCTCTTCTGCTGGCCTTCAACCACTGGCGGCGCAAGATCGGCTCGGCAGTCGACGCAAGACCTGCTTAGCGGCGACTGGCTTTCCGAACCGCCCGAGACCATGGAGATAGTTCGCAATGTCCGAACACGATGACGAGAAGCTCCTGGAACGCTTGGCAAGACTGGATACCTCGATCGTCAGCGACGTCCTCGACGAGGCCGGCCTGCCCAATCACGCCTTGTCTTCGGCGATGCGCCTGCTGGACCCGGCGACCAAGCTGGTCGGCCGGGCGTTCTGCGCCCAGGGCCATGACAGGATCACCGCGCAGAACCCACCAGTGGGGCCTGGCTACTCGCCGTATGCCATGGAGGAGAGACTCGTTCCAGGTGATGTGGCCGTGATCGCTTCATCCGGCCACGCCGTCGGCTCGATGATCGGCGGGCTGATGGCTTACTGCATGCAGAGTCGCGGGTGCCGAGGGCTGGTCACTGACGGTGGCATCCGCGACGCCGCTGAGTTGAAGGCATTCGGCTTTCCCGCCTTCTCTAGCTTTCACACACCGCTGAACTCTTCCCGCCGCTGGTCGCTGTCGGCCATCCAGGAACCGGTGCAGCTTCCGGGAATGGCGGCCTCGGCGATCACCGTCAACCCGGGCGACCTCCTGCTCGGCGACGTCGATGGCCTAGTGGTGATTCCGCGACGCCATGCCGAGCCGATCATTGCCGCATCCGAGGAACTCGCGGCGATCGAGGGCCGGATCTGGGCGATGCTGCGCGCCGGCAGTGATCGCAGATCGGCATTCGAGCAGAACCCGCGCTTCCGGCACATCCGGCCGGTAGACGCCAGGTAGCCATCGCCGGTCTCCTCTGGCGCGTGTTCCCTCATGGGCTTCATAGTGACCCGAACCATCCGATGATTCGGTTGATCCAGGTTACTGTTCAAGGAGGTTCCGCGCTACTTTGGTTGCGTTGACCGGCAGCGGCAAGCCTAGGGTGCGTCAGCCCGGCTAGACAGGATGCCCAGTTGAAATGGTCTACCGGAACCTGCCTCCCCTGAACGCGCTGCGCATGTTCGAAGCCGTGGCACGTCACCAGAGCTTCACAAGAGCCGCTGACGAGCTATGCGTCACCCATGGCGCCGTCAGCCGCCAAGTGGCCAAGCTGGAGGATCATGTCGGAGGCCGCCTCCTCGTGCGGAAGGGTCAGCGGGTGACCTTGACCAAGCGCGGCCAGGAGTATTCCGTCGTCCTGGAGAAGATCTTCAACTCGCTGGCCAACGCCACCAATGAAAGCTTCGGAATCGGCGCGGGCGAAAGCCTCAACATCGACCTGCCGACAACATTTGCGACACGCTGGGCCATTCCCCGCCTGGCCCAGTTCCGACATGAACATCCGCAGGTTCGACTGCGTATCACGACCTCACACAACTGGTCGGAACTGCACCGAAACGATGTCGATATCGCAGTGCGATGTGGCTTCGGCGGCTGGCGCCAACTGCAGGAGCATCGTCTGCTCGAAGAGACGCTGATGCCGGTCTGCAGTCCGAAACTGCTGTCCGGCCCGGGGCCGCTGAGTATCGATGAAATGCTGGGATTCACCCTGCTTTCTGCTTTGACCAGACCCGATGACTGGAGCATGTGGCTCACCGCCGCCGGCGCCAAAGCAACGGATTACCGTACCGGGGTCACCTTCGAGTACTCGGCCCAGGCGTATGATGCCGCGCTCAATGGCATGGGGGTCGCTCTCGCGCAGCCGGCCTTCGTCCAAGAAGAACTGGTTAGTGGCAACCTAGTGCCGATTTCCGATGTCGTCCTCCAGTCCGGTCGGGCCTACTTCATCGTCATTCCGGCGATGAACGGAACCAACCCCTTGATCGAGGCCTTCGCCGACTGGCTTCTGCGATCTCACGGCGACCCGAGTCGCTCGTCGGGGCCGCCACCCGCCAGCTGAAGCACGATGTCATCCGGTGGGGAGCGCTTCCGAGACCCGTACCCGATAGCCCTCAGGCTTCGCAGGTCAGCTCAGTCTGGCGGCCGCTGGATGGTGTTGGCGAAGCGCTTCTCGAAGCGCGCCACGTCGGCCGGCGCCAGGCGGACGGTAACCTCGGTTCCGCCCTCCCCGTCGGTCTGCTCGACCACGTCGCCGTGGGCGTGGAGCCAGGCTATGGCGGCGCCGTCGGCCGGGTCGAGGACGAAGCCGCACAGCCGGTCGTCGACACCGAGCAGTCGAGCGACCGCCGCCGTCAGGTGCTCGATCCCCTCGCCGGTGATGGCCGATACTGCCACGACCGGCTCGTTGCCGCCGACCCTCTGCTTCAGCGCGAGGCGCTGGTCTTCCGGAAGCCGGTCGATCTTGTTCAAGACCTCGAGCATCCGCCCCGGGCGACTGGTCTCGTCTATGCCCAGGTCGGCCAGCACCACCATCACATCGGATTTCTGGGCGGTGGAGTCGGGATGGGCGATGTCGCGGACGTGCACGACCACGTCAGCCTCTGTGACCTCCTCGAGGGTGGCCCGGAAAGCGGCGACGAGATGGGTGGGAAGGTCGGAGATGAATCCGACGGTATCCGAGAGGATGATGGTCCGGGCACCCGGCAATTCGATGCGCCGCATGGTCGGGTCGAGGGTCGCGAACAGCAGGTCCTCGGCCACCACCGACGCGCCCGACAGACGGTTGAACAGCGTCGATTTGCCGGCGTTGGTGTAACCCACCAGCGCGACCACCGGATACGGGACGCGGCGGCGGGCGCCGCGGTGCAGTTCCCGGGTGCGCTTGACCTCCTCCAGTTCCCGGCGGATCCGGATGATGCGGTCGCCAATCAACCGCCGGTCGATCTCGAGCTGGCTCTCGCCCGGACCGCCCATGAATCCGGTGCCGCCGCGCTGCCGCTCAAGGTGCGTCCAGGACCGCACGAGCCGGGAACGCTGGAAGGTCAGCGACGCCAGGTCGACCTGGAGCCGACCCTCGTGGGTGCGCGCGCGGGCGCCAAAGATCTCCAGGATGAGCTGGGTGCGGTCGATGACCTTGGACTTGAGAGCCCTTTCGAGGTTGCGCTGCTGGACCGGGGTCAGAGGCCGGTCGACGACGACCACCTCGATCTCCAAAGCCTCCACAAGTTGCGCCAGTCGCTCGATCTGTCCGCTGCCCAGCAGGGAGCCGGGGCGCGGCTTGGCGACCGTCACCACCTCGGCGTGCGCGGCGTGCAGGTCAATCGCCGAGGTCAGCCCGACGGCCTCTTCCAGCCTGGCGTCGGGATCGCGCGCACCCTCCCCCGTCTCCTCCTCGTTCTTCAGACGCGGGTGGATGACAAGCGCGCGGGTACCCATGGGAACCTCGTTAGCCTTCAGCCTCCTCCTTGGCGTCGAACAACTGCACCGGATGCTGCGGCATGATGGTGGACACGGCGTGCTTATAGACCAGCTGAGAGTGCGCGTCACGCCGCAGCAGGAGGCAGAAATTATCGAACCACGTGACGATCCCCTGCAGCTTTACCCCATTGACCAGAAACACGGTTACGGGTGTCTTGTCCTTACGGATCTTGTTCAGAAACACGTCCTGAACGCTTTGGCTCTTTTCAGCGGCCATCTTGCATTCCTTATCGTTAGAGCCTGAGGCTCGGCGGTCGGTTCCGCGTGAAGCGGCCGTCCCCATCTCGCACGTGCGAGATATCCGCTAAACATATAATGATCGGGGATGCCTACTCAATCGTTTAACTGGAGCAAAAGCGCGCGACAGCCGTTCAAGTGCGCCGCTGGCGGGTGAATCGTGACGTCCTCTGGGTGTGGGTTCTCAGGGTGGATCAGCACCGCAGTGCAACCCGCGGCGTGCGCGCAGGCCAGATCCACGGCAGAGTCTCCGACGAACCAAACCTCCGGTCCGGCGGGGATGCCGGTGCCTTCGAGCGCCAGATGGACCGGGTCTGGCGCCGGTTTGTCGCGCGGCGCGTCGGTGGCGCCGATGATGCGATGGAAATACCGGTCCCAGCCGAGATGGGCGGCCTCGCGACGCAGGTAACCGCCGTTCTTGTTGCTGACCACCGCGGTCGGGATCCCGCGCGCCAGAAGCGCCTCCAGAATGTCCGGGGCGCCGTCGAGCGCTCGCAGCATCTCCAGATGCACGGCTTCGAAGCCGCTGTAAAACAGCTGAGTGGCCTCCTCCGAGCGCTCGCCGAACAATATCGGGAAGCTATCGCGCAGCGACATCTTGGCGTTCGCGCGAACCTCGACCTCGGTCCATGGCGTCCGTCCCATGGCGACGAAAGTCCGCTCGAGCGCCCGGGTTATCCCGCCCCAGTTGTCAACCAGAGTGGAATCCCAGTCGAACACCACCGCCCGCGGCCGCTGCAGCACGATCACGCGGTACGCCCCGCGTCGGCGGCATAGTCGAGGTAGGCCTTTCGAAGCCCGAGCCCGACCGACCCGGCCTTGCCGTTGCCGATCACGGCGTCGTCGATCTGGGTGACCGGAGTCACAAAAGCGGTCGCTGACGAGATGAACGCCTCGCGCGCCTGCTTGGCTTCCTCCAGGGTGAAGGACCGCTCCACAAACCGAAGTCCCTCCTGCTCGGCGAGCCGCAGCAGGCTGAGCCGCGTAATGCCGTTCAGGATCGACTGGTTGGCGCTGCGCGTGATCAGTTCCCCTTCCTTGGTGACGATCCAGGCGTTGGTCGACGTGCCCTCCGTGATGAAGCCGGCGTCGTCCACCTGCCAGGCCTCGTGCGCGCCCGCTTCCCGCGCCTGCTGCTTGCCGAGAACGTTTGGCAGCAGGGCGACGGTCTTGATGTCGCAACGCTCCCAGCGAATGTCCCGGATCGAGATGACCTTCACACCGTTTTCGATCGCCGCGGACGCGGGCAGCGCGATCCGCTTGGCGGTCATGACCAGCGCCGGCTCGGCGTTCTTCGGGAACGGATGGTCGCGGCGAGCGACCCCGCGGGTGACCTGCATGTAGATCAGCCCGGTGCGGATCCGGTTGCGTCGCAGCAGTTCCCGCATCACCGATCGAAGCGCCGGCCGGGTCATCGGCGGTGGGATCCGCAGTTCCCCGAGCGAGCGGTCGAGACGGTCGAGGTGCGGCAGTTCGTCGACCATCGCGCCGTCGTACACCAGCACCACCTCGTAGACGCCGTCGGCGAACTGGTAGCCGCGATCCTCCACATGGACCGCGGCATCAGCGTGCGGCACATAGCGTCCATTGACGTAGGCGATGCGTGACATTCTGGATCTCCGCGCGAAGGGAACGCCTTCCCTTACACCTCGGCGCGCCTCAGAAAAAGTCCAGCCTGACGGCGAACATCTTCTCGACCTTCTTGACCGCCTCGTAGGTCGCGAACAGCACCACCCGGTCCTTGGCGACGATGACCGTCTCGCCCCGCGGCACAATCACCTCGCCGTCCCGTACGATCGCGCCGATGATCACGCCCGACGGCAAGCGGGCGTCCTTGAGCGGCCGGCCGACCAGCGGCGATGTCTCCAGCGCCTCCGCCTCAATGACCTCGCCGAAATCCTCGCGCAACGAATACACGCTGCGGATCCGTCCGCGCCGGACATGCTGCAGGATGGATGAAACCGTGATCGCCCTCGGGTTCACCACCGCGTCGATACCGAGCTGGGTGATCAGCGGCGCGTAGGTCAAGGTGTTGATCAGGGTGACAGTGCGCCCGCAGCCGGACCGCTTGGCCAGCAGCGAGCTCAGGATGTTGACTTCGTCGTCGTTCGACACCGCGACGAAGGTCTCGGTCTGGGAGATATTGGCTTCGTCCAGAATTTCCGGATCGAGAACGTTGCCGTTCAGCACCATCGTCCGGTTCAGGGCCTGGGCGACGAAACGCGCACGCTCTCGGGAGAACTCGATCACCTTGCAGTTCACGCCCGGATGGTCGCGTTCGATCTCCTGGGCGAGGGTCAGGCCGATGTTGCCGCCGCCAGCGATCACCACGCTGCGCGCCTCCGGCTCCTCGTGGCCGAAGCTGGCCAGGGCGCGCGAGAGATGAGCGCTATCGCACACGAAGTAGACCTCGTCGCCCGCCAGCATCTGGTCCTCGGGCTTCGGGACGATCGCGCGCTCGTTACGCAGGATCCCGACGACCACGATCGCAAGGTCGGTGAACAGGCTGGTCAGCTGCCTTAGCGGCGTGTTGATGATCGGGGTTGTATCGTCGCAACGGACGCCGACCACCCTCACTTTGCCATCCGCCATCGGCACGACGTCGAGCGCGCCCGGGACCTGCAGCCGCCGGCCGATGGCGCGGGCGACTTCGCGCTCCGGCGAGATGATGACATCGATCGGCATGTGCTCGCGCGAGAACAGGTCGGCCCAGATCGGCAGCAGGTAATTCTGGTTGCGGACCCGGGCGATCTTGGTCGGCACGTTGAACAGCGAATGGCCGACCTGACAGGCGACCATGTTGACTTCGTCCGAATAGGTGACTGCGATCAGCATGTCGGCGTCCCGGGCGCCGGCTTGTTCCAGGATACCGGGATGTGACGCGAAGCCGTTGATTGCCCTCACGTCGAGGGTATCGCTGATCTTCTGGATCAGCATCGGCTCCTGGTCGATGACGGTGACGTCATTGTTCTCGCCCGCCAGATGCCGCGCGATGCTGGTGCCGACCTGGCCGGCGCCGCAAATGATGACCTTCATGGATTGTCCTCAACCGGCCGGGCGAACCAGCTTCTCTCCCTGGAAAACCCCGAGCGACTTCAACTTCCGGTGCAGGGCCGAGCGCTCCATGCCAATGAAAGACGCGGTTCGGGAGATGTTCCCGCCGAACCTGTTGACCTGAGATATCAGGTACTCGCGTTCGAAGGTCTCGCGCGCTTCCCGAAGCGCCATGCCCATGATCTCGCCGCCCTTCTCCCATTTCAGGGTAGCCGGGGTGGCCGATCCGATCTCGGGGGGCAGTTGCTCGGCCCGGATAGCCTCGCGCGGATCGCCGGCGGCCATGATCAGGATCCAGTCGATGACGTTGCGGAGTTGGCGGACGTTTCCCGGCCAGTCGTAGGCCTGCAGAGCCGCCACCGCGTCCTCGCCGAGGGTACGGACCGCCATTCCGCCGGTCTCGGCGGTCTGCCGGACGAAATGGCGGGCCAGCATGGGCACATCCTCGCGCCGCTCCCGCAGCGGTGGGACCCGTATCGGAACCACGTTCAGACGGTAAAACAGATCCTCGCGGAATCGCCCTGCCCCCATTTCCTGCTGAAGGTCTCGGTTGGTCGCAGCGATCACCCGGACGTCGACCTCGACCTCGGTGTCGCCTCCGATCCGTCGGAACGCCTGCTCCTGAAGAACCCTGAGGATTTTCCCCTGGGTCTCGATCGGCATGTCCGCGACCTCGTCCAGCAACAGCGTCCCCTTGTGCGCCAGCTCCAGGGTACCGACGGTGCGCGGGTCGCGACCTCCGGGTTCCGTTCCAAACAGCTCCGACTCCAGTCGGTCAGGCGTCAGGGTAGCGCAGTTCAGGACCACGAACGGTCCGCCGACGCGGCGCGAGCGCTCATGGATCCGGCGGGCGACGACTTCCTTGCCGGCCCCGGCCGGGCCGGTGATCAGCACCCTGCTGCCGGTCGGCGCGACCTTTTCGATGGCGCCCCGCACGGTGTTGATGCCGCTCGACACCCCGATCAGTTCGGTCGACGGCCCGGCGCGGCGCCGAAGCTCGTGGTTCTCACGTCGAAGGCGGGCGGCCTCCACCGCGCGCTCGATCATGAACAGCAGCCGGTCGGCCTTGAACGGCTTCTCGATGAAGTCGTAGGCGCCCTTCTTGATGGCGGTCACGGCCGTCTCGATGGTCCCGTGCCCGGAAATCATGATCACCGGCAAATCCGGCTGATCGCGCTGGATCTCATCGAGGATCCCGATGCCATCGAGGTGACTGTTCTGGAGCCAGATGTCGAGGATGACCAGCGACGGTATCCGCCGGCGAATGGCGTCCAGGGCTTCGCGGGCGTTCGCGGCAGACCGTGTGTCATAGCCCTCGTCTTCGAGGATTCCGGCAATCAGCATCCGGATATCGGCCTCGTCGTCGACGATCAGAATGTCATTCGCCATGAGACTCAGATGCCGGGTCGTTTGCGGTTTGCGTCGGTGCGTCAGCCTCGAACAGGAGGCTGACCACGGCACCTCCGCCGGGGCGGTCACGTAGCTCGACCGAGCCGCGGTGATCTTCCATGATTTTCTTGACGATGGCCAGTCCGAGCCCGGTACCCTTTTCGCGGGTCGTGACATAGGGCTCGGTCAGGCGGTCCCGATCGGTCTCCGGCAGGCCCCGTCCATTGTCCGAGACGGTGACGGAAACCTGGGACCCCTGCCGTTCGAACGTCACCTCGACTTGGCCGTACCAGCCCTCGGCTCCGGATTCGCCAAGGTCCTGGCGGCGTCCCTCGATGGCGTCGACCGCGTTCTGCAGCAGATTGGTGAGCGCCTGACGGATCTGACGCGAATCGCAGGTCACCAGCACCGGTTCCGGCGGCGGCGTCAGGACGAAGGTGATGTCGGTGCGGCCGGCTCGCTGCAAGTCGACGGCGCCCGACACCAGGTCGCCCATCGACTCGCGCTGCATCACCGGGGTCGGCATGCGGGCAAACGACGAGAACTCGTCCACCATGCGCCCGATGTCGCCGACCTGACGAACAATGGTCTCGGTCATCCGTTGGAAGGTCTCGGGGTCGTTGGTGATCTGCGACAGGTACTTCCGCTTCAGCCGCTCCGCCGACAGCTGGATCGGGGTCAGCGGATTCTTGATCTCGTGGGCGATGCGCCGGGCGATGTCGGCCCAGGCGGCCTTGCGTTGCGCCGACAGCAGTTCGGTGACGTCGTCGAAGGTGACCACGAACCCGGCCACCTCACCGCCGGCGCTCTCCGCGGCTATGCGGGCCAACAGGGTTCGGCGCTGGTCGTCGGCTCCCTGAACGACGATCTGGTCCTCGTTCTCGCGCCACGGACGGCGCTGCGCCTCGGCGATCAACGGCCCGAACTCCGGCAGCAGGTCCTGGAGTGGCTGACCGATGGCATCATCAAGGTTCAGGGCGAGCAGACGGCTGGCGGAACGGTTGGGCAGATTTACGTTGCCGACCGGATCGAGGCCGATCACTCCGGCCGACACCCCGCCGAGAACCGCTTCGGTGAACCGGCGGCGATCGTCGAGTTGCTGGTTGGCGTCAATCAGGTCGGAGCGCTGCGATTCCAACTGGGCGGTCATTCGGTTGAACGCCCGGCTCAGGGTGGCGAGCTCGTCGACGGCCCCGACCGGCGACACTCGGATCGACAGGTCGCCTTCCCGCACCCGCTCGGCGACGCTGATCAGCGCGCTGATCGGACGCGCCAACCGGTCGGCCAGAAGCAGGCCGACCCAGCTCGCCGCCAGCAACAGCAGCAGAGCGACCAGTGCAAACACGATCGCGAAGGTCAGCTGGAAGTCGAAGCGTTTGCCCTCCAGCGCCTGATACTGCGAGACGGCCTCCTGGGTCCGTTCGACGTGTGCCAGCAGCGCCGGGTCGACGAAGCGACCGACAAAGAGAAAGGCGTCGACGAACTGGTTGAGCGCCACCAGCGCGCGGATGCGGTCGTCGTTCTCGCTGGTCAGGATGACGACCTCGCCGTCGCGCGCCTGCGATAGCGCGCGCTCGGGCACCGGCTCCAGGTCGAACGAGAACGACAGGCTGGATCGGGCGAGAGCCCGCCCGGAGCCGTCGAACACCACCGCCTCCGTGAGGTTTCGGACCGCCGCCTGGGCCGACATGACCTGATCGAAACGGCGCGGGTCGGAAAGCAGGAACGGCGCCTCCCGATTCAAGTCGTTGGCCATGGCGAGCGCGTCGCCGCGGATCGTCTGGCGATGCTCCTCGAGGTAGGCCTCGGCGACGGCGGTCGAGCTGTTCACCGCTGTCGCCACCCGCTCGCTGAACCAGCCGCGCAGGCCGAAGTCGAAGAACACCGCGGAGAATATCGAGACGATCAATGTCGGGGTGATCGCCACCGCCGCGAACATCACGGCGAGCCTGACGTGCAGCCTCGAACCGGCCTGGCCTCGCCGTCGCTCCAGCCAGATCCGGACCAGCTGGCGCGTGACCAGGGCGCCGAGCGCCAGCAGGAAGGCAATGTTGAGGTAGATTGCCGCCAACACCATGTCCGGTTCGGGGCCGAGCGGGCCGGAGCCTGTCAGGATGACGGCGGTTCCTATGCCGGATGCGATCGCCAGCACGGCGAGCGCGAGCGCGAGCCGCCTCTCCAGGTCGACATGGCGCGCCCAGCGCAGGAACACGTTAAGCCAGGGCGAGGCGACCGGGGCCACGGGCGCCGGTTCGGGCGGCGGGGTCGCGGGAGGCGCGGCCTTCGATGTCGGGGCGGTGAAGTCAGTCATCGGATCCGGGGCGAGTGGGCGGCGGGGAGCGTCGGGCCCGGCGCTTCCTTCGTCGCGTCAGTGCTCGGACCGTACGCCTCGCACGACGGGAATGTCCAACTCGCGGATCTTCTTACGCAGCGTGTTGCGGTTCAACCCCAAGAGCTCCGCGGCCTTAATCTGATTGCCGCGGGTGGCGTTGAGGCTGAGGGTGACCAGCGGCCGCTCGATCTCACGGAGTATTCGATCGTAGAGCCCGGCCGCGGGCAAACCGTCATGATGGGCGCCGAAATACGCCGCCAAGTGCCGCTCGACGGCGCTCGACAGGCTGTCGGGACCAGAATCCTCCTGGGCCTCCGCCCGCTCCACCGTCTCGGCCAGTTCGGCGTCGATGACCTCTTCGCCGATCGTTTCCTCGGCGTAGAGCGCCGACAGGCGCCGGCACAGATTTTCAAGCTCGCGGACATTGCCCGGCCAAGCGTAACGCTGGAGCCGCGACATTGCCCCCTTGTCCAGGTGCTTGATTGGAAGCCCCTCGGCCGGCATCTGCGCGAAGAAGTGCCGAGCCAGATCGGAGACGTCCTCGATGCGTTCGCGCAGCGCCGGTAGGCGGATCGGCACCACGTTTAGACGGTAGAACAGGTCCTCCCGGAAAAGCCCCTGACGAATGAGCTGGCGCAGGTCACGGTGGGTGGCGGCGACGATCCGGACATCGGCCCGGATCGGCGTGCGGCCGCCGACCGTGGTGTACTCACCCTCTTGCAGGACCCGCAAGAGGCGCGTCTGCGCCTCCAGTGGCATGTCGCCGATTTCGTCCAGGAACAGCGTGCCGCCCTGCGCCTGCTCGAAGCGGCCGGTGGCGCGCATGGTCGCGCCGGTGAAGGCTCCCTTCTCGTGGCCGAACAACTCCGACTCAATCAACTCGCGCGGGATCGCCGCCATGTTGATCGCGACAAACGGCCCCTCGCGCCGTTTGCCGTAATCGTGCAGCGCTCGCGCGACCAGCTCCTTCCCGGTTCCGGACTCGCCGGTGATCATGACGGTCAGGTCGGTGCCCATCAGCCGCGCCAGCACACGGTATATGTCTTGCATAGCCGCGGAACGGCCGATCAAGGGCAGCGCGTCGTCGGCCGGCGGTGGTGGCCCGGAATCGCTGGAAGCCGCCGGCGCCGGCGTTGGTGACGAGAGGGCCTTGCGGACCGTTGCGATCAGCTCGTTGAGGTCGAAAGGCTTCGGAAGATAGTCGAAAGCGCCCCGCTCGCTGGCCTTCACGGCGGTCAGGAGCGTGTTCTGGGCGCTCATCACGATCACCCGCAATTCCGGTCGGGCCCGTCGGATGCGCGGCAGCATGTCGAGCCCGTTCTCGTCCGGCATCACCACGTCGGTGATCACCAGGTCGCCCTCGCCGTCCTCCACCCACTGCCACAGACCCGCGGCGGTTCCAGTGCTCTTGACGTCATGCCCCAGGCGGGTCAGTGCTTGGCTGAGCACGGTGCGAATCGCCCGGTCGTCGTCGGCAATCAGGATCGAAGCCCGACGATCGCTCACAGCGAGCGCTCCAGGTCGGTGGCAGCGCGCCGTCGGACCCGCCGCGGCGTCGGCTCGTCGGTGATCGGGAAGGTCAGCCGGAAGATCGTCCGCCGAGCCGCCGAATCGACCTCGATGACGCCGCCGTGGTCGGCGATGGTCTTCGCTACGAAGGCCAGGCCGAGCCCGGAGCCGTTGATCTTCGTGGTGACGAAAGGCTCGAACAGGTTGGCGCGGAGGTCCTCTGGGATACCGGGCCCGTTGTCCTGAACGGTCACTTGCAGAGGCAGATGGAGGCGCTCGCGCGATCCCGCTACCGCAACCCGCATGCCGTGGCGGTAGCTGGTGGTCAAGGTGATCTCGCCGGCGTCCTTGGGAACGGCCTCGCAGGCGTTCTTGATCAGGTTCAGGAAGATCTGCACCAGCAAGTCGCGGTTGCCGAGCACCGGCGGCAGGGACGGATCGTAGCGTTCGACGAAGGTCACGTGTCGGCCAAACCCGTTCTGCGCCACCCTACGGCACCGTTCCAGGACCTCGTGGATATTTACCGGTCCGCGCTGAATGGGCCGCTCGTCCGAGAACACCTCCATGCGGTCCACCAGGGCGCAGATCCGGTCGGTCTCGTCGCAGATCAGTCGGGTGAGCACCGTGTCCTCCGGCGTCACCGATTGCTCGAGCAGCTGCGCCGCCCCGCGAATTCCCGACAACGGGTTCTTGACCTCGTGGGCGAGCATGGCCGCCATCGCCGTCACTGAGCGCGCCGCCCCGCGGTGGCTGAGCTGGCGGTGCATCTTGAAAGCGATGGACCGCTCCTGGAGGCTGACCGCGACATGGTCCGGCGCCTCCGGGATCGGCGCGATCTGAAGGTTGACGGTGCGTTGGCCGAGCCGCGGGGACTCGATCACCAGGTCGTAATCCGACAGGCTCGACTGGCTGTCGCGGGCCTGCTCGATCATCGCGATAAGCGGGCTGTCCTCGGGTATCCACTCCGACAACGGTCGGCCGGCGGCGTAGGCGGCGCTGGCCCCGATCAGGTCCTCCGCCGCCATGTTAAGTGACACCATGCGGTTCTCGCCATCGACCACGACGACCGCCGACGGCAGGGCGTTCAGGACCAGATTGCCATCGATCGCGGGCCCACCGCGGCGACGTCGTAGCGGTTTGACCGATGCTGCGTTCACGCCGCTCTCCGCTCGACCAATGGGTCAAAGTAATGGTCGATGGCCGCGAGCACCCGCCCCGGCTCGACCGTGTTGTTCACCGCGCGACGAAACCCGGCGGAGTCGGGCAGGCCCTGGCTGTACCAGCCGATGTGCTTGCGGGCGTTGCGGATTCCGGATTCGGCCCCGTAATGCGACAGCATCGCCAGCAGATGCTCGACGATCACCACCTTCAACTCGCCGACCGACGGAGCCGCCATCGGCGGCCGCCCGGCCAGCCGATCGGCGACCTGCTTCAGTATCCACGGCCGGCCGTAGGCACCGCGGCCGATCATCACGCCGTCCGCGCCGGATACCGCCAAGCAGGCCGCAGCGTCGTCCGGCGTGGCGATATCGCCGTTCGCGACCACCGGGACCGTCACCGCATCTTTGACCTGGCGGATGAATGCCCAGTCGGCACGGCCGGCGTACATCTGGCAGCGCGTCCGGCCGTGCACCGTGATCATCCGGACGCCCGCCTCCTCGGCGATCCGCGCCAGTCGCGGGGCGTTGCGGTCGTTCTCGTCCCAGCCGGTCCGCATCTTCAGCGTCACCGGGACCGGCACCGCGCGCACGACCGCCTCGATGATCCGCCCGGCGAGCGCCTCGTCGCGCATCAGCGCCGATCCCGCCAGCCGGTTGACCACCTTCTTGACCGGGCAACCCATGTTGATGTCGATGACAGCCGCCCCGCCATCAACGGCGAGCCGGGCGGCCTCAGCCATGGTGGCCGGATCCCAGCCGGCGAGCTGGACGACCGCCGGGGCGTCATCGGCGTCGATCTCGGCCTTCCGCAGCTCGTCGCGGACCTCGCGCAGCATGGCATCGCTGGCGATCATCTCGGAGATCACGAGCCCGGTGCCATAGCCGCGCACGATCCGCCGGAACGGGCGGTCGGTCACGCCCGACATCGGCGCGAGCAGCACGGGGTCCGCGAGGGTGATCGGTCCGATTGATATGCTCATCTTTTAGGCAGGCCAATGGCGTGATGAATTCTTGGGCAAGAGTAACGCCGCCGCTGGAATTCGCAAGCGCGGCGTTGTCAGCCGGCCATCACACCCCGGATCGCCTTGACGCCTGGGTAGGCCAGCGTCAGCAGCAGGTAAACGACCAGCACCACCCGGGCGGCCCGGCGCCCCCTGAGGCCCGACCACTTGTGCAGCCCGAGCACCGCGGCCACCACCAGGAAGGCCACGAGCGACAGCACGGTCTTGTGGTCGATGGCCATCAGGCGACTGGTCTCGGCGATCTCGAGAGCCATGCCGCTGACGATCCCGATCCCGAGAACGATCAAGGCCAGCAGCAGCAACTGGAACTGCAGGCGGTCGGCGTCGGCCACGGCCGGCAGGCCGGCACGCCAGCCGCTGTCCCGCTTGGCCTTCAAGGCGTCGCCCTTGAGCACCACCGACAGCCCGGCCACGGCTGCCAGGGTCGCCAGAGCGTAGGTCATGAGCGACACCAGGATATGCACGATCACCCACGCCTCGGGCAGTCGCCCGACCACCCCCACTGGCTCTGGCCGGTCGGCCAGAACCGCAATGGCTCCCATCACGAGCAGATACGGGCCGAGCAGGCTGGCAAGCCGGCCGGCCCAGGGCCGGATCAGCACGATCACCGAGAAAGCCAGCAGGATCGCGGCAACGCTGATCCAGAGCGCGACCCCGAGACCCGGGTCCCAGTGGTCAGCCAGGCGGGCAATGCTCCATCCGCAGGCCCCGACCGCGGCGACGGCGATGGCGAACCACAGCCGCATCCCGACGCTCGACCCCGGCCGCACCGCCAGGAGCGATGCGGGCACCAGCGCCGCGAGTGCCGTCAGGTTCAGGGCCAGAGACATGCGCGGATGCCTACACTAAGATCGCCCGCCGCTCCAGGGGCTGCGCTGTGTGACAGCCGCGTGGCGCGATCGACGACAAGGGGACCGCGTGACGACCATTGCACTGATCGTGGCCGCCGGACGCGGCGAGCGCGCTGGCGGGGGGATGCCGAAACAGTACCGACCGCTCGCCGGCACCTCGGTGCTTCGGCACAGCGTCATGGCGTTCGTCGATCACCCTCGGGTCGACGCGGTCCGGGTGGTGATTGCCGACGGGCACCGCGCGCTGTACGACGCCGCCACCGCCGGTCTCGACCTGCTGGGCCCGGTCACGGGTGGCGTCGAGCGTCAGGAATCCGTCCGCCGGGGCCTCGAATCCCTCGCAGCCTCGGCCCCCGACCGTGTCCTGATCCACGACGCCGCGCGGCCCTTTGTCCCGCCGGTCGTGATCGACCGGGTGCTCGACGCCCTCGACGCGTCACCGGCCGCCCTGCCCGTCCTCCCGGTCGTCGACACTCTGAAGCGCGGGTCGGGCGGGTTGGTCGAGTTTACGGTGCCACGCGAAGACCTCTGGCGCGCCCAGACGCCACAAGGCTTCCGCTACCCCGAGATCCTGGCAGCGCATCGGGAGACGACGGCCGGTTTGACGGCCACCGACGACGCAGCACTCGCCGAGCGGGCCGGTCTGGAGGTCGCGCTGGTCGAAGGGGCGGAGGATGCCGGCAAGCTGACGACCGCCGAAGACCTCGCTCGCGCCGAGGCGCGTCTGGGCCGCGCTTTCGAGACCCGGGTCGGCACCGGCTTCGACGTGCACCGCATCGGCCCGGGTTCGACGATGATGCTCGGTGGCGTGTCGATACCGCACCCCGGCGCGCTGGTTGGCCACTCGGACGCCGACGTCTGCCTGCACGCCCTGACCGACGCCATACTCGGGGCTCTCGGCGACGGTGACATCGGGACGCACTTTCCGCCGAGCGACCCGCGCTGGCGGGGGGCCTCGTCCGATCGGTTCCTGCAGGACGCGGTACGCCGGGTGCGCGAGCGCGGCGGGAGGGTCGTGCACCTCGACCTGACGGTGATCTGCGAGCGCCCGAAGATCGGTCCGCACCGCGGCGCCATGCAGGAGCGCATAGCCGGCATATGCGGCCTTCCAGTACACCGTGTTTCGGTCAAGGCCACCACCACCGAGCGTCTGGGTTTTACCGGCCGGGGCGAAGGCGTGGCGGCACAGGCGGCGGCGACAATCGTCATGCCCGCCGTGGAGCCCACCGATGACTGAACCGACTTCGGCCGGACGGCCCTCGCTCAGCGACCCTCGCATTCTGGTCGCCACCGGCCTCGGCAGCGGTTACCTGCCGACGATGCCCGGAACCTGGGGTTCGCTGCTGGCCGTCGGCCTCGCCTGGCCGATCGCTGCGTTCGGCGGATGGCCGGCACTTCTGGCCGCGGCCGCCGTGGCAGCGATCGTCGGCATTCCGGCGATCCGCGCCTACCAGCGCAGCACCGGCCAGTCGGATCCGGGACCGGTGGTGATCGACGAGGTCGCCGGCCAGTGGCTGACGCTCGCGGCCTGCCCGCTCGACCCGCTGTGGTGGCTGGCCGGTTTCCTGGCGTTCCGGCTGTTCGATATCCTGAAGCCGCCGCCGGCCGGGTGGATCGATCGACGGATGAAGACCGCCGCCGGCGTGATGCTCGACGACCTGGTGGCCGGACTCTACGCTGTCGCCGTGATCGCCGTCGCCCGCTGGGCGATCCTTGCCGCCTGACACGCCAGGAGATCCCTGATGCTGCCCGAGGCTCTGGTCGACGCTGCCTCAGCTCTGCTGCACGCCTGCCGTGAGGCCGGCCTGACCGTCGCCACCGCGGAATCCTGCACCGGCGGGCTGGTGGCCGGGTGTCTGACCGAAATCGCCGGCTCGTCCGACGTCTTCGACCGCGGGTTCGTCACCTACTCCAACGAGGCCAAGTCCGAGCTGCTGGGGGTGCCGGCGCCGATGATCCTGCGGCACGGAGCCGTCTCGGAGGAGGTCGCCAAGGCCATGGCGATCGGCGCGCTCGCCAAGTCGCGCGCCCTCATGACGATCGCCGTCACCGGCATCGCCGGCCCGGGCGGGGCAACACCCGGCAAACCCGTCGGATTGGTCCACTTCGCGTCGGCGATGACCGGCGGCGTCACCATCCACGAACGCCATGAATTCGAGGGAAGCCGTACCGACATCCGGCGCGAAGCGGTCCGCACCGCGCTCCGCATCCTGGCCGACCGGATACCACGCCACGTCTGAGCGTGCTCGCGGCAGCCGTTGGCCCCCCGATCGACCCGCCCTCCGGGCGCGTTCGTCCGGGGTGATGTTGAGGAGAGGGGTCGGTCGCGTCGGCGGGATCCAACCCTCCCCTGGCAAGTAGTGTCCAGGCTCTTCTGCAAAAAGGTCATGGCCGCCGATGTTCGGCGGGCCGGGCGCGGCGCCCTCACAGTCGCGCAAGTGCCCGGCCCGCCAGCCGCCGTCAGGCGGCTTCGGCCTGCTCGATCCTTCGCATCGCCTCCTTCTTGTGCTCGGCCAGATGCGCCATGTTGAGGTAGCGCGTGGCCTCCAGCCAGTTCTCGTGGGTTTCGACCGCGAGCGCCCGGATCAGCCGCAGGCAGCTCTCGGCGTTCGGGAAGATGCGTACCACTTGGGTGCGCCGCTTCAGTTCCTGGTTCAGCCGCTCCAGCATGTTGGTGGACTTCATGTGCTTGTGGTGGGCGAGCGGCAGCCGGAAGTAGGTGAAGGTCTCCTCGACGTTGGCCTCGACCCAATCGCACAGCTTCGGGTACTTGGGCTGCCACTTGACGAGCCAACGGGCCAGGTCCTGGCGCACCTCGGTGAGTTCGCGCCGGGCGTAGAACCAGCGCAGTTCCTGCAGGCAGTCGTCGTCGACCTTGCGCGGCACGTAGTCCAGCGCGTTCCTGAGAAAATGCACGTAGCAGCGCTGCCAGGCCGCCGCCGGCAGCACCTCGCGGATCGCCGCCTTCAGCCCGGCGTGGTCGTCGGAGACCACGAACTCGACGCCGGCGAGGCCGCGGTCGCGCAAGCCCAGCAGGAAGTTCTTCCAACTCGAGTGGCTCTCGCGGTTGGCCAAATCCACCCCGAGCACGTTGCGCCGACCCTCCAGGTCGACGCCGATCGCCACCAGCACCGCCTGGTGCTCGATCACCCCGGCCTCGCGCACCCGCTCGTAGCGGGCGTCGAGGATCAGGTAGGGATAGGGCTCCACCAGCCGCCGCCCGGCAAACGCCGCCAACTCGCCGTCCAGCTTCTTGTTGATCTCGCTGATCGCCGACGCCGAGAAGCTATGCCCGCATAGTTCCTCGGTGATCGCCTTGACCTTCCGCGTCGAAACACCCTGCACGTACATCTCCGCCAGCGCCGCCACCAGTGACTTCTCCGAGCGCTGGTAACGCTCGAACAGCCGTGTCGAGAACCGGCCGTCGCGGTCCTGCGGAACCCGCAGTTCCAGGGTCCCGACCCGAGTGATCAGCGAACGCGTGTAGTACCCAGACCGATAGCCAAGCCGCCCCGACGTCCGCTCGCCCTTCTCGGCACCAACTACCGCCGTCATCTCCGCTTCCAGCGTCGCCTCCACGATCGCCGACACCATCGACCGCAAATAGTCATCGTCAGCGTCCAGCAGCGCTTGGACGTCGATCCCTACGCTCTTACCCTGCTTCATGGTCATGGCATGCGCCCTCCCAAGGGTTGGTGACTTGGACATCACCAGCGTGCCATGACCGCTTCACCGGTCAGCGCTTTTGCAGAAGTGTCAGTACACGACCCGGTCCGGATCGATCCGCACGATGCGGGCCGGCACGGTGATGGCGGCCAGAATCGCCTCCGCCGCCGGTACCCGGGCGTCGATGGCGACCAGGACGGGGCCGGACGACCGGCTGGGACCGGCGCCGTCAACGGTGCGACCGGCCGGGCCACCGCGCGTCCGCGGCTGGATGATGATTGGCGTGTGCCTATTGATTTCTGGTCGGCTCACGTCAATTTTCCCCTAGGATGACTTGGTCGTTTGATCGACGGGACGCTGCGGCTTGAAGCGGGGCTTCCAGCATCTCTCGGCGTGTCGAAAGTGCCTTCCGTTCAGAGTGTGAAGACTAATGCCAGCTTTGTGTGTTCGTGGTGATTCTGCTTATCGGCTATGAATTGTCGCTGTTTGGTGCGGTGACGTCTGCGAACCAGTTCACACAACGGAAGATTGATGACCCCGGACGACCTGCTGGCTCGCCACGATCTGCTCGGAATCCTGCCGCCGGACGAACGGCGCGAGCTGCTGCGGCAGGTCGCGGTCCGCGCGGTCGCGGCCGGCCAGACCCTGTTCCGGCAGGGCGACCCGGGTGACGGCCTCTATGGGATCCTTGCGGGGCGCGTGGTTGTCTCGGTGGAGTCGGCCGAGGGCAAGGAACTCATCCTCAACATGTTCGCCCCCGGCGACTTCTTCGGCGAGATCGCCCTGCTGGACGGCAAGGGTCGGACGGCGAACGCGGTGGTCCGCGAGGCCGGGCGACTGATCTTTCTGCCGCGCGGCGAGTTCCTGCCGTTCCTGGAGCGTCGTCCGGCGGTGGCGGCCCGGATGATCGCGCTGCTCTGCGACCGTCTGCGGCGCACCACGGAGCTCTTCGAGGACGCGGCACTCCAGGATGTCCCGGTGCGGCTCGCAAAGCAGTTGGCGGTGCTCGCTGAACGCCAGGGCATCGACGCCGGCGAGACCGTCGCGATCTCGCAGGCGGAGCTGGCGCTCACGCTCGGGGTGTCGCGCGAGATCGTCAGCCGCCACCTGGGGGTGTGGCGCGAGGCCGGCCTGGTCGAGCTCGGGCGTGGCCGCATCAGGATCCGCGACAGGGCGCCGCTGTACCGCATCGTCGCCGGGGGCTGACGCTTGGTGGCGTCGTTCTTCTGGCACCTCGACCGGGTCACCGAACTGCTCAGGACCCGTGGCCGGGTCTCGTACCGCGCCCTCAAGCACGAGCTCGGGCTCGAAGACGAGCTGCTGGCCGACTTGGCAGCGGAGCTGATCACCGTGCAACGCCTCGCCGTCGAGGCCGACGACGGAGTCCTGGAGTGGACTGGGGCGGTGGCGGCCCCGGGTCGTGCCGAGCGGCGTCAGGTGACGGTCATGTTCTGCGACCTCGTGGGTTCGGCCCGGCTTGCCGAGCGGCTCGATCCGGAGGACCTGCGCGAATTGCTCCGACGCTACCAGGAAGCCGTGGACGCGATCGTCCGGCGGTGCGGGGGCGTCGTCGCCCGCTACGTGGGCGACGGGCTTCTGATGTATTTCGGCTATCCGCGGGCGCACGAGGACGACGCCGCGCGCGCGGTGCGGGCCGGCCTGCAGATCGTCCAGGCGATCCGGGAGCTGCCGTCGGCAGAGCCGTTGCGGGTGCGCATCGGGGTCCACACCGGCATGGCGGTGATGGGCGACATCGGCTCGGAAGACGGCGGCGAGCAGATGGCGGCGGTCGGCGAGACGCCGAACGTCGCGGCACGTCTCCAGGGCCTTGCGGAGCCCGATGCGGTGGTGATGAGCGAGGCGACGCACGGACTGCTCCGCGGCGCCTATGAATGCGCCCCGTTGGGCGCGCAACGTCTCCTCGGGATCACCGAGGCGATCGGTGTCTACCGGGCGTTGCGCGAGCGTCCGTCCTGGGAGATGCAGGAGTTTCCGGTCGCGTCCGAGGCGACGCCGCTGGTCGGACGGACCCGGGAGGTCGCGCTGCTCTCCCGCTATTGGGAGCAGGCGGCGGCGGGACAGGGCCAGATCGTTTTTCTGCGGGGCGAGCCGGGGATCGGCAAGTCGCGGCTGGTCCGCGCCCTGGAAGCCCGCTTGGCCGGGCAGCCGCATGTCCGTCTCAAGGCGCGCGGCGTGGAGTTCCACCGCAACAGCGCCTTCCATCCAGTCGCCGAACTGCTGCACCGCTTCCTGCGGATCGACGATGCCGGCCTGCCGGGGGCGGAGGGGTTCGACCGCCTGCGCGCAAAGCTGCTCGCCCACGGGATGCCTGGGAACGATGCCGCGGCATTGCTGGCCCCGTTCCTCCGAATCCCGCTTCCGGGCGGCGTCGACCCGCGGCGGACCCGGACACCCGAACGGGTGCGCGAGGACGCGATCATGGCGCTTCAGGGTTTCGTGCTTGCGCTGGCATCGGAGTGGCCGCTGCTCCTGATCGTCGAGGATCTGCACTGGATCGACGCATCGACCCTGGAGTGGCTGGACCGGCTGATCGACGCGGCGGCGGAGCACCGCTTGCTCGTGGTCCTCACCGCCCGCTCGGAGTTCGGCCCGCGGTGGTCCGACCGACCTGGAATTCACGAATTGAATCTTGCCCGCCTGGGCCGCAATGCCGTCGAACGCATCGTCGCGGCGGTTGCCGGCCGGCCGCTCTCGAGGGCCGTCGTGGCGGAGATCGCGAACCGGACCGATGGCGTGCCGCTGTTCGTCGAGGAGCTGACGAAGATGCTGCTCGACGCTGGCCTGGTGCCGGAGCAGACTCCCGCCAACTCATTGCAGCCGACACTTCCACAGTCGATCCCGGCGAGCCTCCAGGATTCGCTGATCGCACGGCTGGACCGGCTGCCGTCCGGCAAGCAGACGGCGCAGCTCGCCTCGATCATCGGCCGCCAGTTCTCTTATGCCATGCTCCGGCAGGTCGCCGGGCTCGACGACGCGGAGCTTCGGCGTGATCTTGCGGCACTGGTCGACGCCGAGCTTCTGATCCGGCACGGCGAGCCGCCGAGCGCGGACTACACGTTCAGGCACGCGCTGGTCCAGGATGCGGCATACCAGATGCTGCTTCGCGCCCCCCGCCGGGAGTACCACGAGCGTATCGCGCTGGTACTCGAGAAACAGCCGGGTACCGCGGCCGAGGTGCTGGCGCATCACTTCGCCCGTGCGGGACACGTCGCCACGGCGATCCGTTACTGGCAGCAGGCCGGGGAGGAGGCCGCCCGGCGCCTCGCCTATGTCGAGGCGATCAGCCATTTCGACGCGGCGATCCGGCTGCTTCCGGAACTCCCGGAGGCGTTGGAAAGGCAGCATCGGGAGCTGGAGCTTCGGACCGCGATGGGCGTCCCGCTGGTGGCGGCGAAGGGCTATGGCTCACCCGAGGCCGAGGGTTGCTACAGGCGCGCCTACGACCTGTGCCGTGAGTTCGACGACCGCGCCCGCCTGTTTTCGGCGGTCCGCGGGTTGTGGAATCTGCGGTTGGTCCGCGCCGAGCTCGGTTGGGCGCGGGAATTGAGCGAGCAACTGCTTGCCCTTGCGAGCAGCGATGACGATCCCGGCAAACAGGTCGCAGCCCATCGCGCCGTCGGCGTCACCATGTTCAAACTCGGGGAGTATCCGGCCGCCGCCAGGCACTTCCGGCTCGCGATCGATGCCTACGACCCCGCCCTGCACGCGGCTCTCGCGCCGGAGCACGGGGCGGACCCGTGCGTCGTCTGCCTGGCCTACCTCGGCACCACGACCTGGGCGCTCGGCTTTCCGGACCAGGCGCTGGGATATGTCAGCGAGGCACTGGAGCTGGCGCGGCGGCTCGGGCATGACCTCAGTGTCGCCGTCGCGCTGACCACCGCGAGCCGGTTCCACCAGGTCCGCCGCGAGCCGGCTCGTGTCCGTGAGCACGCAACCGCCGTGATAGCGCTGTCGCAGGAGCTTGGGCTACCCTACTGGCGGGCGCTCGGAACGACTTTGATGGGCTGGGCGATGGCGCACGAAGGCGACCCGAGGGGCGGCATCGTGGCGATCCAGCGCGGGCGCAAGGCGTTGCGCGACACCGGTGCCGGGCTCATCGAGCCCTGGAACCTGGCAGCGCTTGCCGACGCCCATCGTCTGGCCGATGAGCCAGCGGTCGCCCTCGGCCTGCTCGCGGAGGCGCTGACCTTGGCCGAGTCGACCGGCGAGCGATGGTGGCAGGCCGAGTTGCATCGGCTGGCGGGGGAATGCACGATCGAGCACGGCGGCGCGGACGCCGACGCGGAGGCCGCGACCTGCTTCCAGCGGGCACTCGGTGTCGCCGGGCGCCAGCAGGCGAGGTCGCTGGAGCTGCGGGCGGCTGGCAGCCTCGCACGGCTGACGGGGGGCGATAGCGAGCGCGCGCAACTGGCCGAGGTCTACGGCTCCTTCACCGAAGGCTTCGACACCCCCGACCTTCGGGAAGCCGGGGCGATACTCGACGCGCGGTCGTAGTGCCGGCCGCCGTCACGCCGCCTGGTTCCGCCCGCCATCGGCGCGTTGCGTCCTGAGCATGGACGCCGCGCCCGCATCGCGCGAAACTGCATGTCATCGACCGGCGCAGACCGGTGGCGCAGCAATCGGCATGGAGGAAGCGGCGTGTCCTACGAGACCATCCAGGTGACGCCGATCGGCGGGTCGATCGGCGCCGAGATCGCCGGCGTCGACCTTGCGCGCCCGCTCTCGAACCGGCAGGCGCAGGAGGTGCACGACGCCTTCCTGGAGCATTCCGTGGTGTTCTTCCGCGACCAGCGGCTCGACCCCGAGCAGCAGAAGCGCGCCGCCCGGCTGTTCGGCGAGCCGGTGGCGATCCCGTTCGTGAAGAGCCTCGACGGCCATCCGGAGATCATCGACATCGTCAAGGAGGCCGAGGACGCCGGGAAATACAATTTCGGCGGCAACTGGCACACCGACACGACCTTCCTGGAGACCCCGGCGCTCGGCTCGCTGCTGTACGCGCTGGAGGTGCCGCCGCGCGGCGGCGACACGCTGTTCGCCGACCTGCACGCCGCCTACGAGACGCTGTCGCCAGGCATGCGGTCTCTGCTTGACGGGCTGACCGCCGTCCACACCGGCTCGCGCTCCTACGGCAGCCAGTCGAAGTTCCAGGGCGGCAAGAACCAGTCGGTCTCGATGGCGATCGACGCCAACGCCGACGGTGACCGGCTGGTCGAGCACCCGGTGGTGCGCACGCACCCCGAGACCGGCCGCAAATGCCTGTTCGTCAACCCGAACTACACGTTGCGGCTGAAGGACATGACCGAGGCGGAGAGCAAGCCGCTGCTCGACTTCCTGTACGCCCACGCGATCCGCGACGAGTTCGTGTGCCGGTTCCCGTGGCGCGCCGGCTCGGTGGCGGTGTGGGACAACCGCTGCACCATGCACCGGGCGGTCAACGACTACGACGGCCACCGCCGCCACGTCCGCCGCGTGACGCTGCAGGGCGACCGGCCGCACTGAGGCCGGCCTGGAACTCCGGCGGCACCGCCGGGGTTTGGCGTCCTCAGGGGTTGGCAGCGCCGGGCGTCGCGGGCACCCTGTCTCGGACGCACGCAACCCGCGGGGATGCCGATGGACTTCGACGCGCTGCTGCTGTCGCGGATCCAGTTCGCCGCGGTCATCACCTTCCACATCATCTTTCCGGCCTCCACCATCGGCTTGGCAAGCTGGCTGGTGGTGCTGGAGGCGCGCTGGCTGGCCACCCGGGACGAGACCTGGAAGCGGCTGTACAAGTTCTGGCTGAAGATCTTCGCGGTATCGTTCGGCCTCGGCGTCGTGTCTGGCGTCGTGATGAGCTACCAGTTCGGGACCAACTGGGGCCCGTTCTCGGTGTACGCCGGCGAGGTCATCGGCCCGCTGATGAGCTACGAGGTGCTGACGGCGTTCTTCCTGGAGGCGTCG